>Ga0209177_10000001_pt1 | contig 48112 bp, 73 predicted proteins | sample GAControl_FD_187519 | JGI IMG/M metagenome (GOLD analysis project Ga0209177, IMG submission 187519) | Agricultural soil microbial communities from Georgia to study Nitrogen management - GA Control (SPAdes) (version 2) | ecosystem: Environmental > Terrestrial > Soil > Agricultural land | place...
AAGTTGCGTCGATGTCGGCCGGCGTCGGGTAGGTCACATCAGCCATGGTTCACGCTCCGACGGGCATCTCGCGCGCCCGGTAGGTACACACGCTGTCCGACGCCTTGGCGAACAACTTCCCGTTGCCGTACACATCCACCGTCTGGCCAGCCTCAAGTCGCCCCGTCATGGATGCGAAGGTCGGGCCGTAGAGCAGCGTGTCCGTGGCGTCGGTGTTGGTGAGGCGGATGTAGCCGCGATCTTCCTCGATGCGCTGCGGCACGATGCAGCGCCCCGTGGTGTTGACTTGAGACTCGCGGCGGATGCCAGTGGCGGGCATCTTCTTGTCCCAGCGCTCATCGTTGCAGTGTGCGATGAGGGCGCGCAGCGCGTAGCCCGTCTCGTCAGTCTCGTCCGTGAGCGTTTGCGCACCGGCCGAGCCGCCAGTCAGGCCGGCAACCGTGATGTTCGCGCCGGACTTGGCCCAAGTGACGTTAGCAGCGATGTCTGGCGCCGCAGATACGAAGTTGACCTGCGTCGTGGACGGCTTGCTGTCAACGGTGTTGAAGCCAACCCAATACAGCTTGAGCCCAGAGGCGCGGATGGCCGCAAGGATGCGTGTCACGGACTGCGCAGCGGTGCCATTCGTGACAGCCACGTTGCCGGCGGCGACTCCTCCGCCGGTGTCGAACTCGTAGGTCACCGTCTGATAGCCGTCGCCAATCGTGATCGTGTCGCCGTCTGCGGTGTTTCCGCTGAAGGCGATGGCGCCGATGGAGGCGAGATGGCCCGCCGCCTGCCCGATCTGCACGCCACCGGTAAGCCCGGTCACCGCGATGTTGGCGCCGGACTTGGCCCACGTCACGTTGGCCGCAATCGTCGGCTCCGTGGACGTGTAGGTCACTGTCGCCAAGCCGGAGGCATCGGAGGTCGAGAGCGTGAAGCCGTACGCGCCGATGGCCGTCCGCAGCGCATCGAGCGTGTCTTCCTTGGAGGCCCCGATGGTGACAGTCGTGTTCGGCGCCGTCACCGCTGCGTTGTTGTCGAACTCGAACGTCTGGAACGTGCGTCCGTCGCTGATCGTGACTGTGTTGCCATCCGCGGGCTGGCCCGAGAGCGTGATCGTGCCGGTCGCAGCAACGTGCGCCGTCGGAAGCGCCAGAGAGCCGTCGTAGTACGGCGGCGGGATCACGTTTGCCGTGGCCTGCGTCTCGGACAGGGTGTATGTCGCCTGCGGAGGCACGCGCAACTCCACCCAGCCCGGGGGTAGCGCCTGCTTCAGCGCATACATGTGCTTGCTGTCGTGGACACCCGTCGCGAACTTGCGCGTGTTGTCGATATACGGCGGCCCGAAGGTCGTGTCCTCCGGCCCCGTGTTGCTGAAGCAGAACATCTTCGGGTGGCACGGAGCCCCGAAGTCCGACAGCACACCCTCCGCTCCGTAGTCGCGGACGTAGCGCGCCGGGGCCGCGGCGATGGTGGCCGACACGGTGTCGTCCTGCCCCGCGCCGCCGGACTCGGCCTTCGCGAAGAAGCAGCCCGTGTTGGCCTCGTCGTCCTTGAAGAAGGCCCAGCGGAACGGATAGATGGCCGAGCCGAACACGAAGTTCGGCACCGTGGACATCTCGTAAGGGCCGCCACTTCCAAGCTCGCCAGCGCGGTTCGGCGCAGAGCAGATGAAGGGCAAACCGAAGGTCGAGTTGATGCCCGTCACAGCGATCCAGCCCGACAGGCCATAGCTGCTTGCGTGACCGGGCGGATAAGAGGTCGCATTCCAGCGGATGTGCTGGATAGCGAACTGAAGATCCTTGATGTGCGATGGCCTGTTCTTGCTCTCGTAGTAGCCCTGCGTGCCGCCCGGCAGATGCACGAATCCGAGCCCCGTGATGCCCGTGTTCGTGGACGCTTGTGAAGTCTGCTGCACGGAGAAGACCGCGAAACCGGCGCGCACCGCATTGTAGGGCAGGCCGGAGGAGGCCGTGAGCGACGTGGACGGAACCTGCGAGGTCGTGCCGTTCGGGCTGTCGCCGGAAAGGTGCGCCACCACCAGCGTCTTCCAGCGCGTGCTGGTCGAGGGGGCGCCACCGTAGACACGAGGATAGTCGGCTGGCGTGCCGACCGGCACGAACAGCGTGCCCCGCTGGCCGGCAGCGGACGTGGCCGTGTACGCCGTCTGGTCCGATGGCAGGTAGCTGAAGTTGGTCAGCGCCGCCGAGACGGGCAGGTAGGTGGTCAGCAGCGTCACCATGCGACGGTCCTCTCAGTCGCCGGCCTCGCCCACAGTGAAGCAGGCGAGGCCGGCACTAGGTCAAGCAAAGATCGAAGCCTCGAAGTCCAGCGCAACGAACGTCTCGACGATGTTGCCCGTCGAAGCCGAGGTCACGATGGTCAGGATCAGGTCATCGCCATCAGCGAACGTGCAGACCGCCTCGGACACAGCCGGGGTCGTGTTGTCCGCAACGTTGGTGCCCGAAGCCGCGCCCGTCTGTGTCAGCACGGTCTCGTACACCTTGTTACCGGACGCCACGGCGCCCTTGTAGGCCGTGAACGTGATCGTCTCGGCATTGGAACCACCCGCCCATTCGCACTGGACGAACATGCCGATGAACTTGCCTGCGCCCCGCATGGGCATCCCGACATCGGACTGACCGATGGCTTCGACCGTCGTGCCCTGCGCGATGGCGGCGGCCTGATTCCAGCAGACCTTCGTAAGCCGCGAACCGCGCACCGGAGAGCCATTGGTGATGGTCATCAGATGTCCGCCTGAAAGTCGAGGGCCACGAAGTTCTCGATGATGTTGCCGCTCGTCGCGGACGTGACGATCACCAAGATCAGGTCATCCGTCGCCGTGAACGTGCAGACCGCCTCGGAGACGGCCGGCGTGGTCGTGTCCGTGGAGATCGCCGCAGCAGCGCCGGCCTGAGTGTGAACCAACTCGAACACCTTGTTGCCAGCAGCCACCGAGCCCTTGTAGGCCGTGTAGGTGACCGTCTGGCCCAGCGTGCCGCCGGCATACTCACCGGAGACGTACATCCCGATGAACTTGCCGGCCACTCGCATGGGCATGCCGTCATCGCTCTGGCCGATGGCCTCGAAGGTCGTGGCCTGAGCGATGGCCGCCACCGAGTTCCAAGTGATCGTGCGGATGCGCGAGCCCTTGGCGGCAGAAGCAGGAGTTGTTGCAGTCATGGATTCACTTCCTTTCGATCACGTCAGAGTCGCGAGGACGTAGCCGGCCGTGCCGTCGTTGTCGATCAGCATGAACTGGCTGGACAGGACGCCACGCCAACGATCACCGTCACGGGGCGGCTCTTCCATCCACGGGCGACGGAACCAGCCAACTTCCCAATACGGCATCTCCTGCTGGCCGAGGTCCAGAACCATGAGCCACGACTGGCCCGTGTAGGTCGCCGCATCGCCAGCCACGATGGCCACAGGCAGAAGCGCCGTGTCGTCCGTGGCCTTGGCCATGAACTCCGGGCGCTCCATCTTCACGTCGCACATCCCGTACGGCGTCTGGATGGTCTTCACGTTCGTCACGCGCTCACGCGACATGGCGTCGATCCACGGGGTGTTGCCGTAAGCAAACCCGTCGATCACAGCCTGCTGCGTGCTGGACGTGATGATCGTGTACGGACCGTCGTGTCCGTCAGCCCAGACGCCCTGAATGGCCGTCTGCTTCAGGATCGTGTCCGTGAGGGCTCCGCCGACCGCCGTGATGTTGCCAGCACGGGCAATCGACTCGCGCAGGCCGCGCGTGCGACGGGGGACCGTCTCACCGCTGTTCACCAGACGCGAGTTGTAGAGAACCCAGTTGTTGACCTTGGCAAGCCGCTCCGTCTTCACCCGCTGCTCGAAGTCCTTCGGGTTGCGGAAGGCGGTGTAATACTTGTCGTTGAGCGCCGTGCCGCTGACTTCCATCGTCACGCGGGTCAGACGGGCGACGTTCTGCGCCTCCGTCGTGACATCGCCGTCCGAGTAGGTGTAGTCCGCGCCATCGGGGAAGGCGTTGGACTCGTCGATGGAGCCCACGTCGTACTTCTTCCAAGTGTGGGCAACCGAAGGAACGTCCTTCGAGGGAAGCATGCCCATGATGAACGACTTTTTGCGGTTGATCTCAACCAGCTTGTCGTCCATGTCGATGGCCGCAACGCCGGTGTCGTACTTGACGATGCCGAGCGTGTTGCCACCGGTGTAGTCATCGAAACTGCCAAACGGGGCAGCCATGAGATTTCTCCGGGATCAAGGGACTGAACGGGTGAAAAGCCCGACCCTTGAACTGGCGCAGCCGGAGAACGAACGAGAACTAGCGGGCCGTGCGCGCCTGCGCGTTGAACGCAGGGTGCAGCATCCGAGTCTCGTTGAACTCCTGCATGGCCAGATCGTGGGCCTTGCCACGTTCACCCTGAGCAATCAGGGCGGAGATTTCGTTCATGCGGTCACTGACCTGCGGAGCGCCGCTGTTGGTCAGTTGAGGCTGAACGTTGCTCTCTAGCCGCCTGCGGTTGGGATCGCCCTGCCCGCGTCCGGCTCGGTTCATGTCGGCTTCGGCCTGAGCCCAAGCCATCTCGGTCACCATCGTCACCAACTTGGCCTGAGCGGGATCGCCCGCATCAATGCCTTCGGCTGCAAGCCGCGCCGCGCGGATTTCCGCGGCCTTCTTGAACAGGTCACCATCGGGATTCCCGACGACAGGAGCGCCGTATCGCTGGGAGAGCCGGGTGAAGACGCCGTAGGACTCGCCTTGGGCGTCCTTGTCTGCCCTGATCCCGTCAGCCAGCGGCTTGACCGCATCGGCGGCCGTCTTGCGCTGGATGGCGAGATCGAGGTTGTCGAGGTATTCGTCAAAGCCGGGGTGATTCACGATCTGGGCGGCGTTGGCGTCCTCGGGGTTTGCCCGGTACGTCCGCTCTGCCTGTCGTGCGCGGCGACGAAGTGAAAGAAGTTGGTCGATGGGCTGGGCATCGAGGCCCGGCGCTTCGGTCTTGCCGTTGGCGTGGCCATTCCCGTTCCCGTTCTGGGTCTGGGCGGCGCGCTGCTGGCTCTGCATGAACTGCTGCCACTGAGTCTGCATCTGGCCGATCTGGCCACGCAGTTCCTCCACGCCCCTCTCGGCGCGGCGAGCATTCGCGAGGCGATGGCGCACGGGCTGCGGGAGCTTCGCGAAGTCGGCGGGCGAGATGAACTCGCCGGCAGGAGCGCCGTTGCCCATGGTCTCGGACCACTGAGCCTGAACGTCAGCGGCGGATTCGACCTTCGGCTGTACGAATCCGTTCGTCTGCGGCGCACCCTGCTGTGCATCGGCCATGGCGGAACACTACCTCTTGGGGATGCGCCCATCAAGCACCTCTTGCCCAAGGATTTGATCCTCGGTATCCGAGAAGGCGGCCTGAGCGCGGAGATGACGTTCTTTGTCCTTGGCGGTGAGTTGGTCGTACCGCCCCGTGAGGGTCAGCAGGCGCTCCTTGAGCGTCCGGGCCATCTCGATGCCGCCCATCTGGCGCATGAGGTCGGAGGCGTCCTTGAAGCCCACGCAGTCCACGAAGCCCTGCCGCTCGTGGCGCCCGATCTCGTCAATGACGGCCTTGAGCAGCGTGGAGTCAGCCCCTTCCTTGAAGGCCAGCAGGATGCGGCGGTCGTACTCCCTCCACGTCTCCCCCGCGTGCTTCTCGGCGTAGAGCCCTGAGACGGCCTCGATGGAGTCGAGAACGCGAGCATCTTTGCGAAGGGACAGGATCTCGGCATCCCTGATGTCGCGGGCATCCTTGAGGCTCTGGATCTCGTCGGCCTGCTTGTCCAGAACCTTGCGGGCGGTCTCCTGCGCCCGCTCAAGCCGCTTGGCGGTGATCCACGGCCACTTCACTGGACGCGGACCTTGGGCGGGCGTCCGGGACCACGGCGAGCCGGCGGAGCGCCCTGCGGCAGCAAGGGAACCTGCTCGACAACCGGCTGCGCCGGGGCCTCGGGGTTGGGCGGGCAGGGAAGGCCGCTGGCTACCGCCGTCACCTGACCCTGCGTGAGCGGGGCCACCTTGGGCGGCTCCATGTAGCTGTTCGGGGAAAGCTCAGCCAGACGGTGGGCAAGCTCCGTGGCCCCCTTCTGCATCATCTGGGTCAGCTTGAACCGCACGGAGTTGTGGAAGTCCGTGTTGACCCACGCCACCCTGTCGCGCTGGACGGAAGCCAGCTTCTTCTCGACATGGGCCAGAGTGACCTCCACGTTGAGCCCGTTCTTCTCGGGGTGGAAGACGACTTCGCCGGTGAGGCGGACGCGCACGTCAGACATTGAGGTCACTCCGAAGCTGGAACTCCCACTCCCTGACGGCCTGCATGACCGCAGCCGCCTTGTCGCCCACCAGAGGGCCTACGACGGCCTGTAGGGCCTCTAGACGCGCGCAGCCACCGCAGACGGGCCGACCGCCCTGCCCCTGCTGCACGTCGCTGCTGAGGTGGCCACAGGGCATCCTGACGGACATTGGAGCCGGAGCCGCGCGGTACTGGCCGTTGGGCGGAAGGATGAAGGGCTGGGCTCCGACCGGCGCAGGCTGCGCCCACGGCTGCACATAGGGCTGAGGCGGAGCCGCCCCATTCTGGGCGTAGGGGTCGAATCTCGGGCCAACCTGAGTCACGGGCACCTCCCGGCCGCCACGGCGCCACGCGAGCGCAGAGACACAGGCCGCATAGAGCGTCGGGTCCATGTTGCCGGGGGCGGCCTTCGCGAAGCCGCCATCCACCGTCGCAACGATCTTCTCCAAGAACTTGTCCGGCACCCCGTCGCGGACCTTCACCCCGTCCACGACTTCCCCTTGGTCGAAGGGAGAGCGGCCCGCGTAAGGCCCCATGTCGAAGACGGCAAGTTGCAACTCGGGGGGCGGTTCGGCCGGGCGCTGGAAGACGCGCGGGGGCTTGGGCGCACGGCGCAGCACCTCGTTCAGCTTCACGTCGCCGGGCTCGTGATCCAGCCCGCCGTCGTCAGCGTCCTCAAGGTTCCAGCGGTCGCCCATCAGTTGGCCCCACCCTGAAGCTGCATCAGCAGCGCCGAGAGGTCGGCCTGCCGCTTGGCCGCGCTGGCGGCGGTGTCCACCTTGGCAAGCTCGCCCCACTCGGAGATGCGCTTCACCTCCAGCATGAACGCCTTCCACTCAGCCTCGGTGGCCCCGATGTTCTGAGCCATCTGCTCGCCCAGCATGCGGATGGCCTGCATCTGCTGGGCCTGCTGCTGCTGCGCCGCAGCCATCTCCATCTGGGCCTTCTGCGGGCGCTGATGGTAGAGCCGACGCATCGCAGCAGGGTCCGTCCAGCGCAGCACTTCGAGGGCCGCGGCCGACAAGTCCCACTCGCCACGGATGTCCTGAGCCACGCGCGGGTCAGCCGTGAGTTGCTGCACCATCGCGAACTGCTGGAGCGCATTCTGCCGACGGTAGTTGGGGTCCATGTCCCCCACGCTGCACTCCAGTTGCAGATCCCACTGGCCCTGAATCTCGGCCCGCGTGAGATGCACCGGAGCCTGCCCCGTGATGCTCGTCCACCACCGCTTGGGAGCGTTGTTCTGGAGCGCGTTGTAGTTGCGCTGGAGCAGGAGCGTCACCGCGTCGAAGACCAGATCCGAGCGCATCGCCACCATGCCCTGCTGGGTCTTGATGACGCTCCCGACCTCAAGCTGCGTGCGAGGCTCGAAGAGGCGCTGGTTCTGCGTTGCCGCCACGTCCACCGTGCCGATCAGCTTCTCCGGCATCGGGGCCAGCATCGCCGCGTACCGCTCCATCGGCATGGAGTTGACCGGCGCGTTCTCGATGGTGAAGTCGTCGATGCGCGTCACCGGAACCACGCCGCCCGGCACGGGCTCGAAGCTCTCGGGGTCGAGGAACGCCGTCTTCCTGACCTTGAAGTACGGGCCGTTGGTCTGCGTGAGGTGGTTGTCGAGGTGCCGGTACATCGCGGACGTGTACGACTCGGGATCGCGCAGGATCTCCTGCACGCACCGGCTGTCGAGCAGCCCGTCGCTGCGCGACTCCAGCGAGAGAGCGACGTGCGGGATCATCCCGTCCGCACTGTCGTCCTCGTAGGAGGACAGCATCAGGTCGTTGCCCTTGCTGTGGATGGTGATGACAGCCTCGGGCGTGTTCGTCCCGTGGATGTCCTTCATCTCCCATGTGTAGTAAAGCTCAAAGAGGTCTTGGGTCTTCGCGAAGTCCTGCGACCCCATCCCCTTCTCTTCCTCGTGCGTCGGCCGAGTGCTGGGATAGTCAGCGCCCCACGTCGCATGGGACTTGGCGAGACAGGCTTCCGTGGCCTTCTCGTTCCACTCGTGCATCTCGGAGAGCATCTGGACCTGACCCGAGTTCAGGATCATGCGCTCGGTGATGCGCTGCGCGCGGGTCATGTCCACGCGCGTCCCGCGCGGCACCCAGAAGTCGAAGCGGTTGACGTTGATCCAGTCCGGGCCGTTCCGCAGCACTTCGCGCGTGAGGACTTCGACCTTCCCGTTCGGGAAGCCGGCGGCCATCCACGCCATGATGTCCTTGAGCGCCTTCTTGTCGGCCGGCTCGTCCATGTCCAAGTCGTACTTGGCCATGACCACCTGCTCGATGCGCGCAGCGGCCTGATTGAACGCGGCGCGGTTGAGCGGCTGCGGCACGCCAAGCCAAGCCGTGATGTCCGGCGTGTTCATCAGCGCGACTGTCTTCATCGCATCGTCGAGAGAGATGCCCAGCTTCAGTGCGTACTCGCGCAGCGCGTTCGGCTCACCGCGCAGCAGGCCAGCCCTGTCGGCATCAGAGAGATTCGGGATGACCGTGAGCTTGTCGAGCGGAGGAGGAAGCTGCGTCGCGTAGATGCACTGCGTCCGCAGCATGGACTCGTAGGTCCACGTCGGCCGCACGATCCCCGCCCCCATGCTCACCATGTCGTGCAGCGCATAGGACAGCTTGCGCTTGAAGCCACGAATGCTGGTGATGCCGTGGCCGCGAACCATCTCCTCCGCAGCCGAGTCGGCAGCGACCTTGAGGTCGTCGCCCTGCCCGTTCTTCGGGCGCATGGAGCAAGTCTGCGGGCCGAGCATCAGCGCGCCGTAGATGGGCGCCACCACCTGCTGGGCGTGGATGTCCGACATCGGATACCAGAAGTCGGAAGCTCCGACCCACGGGGACTCGATGTTGCGATGCTCGTAGCCAAAGAGCCTCCGCCACCAGAACTTCTGGCGACGCATCCACGGCTCCATCGCCATCCGGTCTGCATCCACCTTCCGGCGGAGTTCGGTGACGAGCGAGGCGGCCTTGCCGTTGCTGGAGGGATCGAGGCGATTGACGCCAGTGATGATCTCGGGAGCGCGCTTCACATCCGAGCCCTCCGCAGCCTGTCTCCACGCTGACGCATACGGGCATTGACCCGCTTTCGGTTCTCGGACGCGGAGCCCGTGGTCACGTTCCGGATCGCCATGCCGAGAATCCTAAGGCAGTCAACGTAGTCTTTTCCAACCTCCGACACGTTTTCCTGTCCCTTGCCACCCTTCTCCAGATGGACGTGGTGCAGCAGGGACCATCGGACATTGTTGCACGTCTCGGCCAGATGGAAGTGCGGGTGGTTCATCTGGGTCACCTCCTCGCCCGGCTTCCACGTCCCCACCAGAAGCTCGCGGATGATGGTGTTCCCGGCCATGATCTCGGACCTGCCCTCGGCCTTGTAGTCGGTCGAGAAGTAGCAGCCGATGCGCTCCATGGACTCCGAGACGGTCAGACCGTCCGAACCAGCCTTCTCCTGCCCTCCGAACCGCTTGTCCATGAACCTCTCGACAACGCGGCCCGGCCCGCCGGGGAAGCCCTCTTCGATCTCCTTGAGGAGCGCCGCGTAAGCCTCCGGCCGGTTCTCGATGCCGGCGTCGGAGTAGTGCGTCATCTTGTGGAACTCGCCCTTGGGCCACTCCTCCACGACGTACCACTCGCCGTTCTCGTCCAAGGCGACGTAGAGGATGGCCCACGGCCGCTTGTCGTGCGGGTCCACGATGCCGTAGATGGGCCAGTGAGACGGATACTCGCCCCGCTTGGAAGGCGGCAGCAGCATCCCCTCTGGCGTCACGAGAACGGCGCGCTTGCCGGGGTCGTAGTCGTGGACGCGCGAGTCGTACTCGGGGAAGACCTTGCCGGCCAACTCCTCGTACATGCCCCACTCGCGAGCCTTCTGCTCGTGCAGCGGGTAGCGCAGGATCAGCTTGCGCTTGTCTTCCTGCGTGAGCGCAGGGTTGTCGTGAATGCTGCCGCCCAGAACGAAGTAGGACTTCTCCGGGCCACCGCGCCTGTGGCTCATGTTCCAGAGATGGTCGAAGACGAAGATGCGCTGCTCGGCATCGCCCTCGAAGAACGTCGCCGTCAGGTCTTCTACGCCAGCGCCGTAGTTCATGCCGAAGCGCAGGCCGCGCCCGTAGGAACCGCGAATGGACTCGTCGGGCGGCTCGTCCACCCAGACGTTGGCTTGCTCCACGCCCTCGATGGGAGAGACGTTGCTGGCTGTGCGCGAGTGCTGGTCCTGCGAGGCAATCTTCACGCGGTCCACGCCGCCCGGCGTCTGCACCCAATAGAAGTCGATGCCGCCGCTGCTGTTCTTCTCCTTGTGCAAGATGCGCGAGCCCAGCATCTTTTCGAGGCGCGGCTGGATCGTGGCCTTGCCGGACGTGGAGAGGGTCTGGCAGATGATGAGTTGCAGCCAGTTGTTGTGAACGATGTCCGTGATCGAGCCATCCCACGGACGATGGCCGATCAGGCGCGCGGAGAATTCCGCTGCGCCGCCCTCGGTCTTCGCGCCTCCGTTTCCGATGAGGGCGCCGTAGAAGCTGTAATACATGGCCTTGCGCCACGGCCAGTCGCCATGCTCGGAGCATGTGCGAATCGCAGCCTCTCCCTCGCCGTGCCACGGAGCGCCGGGAAGAAGCGGCGCTGTGCCGATGTAGCGCCAGCAGAGAGCCTGCTTGGGGCCGCAGGTGCAGAGCGTGTTGTGCAGAGAACAGCGCGTGCAGGCCGGGCAGAAGCGGACCTTGTGGGCCTCGTGCCACTTGATGAGGACGCGGTGCTGCCGCGTGACGATGTGGCCCTTCGGGTGCCGCCATCCTCCGTAGAGGAAGTTGCGGTAATCCACCGCGAGGTAGTCGTCGGCAAGGCGCGCTTCCATCGCACGCTCGAAGCGAAGCTGCTCGATCAGCGCCCGCTCGATGCCGTCCGTTCGCTCTCGGCTTCGGCTCACTCTGGATTCTGTGCCTCCCACTCCTCGGTTGTCGTCGGGAGCGGGAGCATCGGACCAATCACGTCTTCGATGACAGCCTGCATAGCGGCGGGCGGCGGAGACTTGCCTGCACTCAGGCGCTCCTGATAGCCCTGCATGATCGCCTGATGCCGCGCGACCTCATCGCGAAGCTCGGCGCGGGTCATCCCCGAGAAGGCCGTCATGCGACGCTTCTCATCTTCGCTCAGGTCTTCCTTGGGCGCGGTGTCGTGCAGCACCTTGAACGTGTAGGCGTTGCCGTCCTGCTCCACCTTGTCGGAGAGGGCCTTGAGGGCCTTGACGCGGCCCTTGAGAGTGATGAGGAAGTGGCACCGCTTCTCGAAAGTGGCCGTCCACTCCGAACTGTTCTGGAGGGCGTAGCTGACATCCTCCGGGCACCCGAGCCGCTTGGCAGCGAAGGCGATGTCTCCGTCGGACTCGATAGCTGCATCCACGAGACGGATGAGGCACGCAGGGTCAGAGACGGCCCACGTCATCGGCGTGGCTGGCGGAAGAACCTCGTCGGCCTGCTTCGCCAACTGCGACGGCAGCCTCCCCTCCGCCTTGAGTCTCTTGCCCTTCTCGATGGCGGCTAGCTGCTCGGGGGTGAAGTCAGGCAAGGTAGCCACCATCGCTGTCCCACGGCCAGCGCAGGGTGCCCATCAGGATGGTGGCCGCGCACGGGAAGGGCCACGGGAGAGCCGTGGGCGCGTGGAAGTCGTAGTCAGGCATGGAGAGCTCGCCGAATGAGGTTTCTCCACGCCGCTGCGCGAATCGCTTCAGTATCCCCATCACGCACCAGCCTCTCTAGCTGTTCGTCGATGACCATGCGATCTCTCCTGCGTGGCCGTTGCTGGCGGCCAGAACTGTAACACCAAAGTCCTGCTGGTACTGCTCGACAAGCTTCCCGGCCATGCCGCTGAACCGCGTGCAGGACTTGTCCAACTCCAGCTTGATCGCGTGGTGGACCGGACCGTTGCGGTTCTTGGCCACGTCGAGGTTCTTGGGCTCCACAGCGGGCGGCTGCTCCTCGGGATGGTCCGGGCGCGGAGACCAATCCGAGGAGAGCAGCATCACGATGTCCGCGTCCTGCTCGATGCTCCCGCTCTCCCGCAAGTCCGAGAGGCGCGGGCGCTTCCCGTCCCGATGCTCCACCTCGCGGTTGAGCTGGGCCAACACCAGCACGGGGATGTTGCTCTCGCGAGCAGCGGCCTTGAGGTTGGCTGACATCTTGGCCACCTCGCGCTCGCGCGTCGGGTTGCGCTCGTTCCCGCTGTCCGGCGAGAGGATCTGCAAGTAGTCCACGATGGCCAGCTTCAGCCCGCGCGTCAGCGTGAGCCTGCGAATGCCAGCACGAATCGCAGCCGTCGTGAGATTGGGCGAGTCGTCAACGTAGAACGGCGCAGCCTTGGCCTTCAAGAAGGCTTCGCTGTAGGCGTTGAAGTCCTTGTCGGACATCTTCCCGTTCATCAGCGCGTGCCCGCTCACTTTGGCGTTGCAGCACGCCACGTTGCGGTAGGCGTCGTTGCGATTCACCTCCACCGTAAACAGCCCCACAGGGAAGCCGCGCTCCAAGCAGAGTTTCGAGATGAGCGTCGTTGCGAAGCTGCTCTTTCCCTGCGACGGCCGCGCGGCAAGGATGGTCAGCGATCCGGGGCGCATCCCGCCGATCACGTCGTCCAGTTCGATGATGCCCGTCCGCAGGCCGCGCTCATCCGGCTTGGCATTCTGTGCAGCGTCAACCTCCTTGCGAACCTCGTCAGCAAACTCGCTCGCCTTGAGCGGGCCGTGAGCGGAACGCGCCGCCAGCATCTCCAGCGCCTCGGACTGCGCCCGCTCCATCGCCGCCGGGTCCGTCGTGTTCCCGGCCTGCATAGCCACCTTGCGCGAGGCCGCGATGATCCTGCGGCGGTGCCCGTAGTCTGCCACCATGGCCGCGTGAGCCGCCGCGTGGGCTCGCCCGGAGTCGTTGTTGGCCACAGAGTCGGCCATCTCGCAGACCAGCCGCACGTCCACGTCGCGGTCCTTCCCTTGGAACCGCTCGCAGAGCGTCACGAGGTCCAAGTGCTGCCCGCCATCGAGCATCGAGCAGCAGAGAGCGAAGACGCGAGCCCGGAAGCCGTCATGGAAGTCGGCCGGTGTCAGCGCAGCCCGGATGGCAAGCGCCTTGGTGTGGTCGAGGATCATCGCCCCGATCACGAGGCACTCGGCCTCAGCGCACACAGGGTCGGCAATCATGCCGTCACCCCCGGATGGGCGTGCCCATTGGCGTAGCCCGTCTGCTTGCAGAACTCCCCGTAGAGCTTGCCCCACTTGGATGACAGATAGTTCATCGAGTGCAGGTACTCGTTCCAGTCGAAGTCCTCGTCTGGCTTGTAGCGGCCAGCATAGAAGTCGATCACGCGCCCCACGAGGTCCGCCGTGTGGGCCTGAGCAAGTCGGTCGGCGGCCTTGAGGTTGGTGAGCGGCTTGCCCTCAGGCTCGGCTTCGGGGTGGCGCTCCTTGAACCGGAGCGCGAAGTGTTCCACGAGGCGCTTCGCTTGCGGATGCTTGGGCTCGTACTCCTTCCTTGCGCGCTTCCCCTCCGCAGGAGGGGTTAGGGGTGGCTGTTCTTCTCTGCTCTCTTCTTCTCTCCTCTCCTCTCCTCTGGTGACGCTGGTGTGCGCATTCTGTGCGCACTCTGTGCGCAAGCCGTCCTCGGAGCGCGACTGAGCCATGCGCTCGGCCTGCATGGCCCGTCTCTTGGCGCTCTTTCCGTTGTGCCTGTCGTACCTCGGGAAGTTGACGCCAGCGTCATTTATGACAAGCCATGCGCTTGGCTTGGTCTGGCTCATGGCCACCGCGAAGCCGGGAAGGTCCACGATGTCGTCGATGTCCGCAGCCGTGAGGCCCGGCATGGCCCCCGTCTCGGTGTTGTCGTCGGCCCATGACCAGATGGCCCACAGGTGGCCGATCACGGTGTAGCGGCTCACATTGAGCGCGCGAGCCATCCCCATCACGGCCGGGTCGCGCAGGAGCGCGGTCCGCATCTTGATCCACGACACGCATCTACCTCCCGATGGATACAGCGACCGGCCGCCCGGGGGCTGGCTCCCCGGGATAGGAGCCGACAACACCCCGGACGGCCGCTTGAGGCTCCCTGCGCAGGGTTGGCCTCGTCCGCCAGAGGCACTATCGGAGCGTCAGACTTCCGGCTGAAGTGGAATCCCGACATTTTCTTGGCGTCGCTCCCCGCCGTGGCTGGGATGAGCCGGGGAGATGGGACTTGATTCCGGATAAGGCTTAGATTAGGGTGATGAGCGTTGGATGGCCGAGCGTCGTGGGACAAACACGAGGTCAGGCCAGCAGGAGAATCGAGCATCCTCCGCCTCCATCTTTGATGGACGAAGTGTGCGGGCTGGGGTGAGCGGCCGGCGCAGAACCGGACATCCGCGTCTCGATGGCACTGCTGGCCACTCAGCCATCCCGGTGAGCGGCAGGAAGGGCTGGCCAGCCCAGAAAGCCGCAAGACCGGGGCGGCCATCCAACACCCAACCCAAGGACTTCCATGACCCCATCCCAGAACAAACTGCTGAAGGCCATCACGGCCCACCTGAAGGACAGGGCGGTCCCTCCCACGATCACCCTGATGGCGGAGAAGTTCCGCATCCGGGTTCCCTCGGCTTGGGAGAGGTTCAAGGCCCTAGAGCGCCTTGGCTACCTCAAGCGCCGCTCTGACCGTCTCTACTGGCCCACAGGGAAGGCCAGCCGCGTCTCTCCCTGCCCCTGCTGCGGGCACAAGGAGGAGCAGGGATGAACGAGGCGAGGCTGAAGGCAATCGAGGCCAAGATCGCCAAGGAGATGGCTGGCAAGGGCTACGTCTCTGACCTCGATCTGCCAACCACTGATGCCGTGGAAGCCTGCGCCGCCTTGCGGGAGGCGGTGGGGCTGCTGGAGGAGAACGAGTGGCAGGGGATGTCTGGCGGCTACGACCCGGAGCCAGCCTGCCCCGACTGCGGCGAGATTCCTCCGGGCAAATACAACCCCAAGGGCAGCCACAGCCCGAAGTGCAAGTTGGGCTCATTCCTTGCGCGCTGGAAGGAGCAGGGATGAACAGGGAGCAACTCATGAGCATCACAGCCGCAGAAGGCGGGACGGTCTTCGCTGGCTGGGATGAGGACGCACCGTGTTACTACATCTTCGCGGCCGGTGGCAGCAAGGCCATCAACTCCAGTGACACCATGGATCTTGTTGAGGCAGCGCCAGCAATGGCCGCTGCCATTATCGGCCTCCTGCGGGCCTACACCGAGCATGGGCGGGCCATGAAGGCCGGAGAGCCGGGAGAGCGCCACGCGGCCTTCCTCGGCTTCGCAGAGGCCCGCGAAGCCCTCCGCGCCTCTTTGCCCGCCTCGCTCCGGGAGCCCTAGCCATGCAGCAGCCCAGCATCGAGGAGTTGGAGCGGGCCTACAGGGAGGCGTGCGTGGTTCACTACCTCGCCTGCGCCACCACCGGCATGGACAGGATCATGGCCCTCAATAACGCCAGCAGGGCTCTGGCTATCCTTGAGCAAGCCCGCCAGCGGCAGGCGGAGAAGGACGAGGAGAGGGAGGCCAAGGAAGCAGCGGCTCACTCCCTGCGCCAAGTCTTCCGCAAGGAGTACCCATCCCTCTCTGACTACGCCGCAGGAGAGGCCGTGAGCCTCCTGTGGGGCCTTGGCTGGCGACCAGCCCCTTCCCCTTCAGCCCCGGCCCAGACGCAGCAGGAGCAGGCAGGGAGCGCGGAGGACTATGAGGGAGACGCCCTGCGGGTGGCCTGCCGCCAGTCCCTCATCATCGCAGGGGCGCTGGCCCAAGAGGCCAAGGTCCCAACCCACATCCTCCGCAGGCTGGTGGATTACCTCTCCCGCCGCGCGGAGGGCCAGAGGTGAGCGGGAAGGGCGACTTCTGCCAATGCCGCGGAGCCTGCGGGAAGCACGAGCGCCCCTGCACCACCATGTTCGGGAATGCCCATCTCTTTGATGGAGCGGTGGATGAGCCGATGGCCAGCAAGTACGGAGCAGGTCGACGACTCTGGGCGTCATGCGCGCCCACCTTCGACCCATACCGCAAGCAGAGGGAGCGGAAGGCCCAGCAGGCGTACACGGAGGCTTCTACGGACAGGCAGAGAGAGGGTGAGGGGCTGATGGAGTGGCACAGAAGGGTGCATGGGAGATGACCAAGCAGCGTGTCGACAAGGCCCACTACCGCTGCCACTTCGGGCGCACAGGGAAGGAGACCCGTGGCTGCCGCACCTGCCCACGCAAGATGCCCTTCATCCCCAAGTCCCCCTACTGCTACGCCTGCTTCCAGAACCTCCCCGAAGACATGCAGTACGTCGTCCTCCGCGCCTTCCGCCGCCCTCCATCCAAGATCGCGCAGGCCCTAGCCGAACGCATCTACGCCAAGGCCGATACGATTCTTCTGGGCCTGTAGCCAGAAAGCACTTGCTTTCTCTGCTTCCATCCCAGACCCTGAATGCCGGTATCGTCCTAGCCTTCCTTCCTAGCCCCACCCCGCAAGGGACGTGGAGCTCCATCAGCCCTAGGCTGAATCTGCTAGGGGATGAGCGGAAGGGGTTTGGCAAGGCTCTTACGCCTCGCCCTTCGTTTACCCCTCCCTGCCTACCCCTTGGCTCCCTGCTGGTGGGAGGGATGGAGTGCAGGGGGGAGGGAGGGCATCGCCCGAGCCCCTGCGCTCCTGCTCGCTCAGCCCTGCTCTCTCATCGCCTGAGCCCTGCCCTCTCGGCTCTCCGCCCTCCTGCCCTCTCGGCTCTCAGGCTCCTGAGCTTGGACAGGCTCGCCGGGAAGCTCTGCCTTGCCCGTGATGGGTGATGAAGTGTGGCGTGAGAATATTTCCGGAATGGGGCTTGACCTTCTAAGGTCCATGCCTTACTGTGTCCGATGTCAGGTGGAGCTAGGCCCGTGGTGGGCTGGGCAGCCTGACTGGAGGATGAGCAAGTGATCTACTACCGACTGGACGTGGAGGAGAGCGACCCGCGCTTCTGGAACGAGTACGAGAGCGAGGATGGAGCGATTCACGACGCAATGCGTGACCCGCCAATGTCGCGCCCTTCCTTGGTGGTGTGCGAGAGCATTGACGGGAAGGCCTGCGTGGTGACGCGGGTGAGCCCGGAGGAGTACGCCAAGCCCTGACCCTGCTTCCCTTCCGCCCTTGGCCGGGAGGCCCGGGGCGGGTGATGAAGCAGGTGTCTGGCCTGACCCTCGCCGTGGTGGTGTGGGCGGGCCTGACGGATGGAGGAAGAGAACGTGAAAGCAGAGAACCCCTTCAGGGATGTCCCGTTGCTTGATCCGCGGGATCAAATCGCCTCGCTGCTGGCGGAGAATCAGCGGCTCAGGGAGGCGCTGGAGGCCATCGGGCGCTGCGGAGATGTGGACAGCGACAGGCAGGCTGCGCGCGTCCTCGCGTCCTGCGTCAAGGCCGCCCGCCTCGCCCTGTCGGGCGGGAAGGAGGGCGCATGAGCGCGCCCGGCAAGGCTGAGAGCGGGAGGCCGTGGACGCTCCATTGTGCGGAGCCTGAGCATCCCAACGCGGGGCCGCATATCAGGATCAACAGCGGCTCCGTGACCGTGGCGACGTGCCCTACCATCGGGCACGGAGGGGCGAGCAGAGAGACGCGTGCCGCCAACGCCGCCCTCATCGTCCAAGCCGTGAACGAGCGGGAATCCCTTCTCTCCGCCCTCGCGGCGGCAAGGGAGCGCGAGGCTGGCCTGCGGGAGGCGCTGGACGTGGCCGCGGATCGGTTCGACGCAATCAAGGCCGGCAAGGTCCGCGCGTGCGAGCCTGCCGTAGCTCGCTGGGCCGATGAGGCCCGCGCCGCCCTCTCCGCCCCCGGCGCGATGGACCCCAAGGAGCCCTAGCCCCAGCCTCTAGGTGGCCATCCCCTCGCGGGCGTGGCCACACATGAGGCCCCTTGTCCTTGGTAGGGCGAGGGCACGAGAGAGAACGCCACACGGAGGAAAGAGATGAACACGACCAAGGAAGCGAAGCCCGAGAGCAAGGCCGCCGCCAAGCGGCGCGAGAAGGCGGAGGCCATCGCCCGGCTGCGGGCCATCTTCCCGCCCGGCTCGACCGTCTGCACGATCATGCGGAGCGTGAGCGCCAGCGGCATGTACCGGCACATTTCCGTCATCGCCATTCGCGGCGGAGTCCCCGAGAACGTGAGCGGCGACGTGGCCGACGCTCTGGGCTACCGCTGGCACGATGACGGGAGCGTCGGAGCCGGAGGGTGCGGCATGGACATGGGCTTCCACATCACGCAAAGCCTGAGCTACGTCCTGCACCCGGACGGCTTCGACTGCCTCGGCCCCGGCTGCCCGAGCAACGACCACAGCAACCGCGACGAACACGTCCCCGGCGGCGGCAAGGGCTACTCCCTCCGGCACCGCTGGCTCTGACCCTATCTCCCTCGCGCCATCCGGGCTCCTGCCTCCCCGGATGGAGTGCGAGGTAGCCGGCAGCCCTGATGACGGTGCTGCTGGCCCTCCCGAGTGAAGCGGCAGGCGGAGCCTGACCGGGACCCGCAGGGAATAACCAGCCCATCCCGGCTACCTCAAAACCCTTGGTAGGATCACGCCCATGGCAACGCTCAACGCATCGGACACACTGGCCCGCGAACTTCGGAAGAAGTGGCCCAAAATGGAGGCCGCGAGGCAGGCAGGATCGCGCCGGGCTGCTATCCGGCAGTTCTGCCTCACCTGCATGGGCGGGGACCTAGCGGAGGTGCGTCGGTGCGCCTCAAGCGAGTGCCCGCTGCATCCCTTCAGGATGGGCACCTTCCACGGTGACCAAGGGACAGCCGCCGACGAGGGTGACCCGGAGTCCGGGTCTTAGTCTCCATGGACGCGCTTTCCGAGGCACCTTTCCTCGACCAGCATGGTGACCCTTTGTCCGACCGATGGCCAGACTGGCTCAGGTGGGCTGCGGAGCGTTACGGCTTCATCGGCCCGCGCGGCGGGCTGGTCGAAACCCTCTCCGTGGAGCTTCGCTTCACGCCGAAGACCATCGACCGCTGGCTTAAGCGTGAGAGGACCCCCGAAACAGGGGTGCGTAGGGCCATCAGGCGCGCGTGGGCTGCTCCGGTCGAGTCCAAGGCCATGCAGGGGCTTGCGGCTGCCCTGAGTGCCTTGCAGGCCGCCCAGCAGCATCAAGGAATGAAGGGCGGCGGGGCCACCCGCAAGGGTGGAGAGAAGGGCGCAGCGAGTGCCCATACCCCGCCGCCCGCTTTCTCAAGTCCCACGGTGGGACAGGTCGATATCGAAGCCATGGCCGCAGAGGCGGGGCTGTCCCCTGACGACATGCGGGCCATCTTGGAGGGAAAGGAAACATGAGCCCTGATTGGGGACTTGACGCCCTGCGGCGCTGCCTGCGCCCCTGCAAGGAGTGTGGGGCGATGCAGGGCAACCCATGCCGCACGCCATCCAGTCGCATTCGCCAGCCCCATGATGGACGGGAGGCATCCAACGATGAGCCCGCCCCGGAGCCATCGCATGACTGAATCCCTCTCCTGCCTCGCCCTGCTGCTGCTGGGGGCCTACCTCGCGGCTGCCTCCCATGCCCGCTACAGCGCGGAGGAGGAGACGTGAGCGCGAGGGAGTATCCGGGGCCGCTGTTCGTGGCCCCCAAGGGCCTCAAGGTGGAGCAGTTCAGCTTCAAGCCGAGCGCCTTCGCCCCCGTCGAGCTTCACCCCGAGGAGCAGGCCCGCGACCTCGCGCTGGCCTCCGTGGCAGAGAACAACGCCGCATGGATGGCCAAGGGGCTGTCCCTGCTGGGCAGGATGCGGGGCTGCTTCGCTCAAGCCAGCGGGGAGCAGGTTCGCATGTGGCTCCTGTCCCAAGGGCTGGGGCAACCCACCACATCGCACGCTTGGGGCTCGCTCATCAACCACGCCGTCAGGCGGGGCGTCCTCGTGGACTCGGGCAAGACCGTGAAGATGCAGCAGCCCGGCAGCCATTCGAGGCGCACCCCGCTCTGGCTGCTGGCCTGAGCCCATAAGACTATCGCCCGCCCCGAGTTATCCCCGGAGCGGGCGACGCTTGACTCCCGACAGTGCGGAAGCCACGATCTCGGTGTCGAGTCGAGATAGGCGCAGGTTCTAGGTTTTGAGCCGCGCAAGGTCAAGGCCCGACCGAGGCCGACCCCAGCCTTGTAAACAGCAGGGCTGTTGGATCACACCGGGAGCCTGAGCCGCTGCGGCACGCAAGGCAGCGGGGGTTACCCTCCTCTGGCTGGACTCAGACAGCCGCGCTCCCTGCGATGCTTGGGGAGGAGGGAGGGGTTCGCTAGTCCGGCCGCGTCTTAGCTGCCCGGCGCTCGCTGGTTGGCGTTGTGGGCCACCTCGTTGTTCATCTCGGCCCTGATCGCCCTGTAGAGCCACGCCGCCGCCCTGCCCACCTCATTGTGCTGCCCCTTGGCCAAGGCCGCGAGCCCCGGAGTGATGTCCTCCGCCAGCGCCCTGCTGAACACCACCACCACGTCATCAGGGGCCGCCATCGGCACTGTCCGCAGAGATGCCGGCAGCGGTGACTCGCCCGAGCCCCTGTGCATCCTCGGCATGGTGGCCATCGCTCGCTGCCTGCGGTAGCGCATACAGGTCCGACAGTCCTTCCGCCCATCCTTGCGGACGTAGGGAACAGACATGTCGTGGCCGCGCGCGCAGACGGGCACAGTCACTTGGGCTTCTCCAGCAGGGAGGCAAAGGTTTCGAGGTCCAGCACCACGAACCAGCGCGCGGGGTCGGTGTGCATCCGGCGCTTGATGACTACGGCCCCACGATGAGGCCCACCAAAGCGAAGCTCTGCCGCCTTGGCCTGCTCTCTGGCGCTGTCTACCCAGCCGCTCAGGTCCAGCCCCTTGCGGACCTTGCAGTCCAGCGTCCACCCTTGAAGGTTGGCGAGGTCGCCGCAGTCGGCCACGCCGGTCAGGCGACGGCGCTCCACCGGGAAGCCCTTGGATCGGAGGTAGGCGACAAGGGAGTTCTCGCCTTGGCGTCCCTTGGCTTTATTCGATGCGATGTTCATGTCTCGCGCAGGTACTCCAGATGCTTGTGAAAGAGGGCTTCGATGTTCTTCCCGCGGATGTCCTCGTCGTCGCCAGCGATCATCAGGCCAACCTGTATCCAGTCTCGCAGGAGAGACGAGCGGTTGACGCCCTTGGCTTCAGCGAAGGCATCCACCATGGCCATGACCGAGCGCGGGATATAGGCCGCAGCATAGATCGGCCCGCGGTGCGCCTCGCCCGCTTCGGTCCAGATGGCGTCATTGGCCCAGATGCGCGCGTACTCGGGGCACTCCATCTTGCGCTTCTGGGAAGTCATGCTCCGCAGCCTACCAGAATATTTCGCTGGCGGTCAAGAAAAGTATTTGACTAGCCGAAAAGCCTAGGCGAAGATCCGCGCCCATGAAGACCAAGAGCATCAAGGCCCGCAAGCCATCGGCCCTGAAGATGGCGCGCATCACGCGCGGCTTCACCCAGCGGCAGGTTGGCGACGCCATCGGCATCGACCCGGCCTACCTCTCGCTGCTGGAGGCTGGCAAGCGGGAGCCCTCGCACAAGACCATGAAGGCGCTCGCGCGCCTCTACTGCGACGACATCACCAACCTGTGGCCGACGCTGGCCCGGAAGGGAGGCTGAGATGTCCGGCATGTCCGACCTCAACACTGAACTCAAGCACGCTGGCGACAGAGCGGCCTACAAGGCCGCTCGCCGCCGGGAGGCGGAGGTGCTGCTGGAGATGGAGGCCGGTGGCTTCACCGGCCGTCGCCTCTGTGACTCGGCCATCACCTCCCTCGGCCTCACGGAGAAGGCGCTGAGGAAGGCCGCATCCCTCTTGGATGGCCGCCCCTCGCATCTGGTGGACGAGATCGCCTCCGAGCTTGCTGGCCTCCACGTCCGGCTCCAGCAGATCAACCACGACGACAAGGGGGAGTGATGGACACGCCTGCGATCCGCTACGCCGAGAAGTACGCCGACATCATCGTGGATGCGGTGGTGGTCAAGCTCATCGAGGCCGGAAAGATGGCCGATAGGGACTTCGACCTTCCCATCATGGACGCGCTCCGCGAGGTGGTGGCGTCCTACGTCGAGGAAGCCCACGAGGCCGGCGAAGGCTACGTCACACGCGCCTTCCTCAAGGCCCTGCCTGCTGATGCAAGGGCCGGGCTGGTGGAGGAAGTCCTGTGAGCGGCTGGTACGGGGAACGCGACTACAACCGGGACTGCTACGGTGGCTACCCCGACGAGGCCCATTGGGCCGAGGACAACCCGGAGGGCTATCGCTCCTACTGCCGGCTGGCAGGGGACACTTGGGCGCAGGAGAAGGGCGCTCCGAAGAGCGAGCCCGCCACGGCCATCGTGGAGCCCTCTGGCGGGCCTTTGTACGCCCCCGGCGCTCGGGTCATGTACGACGGCCAGATCGCCCTCACTGTCCTACAGCCCGCCAGATGGAACCCGAGAGGGTGGTGGGACTACGAATGCGACGGCGGCCTTGCCGCCCAAGGAAGACTAACCCCGGTCCCGTGCCATTCGGCCAGTGACCACACACAGGAGAAAGCACCATGAGTGATCTGGATTACGGAGGCGGCAGCGCGCCGCCCGCTCCCCAGCAACCCATCCCCGGCGAAGGGCTGCACGATGCAGTCTGCTTCGCGGTGGTGGATTGGGGCGAGATCGTGGACGAGTTCAACGGCATCCCGAAGGGTGTCGTGCGCGGGGTCCGCTTCTTCTTCGACCTCGACGAGAAGATGGCCGATGGGAAGCCCTACTCCATCAGCACCTACACGAAGAGCATCAAGTACGGGGAGAACTCCGGCTTCGCCAAGCTCATGAAGGGCTGGCTGGGCAAGGAGTGCCCGCCCAAGCTCGTGGGCTTCCCCCTTGGCTCGATGCGTGGCCGCATGGCATCGCTCAACATCGAGCATCGGGCCAAGGCGGACGGCACCTTCTCGGCCAAGATCGCGTCCATCATGAAGCCTCGCCCCGGAGCCGTGTTGATGCAGCCCATCAGCACCACGCTGCCGGATTGGGTGAAGACGCAGCGCGAGAAGGACAACGCTGCCGCTCGCGCCTTCCTCGCTGGGCAGGGCTACAACAAGCCCGTGGCCCAGCCGTCCGGCTCTGATGAGTCCGGGGAAGACGAGGACGGCATCAGCCGCGTCCCTTTTGACCTGAAGGGCGCGAAGAGCATCAACCTGAAGGATCTCTGAAACATCTGCGCGCTGGGCCGGGAAGGGCAACTCCCCCTTTCTCCCCATTTTCCTAGGCCCTCCGGCCCGGCGCGCTTTACCTGAGAGGGAGAGAGACATGGAACCTGTGAGGCTTGAGGTGCCGGCCCCGCTGTACGACGCGGCGCTGGCGTTCTGCAACGCACGCTTGGCCGAGGGAGGGAAGCCCGCGATTGATGCGCTCCCCGCAGGGCTTGGTTGCGAGCCGACGAGTTGCCCGTGCGCGAATGCCTGCGGCGTGCGCGTGTGGGGCAAGACGTGGGACTCGTCGCCGGAATGGGCCAACTACGTTGATCTGCAAACCAAAGGGCTCGTCAGGGATGGAGCCCCCGGTGACTTCGTTCGGTTCTTCGATGCTGGCGCAGGTGCCAACGTCCTCACCCTCCCCATCCGCAAGGAGCCCTGACCATGCCCCGCCTGATCGAGTGGCGCGACGAGGACCAGCGGCTCCAGACGGTCTGGGCTGCGGTCGTGGTGATGGGGTGCTTGGTGGCGCTGACGCTGATGTGGGGGCTGAGGTCGTGACTACGCAACTGTTCACCGGCACGGTCTCCGTGATCCACTGTGCAACTTGCAGCATGGCCTTCGGCATCACGGTCGAGTTCCAGCGGCACAGGCGCGAGGACCATGCGGAGTTCTTCTGCCCGATGAAGCACGCCAACGTCTATTACGGCGAGACGGAACTGGAAAAGACCAAGCGCGCTCTCGCCCACGCGCAACAGTGCAGCCAGTCCAACCGCGAATGGGCCGAGCGCGAGCAGCGCCGCAAGGAAGAGGCGCAGCGGAAGGCGTCGGCCTTCAAGGGGCAGGCCACGCGAGCCAAGAAGCGCGCCGCTCACGGCCTGTGCCCGTGCTGCAACCGCAGCTTCGCCGCAACGCGGATGGCTGCCCACGTTCGCACCAAGCATCCCGACTTCATCGGAGCAACTCAGTGACCACCCCATCCTCTCCCTCTCCCGCCGCCGGCTCTGGCGGATTGAGCGATGAAAGGCTGAGCAACATCGCCGCCTACGCATTCAGTAGCAGTCCGGACGAGATTCGCATGGCCCGCGAGCTTCTCGCCCGCCGCACCTCTCAGGCGCTGCTGGAGAAGGTGGCGGAGGCGGCGAGGGCCTGCGGCTTCTACCTCCGCATGGGCGGCGACCAAGATTGGCAAGAGAGAGCCGCGCGCCTCTCCGCTGCGCTTGCCGCCCTCGCCGCGCTGCCGAACGAGACGAAGAAGGCCGCAGGATCGGGTAGCGACAAGCCGGATCAGCCCACCGTGAAATGCGGCGAGGGTGACGACCCGACGAAGCCCTATAAGCGGACGCTCCCGGCCGCCGATCCTGCGGCCCCTTCCCCGCCGCGCGCCGAGGCGATGACGGCGGAGCCCGTGGACGCGACGACGCCTGAGCAGCGGGCCGAGAACATCCTCATCCACCTGCGTTATCGCCACGCCGCCCAACTCGCATCGGACGACAAGGCGTACATCGTGACTAACATCCGCGCCGCCGAGGCCGCTGCGGCGGAGCGGGCGAATCGCGAGCGGGACGAGGCGCTGTCTGCGCGCGACGTGATCTGGGGACAACTCATCACGTCCCGCAATCACGTCAGCGAGCAGAAGGCTCTCGTTGCCGCCGCGGAGTCCCGCGCCGCTCGCGCCGAGGCGGAGTGCGAACGGCTGCGGGCCGACAAGAACGATCTGGAGCGCGAGCGCGGCGAGATGAACACGGCACTGCGCGGGGAGATTGCCGAGGTCCAGCGGCTCACAGCGGAGCTTGCCACGTCGCAGCGCCTTCTCGGTTCGGCCACGCGACTGTACGAGGCGGCCGTGCCCCTTGGCGCCGTGGCCGCCCCGCCTCCGCGCCCGAGCGGGGCGGAGCGAGATCCGGTCTGCCACGACCTCAAGGTCTGGCCTGAGTTCTTCGAGGCCCTGTGCGACGGCAGCAAACGCTTCGAGGTCCGCAAGGCCGACCGCGACTTCCGCGTGGGCGACAGGCTCATGCTGCGCGAGTGGTCGGAGGCGAGCGGCTACCACGGGCGCTCGTACCACACGCAGATCGGCTACATCATGAGTGGTGGCCGCTTCGGCGTGGCGCCCGGCTACGTCGTGCTGGGCCTCTCGTCCGCCCCTCCTGCCGCGGACGGGGGCGAGGCGGGCAAGGCGCGGGAGGCGCTGTGCCTCGCGCTGGACCGCCTGTGGATGGCCGGCGGCTCCGACCACTGGAAGCAGACGCACACCGTCGTGGACGCCCTCGACGCCTATCTGGCCGCACGCGGCGGCGGAGGTGCGGCGTGAGCGCCTGCGAGAAGTGCTGGAGCCGGGCGTACATGGACGCGATGGGCGAGCCGTCGCGCTCTCAGGCGGACCACTACGCCGAGCGCGTCAAGGCGCACACCTGCACGCCAGAGGAGCAGGCCGGCGAGTTCGCTTCGGAGTGCCCGAAGTGCAAGCGCAAGACGCTGCACCAATACACGGAGGAGTGCATGGCTGGATGCGCGGTGCCGCCGTCAACGAGCAGGGCCGCACACGAAGGCTCTCGCTCGCTTGCCCGGGGCGGCGGGGCCGAGGCGCAGCCGTGAGCGACTACACCGATGCTGTTCTGGACGGCGAGCATTGTGAGTCCTGCGGCGAGTGGCTTGGCGCAGGCTGCGGCTACGCTCGGCGTTGCGTTGCGTGCGGAGGGGCCGCCGAAGTCGCTGAGATGGAGCGCGAGGTCCACGCGACCAAGGAGCCGTGGCAGCATCCGAACGGACGCTGGAAGACCACCTGCTCCTGCGGCAAGACCATCATGTCCGCCACCGCCGAGAAGGTGCGCGAGTACGCGTTGTCGCACGTCACGGCCTACAACAAGGAGGCCCCATGACGCCCCCGCCCGCCCGCCGCACGCGCAAGGCGAGGAAGCCGAGGACGGAGCGCGTCGTCGAGTGGCACAAGAACTGCCGGTGCATGAACGCGACGGCCTCGGGTCCGCGCTTCATCTGTCGTTCGTTCACGCGAGGCGACGCCTTCATCGCGCAGATGACGCTTGTGGATCTTGCCTGCGATACCTGTGACACCCCGTGGAAGGCCCCCGCCGTCGCGCGGCGGGCGAAGGAGAGGAAAATCAAGTGAACGTGTCGTCGTGGATCTTTGTCTGCCCCAAGTGCAAGCAGCACACGCGCGTCGTGCTGGTGATGCCGCGCCTGTCACCGACGGCCGAATGCGTCGCCTGCAACGTCCAGATGGTGAATGTTGGCGCGCATACATCCGATGTCGCCGTGCCGCAGGATGCAACGCCGTGGACCGAGCATCACAACCTGCCGTCGCTGGACGTGCCGGAGCCCGTCAATGGCCCCTGACCTCTCGCAGACCTGCGCCGCCGTCGAGCGGCTGGCGGCGAAGGCGACGCCGGGGCCGTGGGCGACCACGCGCGCCCAGCGGATTCCGGATGCACACGGCGCGGTCGCCTTCCCGCCCGACGTAATGATCTGCGCGGTTGCTCGCGGACAGGGCGTCTACGCGACGCCACCGGGCGGCTCATTCCCGGCGGCCGATCAGGACTTCATCGCCTACATGCGTGACGCCGCGCCAGCCCTCGTAGCCGCGCTGCGCGAGGCGGAGAGGCGCGAGGCGGGGTTGCGGGCCTTGGCCGACAAGTGGCACCGCCGCGGCACGGACTTCACGGAGGCGCTGGAGGGGCCGTACTCCGACGAGGTGCGGTACGCCTACCAGAACTGCGAGGCGGATCTGCGGCGCATTCTGCCCGCCGCGGGCGGATCGGCGGGCGCATGAGCGGCACGTCGGCAATCACCACGACGCTTGAACTCGTCTGCGCAGCCGGCCTGTACGGCTGCTACTGGAGAAAGCCATGACCCCCGCCCCGACATCCGCGGAGGCGCTGGCGGACAAGATCGCTGACCTTGCGTGGGACTGGCCGACGAGCCCCACGGCGGTCCTGAGAGATCGCGACGGCTTCGTCGCCGCCGTCGCCCGCCTGCTCGCAGCGCGCGAGGGCGGTGGGTACTGGACTGTCGTGACGGATGATCCGGCGACGTGGCCGAAGGCGGGCCACCCGTTCACTTGCGACATCCTCGTCGAGTACGGCGGCGAGGTCGCGCGACTTCGCGGTGGCAACAAGCGGTTCGACTGCGCCGCACAGGTGCGGATGATGTGCGAGTCGTCTGCCGAGATTCGCGCCGGAATCCTCCGCTGGCGCCATTGGCCCGCCTCGCCGGGCGGCGGGGAGGGGTGGTGATGTGTTACGGCCAAGTCCTGTCCACCAAGTTGCAGACCGCCCGCAAGGAGAAGTTCTGCGAGGTGTGCGGCAAGCGCATCAAGCGCGGCGCGCAGCAATACAAGCAGGTCTACCGCGACGACGGCCTCATGGAGTACGTCGCGCACCCGAAGTGCGTCGCCATCGAGACAGTGATGGACGAGCAGGACGGCGACGGATGCTCTGTCCCGATTGACCACGATGATCGCCGCGCGATGGCAGCCGAAGAAGGCTGGCGCGCCCTGCTGGCCCGAGCACGCGCAAACCTGCGGGCCATGCGCCAGCGCCTCTCGCGCAAGGAGCAACCCAAGTGACCGCCACCCCCGCCCCGCCCGAGCCGTGCGCGTGGATGCTTGCTGCTGCGAAGGAGATCGCTGGCCGCTGGCTGATGACCGGAGGCGATCCGGTGGACTGGCCCGCGCTCTACGAGAACATGGGCGAGGTGATCGCCCGCCACGCGCCGGCGGCGGGGGCGAAGGAGGCGCTGACGCTCTGTCGCGTGGTGCTGCGCTATATCGCCGCCCGCGAGTTCTTGCAGGACTGCGGGCCGCATGAGCTTGTGCCGCCAGTCGCCGAAATGCCGAAAGGGGTGGACGCGCAGGAATGGGAGCAGGCCGCTTGGGCCGCGCTCTGCATCGCGGTCAAAGCCGGCGCGAGCGATCCGGACGCGCTGCGCTGGCAGCTTCGACACCGCAACGAATCAACCCGCGGCTAGAGCCGCATTTACCAAGGAGTGACCGTGCCCACGACGACGCAGAAGTTCTTTGCCTACGAACACCTGCCGCCGCACTTGCAGGAGGTGAGCAAGCCGTGCGCTGATCTGGCGCAGGCGATGGAGTCCATGCTGACGGACGGCCCCGAGAAGTCCGCAGGAATGCGGAAGCTGCTGGAGGCGAAGGACTGTTTCGTTCGCGCTCAACTCCAGAAGGGCGGCTGACGATGAAGCAGAAGCCTGAGAAGTGCCGCGCCCTACTGACACTGGACAAGCCCGGCAACTGGAGCCAGCGCGAGAACGCGGAAGTTGCGGACTGGCTCATTGAGCAGGCCCGGCAGGTTCGCGAAAGCCGACAGGATCTCACGACAACGGGTCTGTATCGAGCGCGGCTATATTACGCGAAGGCGGCGCGACGATGAGCGGCGACGCTGTTGTTGACGGCCCATACGTCTACCAGCCCTTCGGGAGCGTCACGCATCTGGAGCACAACAAGGCCGGGCGGCTGTGGGCCGTGTCCGGCCTGCATCATCTGGCCCGCATCGAAGGGCTCACCAAGGCAGAGGCCGAGGGCATCGTGCAACTTCTCCGCACGCCCACGCCCTCCGCTCCGGCGATCAGGGCGCTGCTGTCTGATGCCTTCGAGTCTCTCGACATCCTCGCGCAGATCGCTCGCAGCGGGGCGATGAGCGACGAGGCTGGCGCCAACGTCGAAGCCGAACTGGCGGTCATCAGCAAGGCGTGCCGCGCCGCCGCGAGCCAGAAGGGAGAGGGAGCATGAGCAGGGCTTGCATCGACTGCCGCCACCTCTCGACGAGTGGCGTGTTCCCATATGAGCGATGCGACCGCCCCGTCCTCGTCAAAGGTCATCGAATCTGCGCTGATCGTGTGCGCGACGTTCCATCGCACTGGTCGCCGGACAGGCTGGTCGTCATCGGCCTCAACGCTAAGGACGAGCGCGACGCGCACTGGTGGAATCGTGGCATGTGCGGCAAGGCTGGCCGCTACTTCCAGCCAAAGGACAAGCCATGACCTACCCGCCGCCCGACCCGAACGAGCCGGCTAGCTGGCCCGAGGCCACAGTCGCTCGCTTCTGGTCGTGGGTCGATAAGCGCGGCGCCACCGAATGCTGGCCGTGGCGCGGCGTCACCTCCCGCGGCTACGGGCGCTTCCACGTCCGCCACCAAGGCACGCGCCATCAGGGCGTGGCGCACCGCTTCGCGTACAGGCTCATTCGCGGCCCGATCTCGGACAGCCTGCAACTCGATCACCTCTGCCGGAATCGGGCGTGCTGCAATCCGGATCACCTAGAGCCAGTCACCGGACGAGTGAACACGTTGCGAGGCGAGAGCTTCGCCGCAGAGAACGCCGCGAAGGAGAGATGCCCGCGGGGACACGAGTACGCTCCACGTCGCACCAAGTACGGCTGGCGATGGTGCCGCGAATGCCGCCGTGTCGCCGCCGCCAAGGACGGAGCCAGAAAGGTCGTGCGCGCAAACGAGAGAGCCCGCTATCACCGCATGGCGCGCGCTGCCATGCTCTATTTCGAGTAAGCCCACATGACAGTGATTGATCCCAACGACCCGGGCACTTGGTCCTCGGAGCCGCCGAAGGAGGATGGGTGGTACTGGGTACTCAACGGCGCTGGGCCACCGAAGATCGTTCGGCTCATCACGATGGGCGGGCAGATGCGGGCGTACTCGCATGGCGAGCCGCACAGCGCGCGGGTGTCTGGCGAGCTACGCGGCAACTGCCGCTTCCACGGCGCACGCTTCTACCCCGTTCGCCTCACGCCCGCCGCTCTGGCCCGCGGGGAGGCGCTGGAGAAGGCCGAGGCGCTGATCCGCGAGAAGGACATCACCATCTGCTACCGCGAGCCCGACTTCATTGTCTCCTTGGACGACTTCGGCCCCGACGGAGAGTGGGGACCAGAACTCGGTTCCGGCCCTACGCTCGCCGCAGCCCTCAATGCGGCAACCCAAGATCAACAGGCCCGAGAGGGCCGGAAAGGAAGCGAGTGAAGATTCACGATCCGCCGATGACGTTTGCGCCCAACATGGAGCCCGAGTGGGCTGCCGGGCTGGAGAAGAACAGCGATCCCTACGGAGGCGCGGTCTACCGCTACGCCTCGGAGTGGGCCACGCGCATGGAAGCGGCTATCGCCAGCGGCGCAACCGTTGTCGAGTGCGCGAAGGACGCAAGCCACGAAGCCGACGACGAGGGCATCACGGGCTTCATGTACGGCTGCGCCGTCAGCATGCTTTCTCGCTGGTGGGTCCACGGAGAAGCCCTGCGTCGGTGGCACAATCTGGATTGCCAGCTTGGCACCGAAGGCGAGAAGGCCAACGAGTCCGGCGGCGTCCTGAATCCAGCCCTGCTCAACATCACGCCCAAGTGACCCGCCCCACCGCACCTCAAGAGGGAAGCAGATGACCCTGCCCGCGCCCGTCCTCTCCGTCCTGCAAGGCATCTGCTCCAAAGCTTTGCCCAACGGCCCGAATACTGCGGCCCAAGGGAGCGAGCGCATGGTGCCCGGTGACTGGCCGTGGGAGGCGGCCTTCGACAACGGCTACTTCCTCAACTTCGACGCCTTCTTCGACCAGTGGGAGTGGGAGGAAGAGAACTGGCGGCATCTCAGCACGGGAGGGCCAGCAGCGAAGGTGGCCTACGACTTCGCTACCTCGGCGCAGATCGTCAACGCGCAGGGCAAGTCGCCGCCCATCACCGTTGCTGACGACATGCATTTCAGTCTCACGCAGCACTTGGGAATCTCCAAGTTGCGCGGCTCGCCACTCTCCATCGCGCACGTCTCGGCCCTCATGGACTGGAGCGTGAAGTGGGCGAAGGAGAAGTGCCCGACCGTGGAGTCCCTGCGCGCCCTCGGCTGGATGCTGGAGGGGGCCGCCCGCGTGGCTGCGGCCAACAAGAAGGCCGGCGTGAAGGACGACCGGCCGCTGTTCGTCGCCAAGGCCATCGTGAAGCGCCTCAAGGCCACCAGCGGCGAGCAGAACGGCTGCCCCTACCTCGGGCTCAACGGGCCGTCAGCGGGGCAGGCGGACCACGGGTACTGCCGCGTGAGCGTGTGGATGCAGAGCCGGATTACCTACGCGCTTGCGCTCTGGCTGGATCAGGCCCCGTGGTGGACGGACATCCCGTTCACTTGGTGGAGCAGCGTGAAGGGGCTCTACATGCAGGGGCTCAAGGCCCAGCGGTGGGCGATGGAGCAGAGCGAGAAGGTCGTGGCCCCGCTGGGAGGGTGTTGCGACGACTACGACCCGCATCAGCCCGACGAGATCGCGCCACTCTCCGCCGGCCTCACGTTCACGGTGCAGTCCAACCCGACGCTCACGATGACGGCAGCGCCGTGCCTGTTCGTCCACCAGAAGGACGGCAAGCCGCTCTGGGATGGAACCATGAGCCTGTTTGCGATGCCGGCAATGCTCACGGCCAAGCGGCACGCGCCTGTGATGTGGGAGGAGTTCTACAAGCCGCGGGCGCGGGCGTGGTGGGAGCGGTCGGAGCGGATGAAGTGGAAGCCCTCGATGGGCGTTCACGAGGCCAGCGTGGCACTCCAGATCGGACCCGTGTTCGGCTACAAGACCTAGCCGCCCACCGCCTGACGGCGGGGGCAGGGAGGAGAGAGCGGTTGGAATCTTCGGGGGATGGTGTAGGTGGTGCAGCACGGCGCGGGACGCCGCGTGGCGCAGGTTCGAGTCCTGCTCTCCCGACCCACCTTTCTTCGCGCGAGTTGCGGAGCCGCATCAGCAAGATCGACTACAGGCTCGGCAACGTGCTTGGTGGTGAGCCCGGTTTCCGCCGCTACTGGCCGCAGGACTTCAAGAAGTTCGATGAGAAGCGGCGCCTCTACCGCTGCGCCATCAAGGCCAAGAAGCGACGGCCCCCACCCTCCGGGCAGGGCTAGGCGGGCATGAGAGACGGCATTCACCGCTGCGGATGGTGTCGCACGCCGATCCCCGTGGACGAGGGCGCGGAGCTTGTAGCAGACCTCTGCTCCGATGCCTGCGTCGCAGCGCAACACGCGGATCTACACGCACGCCTCACGATGACGCGCGAGGAGGTGGCCGGCGTGATCGCTAGGCGCTCTTCCTCGCCTCTCGCTTCTCCGCCTTCTTCTGCTCCCTCCGGGCCTGCTTCTCACGGACCACGGGAGGGCTGTTGAAGTAGGGCACCACCGCAGCGGCAGCGGCTGGGAGGCGCTGTTCGCCGGGGGTAGAGGGAGAGACTGCCGCAGCGGCGTTGTCTCTCACCTTCGGGAACAGGAGCAACAGCAGCGGCGCGAGCGCCTTTACAGGCCCCGGCAGAAAAGGGAGCCACGGTGATTCCGCGGCGCCAGCGATGAAGCCGGACGACACCCCTACCGCGTAGGCAGGACCGCCGTCGGCCTCGGAGCGCGGGATGGCTACGCACCCCGTCAGCATCGCATTGATGGCCAGCAGCGCGCCCGCGATGCACGCGGCGACGATGATCCATGCGCCCCACTTCTGCCAGCCATCCAAGGGCGGCAGCGGGGGCGGAGAGGGCGAGGTGGTGTCGATCATGGCGCAGCTCCAGCAGGCAGCGGAAGAACGGTAGCGACGACGAACCTTCTCCCGCCCCACGCCCACGGCACGAGGCCGATCTGGACAGGGATCTCGCTGCCGTCCCTTCTCAGGCCCACGAGCTTCATCCCGATGGTGCCCATGGGGCGGTCGGCCGGGTTGTTGGCGAAGCCGGCGAAGTGACCCCTGTGCTGCGCCCTCAGCCTCTCGGGCACGAGGTCATGGACGCTCCTGCCCACAAGCTCGCCGGGGACGTAGCCGAAGGCCCGCGATGTCAGCGGGGAGGTCATCACGATGGTCCCCGTGTCCAGCTCCACCACGAGGTAGGGGACGCAGGCCACCACAACGGCCTCCACGTCCTCTCTGTCGAGGCCGAGGAGCCCTTGGGCGGCACGGGCCGCGGCCACGGGATCTAGGGCTTGTTGCGGGTCACTAGCCATACGGTGATTGCTCCGATGATTCCGATGGTCTCCACGCCCACGGCCGCGAGCAGGCCGAACAGGACGCGCTCCAGCCGGTCCACGCGCATGTCGAGCGCGGACTTCTCCAGCGCCACGATGCGCCCCTCCTGCTTCTCCGCGGCCTTGGCCAGTGACTCCACGGACTGAGCCAAGAGGCCAACGGACTCACGGAGATTGGCGTCGGGGCGTGACACTTAATCCTCAGGGAACAGCAGCAGTGTCGCGTCGAGAAGCGCCTGAGCGTCCGCTTGGCAGTCCTCAAGGCACGTCGGGTTGCCGCTGCAATTGCACTCGCGTTCGCCGCCTACGCGACGGCCGCCGCTGAGGTAGGAGAACTTCGGCTTCTCGGGATCGGTCAAGTCTAGGCTGGCCATGGCTCACCTCCGGGGGAACTGTCTTTCCTGTTCGGTCACGGCATCGTGCAGACGAACGACAAGCTCGTGCTGCGACTCGCCGGGCTTGCTCGTCACCTCGACGTGTTGAGGGCGCCCTTCGCTGTCCGTGTAGTCCAGCCACAGCCGGGAGACGGCGGCGGGCTTGGTTTGCACGGCGACGTAGACGCGATCCAGCCCCGACGCGGCATACCAGATGCCGGCGACGGAGACGATCACGGCCAGCGCGCAGAGGGCGGCTAGAGTCTTGCGGTTACTTCCGTTGTCCATTTTCTCGGAACGGCCCTCCCAGAGCCGGCACGGCCAGAGTTGGATTGAGACGGGCAAGATCCGCGATCCACAGCCGCAAGTCCGTGGCGTCGGTGAGCTTGTCCACACTTCGTTGGAGGTCTGAGACGGCGGAGGCGAGTTCCTTGGTGGACGCCTCGCGCTTGCTGTCGTTGCTGACGAGGAGGTCCAGCTTCTCGACGACGCGCGTGGCGTAGACCGCGCCGTAGAGCGCGGCGCCGAGGATGCCGACCATCAGCGAGACGCTGACCCACGAGCCGTTGCCGAGCTTGGTCTGTCCTTCGCCGGTCATGTCATTGCTCCTTGGTCTTCAGCCCACCGGAGGCGTCCAGCGCAGCGGGGAGGCGGGCCTTGATGAGCGCGATGTCGGCCTTGATGGTGGCGATGTCGTTCTTGATCGCGGTCAGGTCCGCATTGTCCGTGTGAAGCAGGGCCAGCGCCGTCTCCAGCCTTCGCAGGAAGGGCTTCAACTCGGCAGCGGCTTGAAGGATGTCGGTCACAGCCGCCCCGCCATGAGGTTCGTGGGGTCACCCAAGGACGGCACGGAGAGGAGATCGGACAGGTTCCCCGGCTCCCCCATCGGCCCTCCCAGCAGGCCTCCTCCCCTGTGGATGGAAGGCACGGATGTCTGGAAGCCCGTGGTACGCAGCAGACCGCTCTGTAGCTGCCGTGGATCGTACTGCCCGGTGCCTACGGCAGCCCCCACCCTGCTGATGCCTTGGAGGCCAATGGGGGCCACGGCGTCGATGGCGAAGCTCATGTCCTTGTAGGCGATGTCGAGCGGGCCATCGTCGGCCGTGATGAGCGGGCCACCCCAGTCGTTGGTGTTGGTCAGCACCCGCAGAACGGCGTGCGGAATCGGGGCAGCCTTGGAGAAGAGGCGCGAGGCCACGGGAGCCGGGTACCGCTCGGGGTGGTAGACACCCGCGAACTCGAAGGCCTCGACCCACGGCTTGCCGAGAGCGACGTAGCTCCCATCCCCCAGCCCGATCTGGGTCTTCCGGCCCTCGTCGTTCTCCCAGAGGAAGTGCCCCGTGAAGGCGAGGTTGAGGGCGTTGGCGAACGTGTACCCGCCGAGGAGGGCGGAGGCAGACATGCGGGCGGCCTCCTTCCGCATCACGTCTCCCGGCACCATCATTCGCTTCTGGATGCCGTCAGCCCACTTGCCGAGGGCAAGGAAGGCAGCGGCCCCGAGGGAGGCGGCGCGGGCGGGATGGAAGTCCTCCGGGTCTCCGCCGGACTGCACGAAGTCGATGGCGGCCCCGATGCCTGCGCCCAAAGCGGCCCGCTTCATCGGCCCCATGTTCATCAGGTAGGTGGCCGTCATGGCCGTGCGGCTGGCGGTCCAGTCGGGGGACAGGAGGAAGTCCCTCGCCTGCCGCTGATACTCGGGGTGGTTCAGCAGGTTGGCCCAGTTCTGGCCACCGAAGGTGTTGTTGGCGGACTGCACAAGCTCGCGCGCCAGCGCGTCCTCCATACCCTGCCTGCGCCGCTCGATGAACTTGGAGGCCGAGGTGTCGCCGGGAAGCAGGCGCCCTTCCTGCTTGGCCAAGTCGTACTCGGCCTTGAGGGCTTCGATCTGGTAGCCGGGCTTCTTCTCCAGCTTGGGGAGTTCCCTGCGCCACATGACATCGAAGTAGAAGTGCTTGCTGCCGTTGTGCGAGACCTCCCACAAGGTCTGCTCCCACGCCTCGGCCATGTGCCGCACCTTGTCGATGGGGTGCAGCATGGGCTTGACCGCACCCTGCGCTACGTCGGAGGCCAGCCTGTCCGAGATGGCCTTGAGGGCGGCGGCGGCAACACCGATGGCCCTGTCGTCGGGCTTCCCGATCCAGCCTCCACGCCCCATGCGGTAGAGCGTGTCCACGTTGCCGGGATTGAGGGCCACGCGGGAGGCGTTCCCGGCCCGCTCCAGAGCAGCCGTGATCGCGGCCCCGTAGATGGCCCCGGCGAGGGACAGGCCGGCGACTCCGCGAGCGTCGCGGTCCGAGGCGATGCCCACTCCCGCGCCTACTCCGGCTCCGATGGCTGCGCGCTTCATCCCCTTGGCCGTGGCCAGCACTTTGAGGGCGGAGGTCGGGTCGGTCATCAACTGCGAGATGGAAAGCGTGTTGAGGTGGTAGATGTCGAGTGAGAGCAGCACGGACTTGAAGCGGTAGTTCCAGTCCCGGTACTTCCGCAGCCAGCCCGGCACGCCCTCGCCCTTGGCGTAGAGGTGCAGCGCCTGCTGGAGATGGGCGTAGTCGGGGGTGAAGACCCAGAGTTCCTTGGAGACCTGAGTGCGGGCCTTCTTGGCGGCATCCACCAGCGCGCCCTTCTGGGCGGCCATGCTGCCGCGCACCTCGGCGCGGCCAAGGATGTCGGCCGACTTGCCCTGCGCCTTGCGGGCAGCATCAGCGATGTCGCCCCACTTCTTGGAGACGAGGGCGAGGCTGTCCTTGGCCTTCTTGGTGGCGGCAATGGCTTCCGCCTCGGCCTTGGCCAGCGGCTTGCCTGAGCGGGCGATGCGGGCCTCGTGGACTTCGATCTTCTTCTCGGCCGAGGCCATCATGGCTTCCGCGCGCTTCCGCATCACGTCGGCCTTGGTCTCGATGCGCCGCGCGCTGCCCATGGCCTTGCGAACGTAGTCGCGGAGAGGCGCGACGTTCTCGCCGGCCCGCTCGCCAGCAGCGGTGCCGCGTTCGGCAGCGCGCTCCGCGCCTTCCTTGAGGACGTGGCTGCGCTGGGCATCCTTGAGCAGCCCGTCGATGCGCTCAAGCTGCGGATTCAGGTCATCCAGCACGCCCTTGAGCGCCTTGGTGGTGTCGCGGCCAATGCCGCCGATGGCCCGCTCTGCGTCCCTGATGGAACGCAGGCCGCCTTGCATGGCCTTGCGGGTGGCCACCGCCCCCTGCCTCTCGGCAGCAGCGAGTTCGCGGGAGGCTTCATCAATGGCCTTGCTGCCGCGCTTGATGGCCACCATCTCCTCGGCAGCGGCCTTGGAGCGAGCAGCGGCCGTGGCCTCGGCAGTCATCTCGGAGCGCATTACCTCGCGCTCGATGCCGCGCCCACGCTCGGTGGCGGCGATCTCGCTGGCTTCTGCGCCGCCCAGCAGTTTCTCGGTATCCCTGCTCGCCGGCACCGTGCGGTAGCGCGGATCAATGCGGGTGAAGTGCCCGCGCAGTTCCTTGGGGATGTCGTCTTCGCTGTTGACCGCCATCACCCGGCTGGCCTTGCGGAAGGCTTCCTGCGGGATCTTCGCGGCCTCCTTGCTCCCGATCCTCTCGGCCACGTCCGCGAAGGTCAGCGCCCCACCCAAGTTCGGGAGGTCATGCAGGACGCGGTTGAGGAGCAGCGCGCTGCTCGCCGCCTCCATGTAGTGACCCAGCAGTTCCGGCCCGTCCTTCTTGTAGACCCCGTAGCCGGCAGCCTCCATCCGCTGGGCCACGCTCTCAGTCCATGCCCGCGCCTCGGCCATGGACAGCTTGCCCTGCCCGGCCTTGTCCAACTGCTCCTTCACCGTCTTGCTGCCGAGGTTGGCCAGCAGGATGTCCCCGTCGTCGGAGGCGAACAGGCGCTCCATCGCAGCGGCCGAGTCGGCCGTGCTGCCCCCGAACTCCGCGAAGAACTTCTCGTTGGGGCGGAAGACGCGCGGGAAGTAGTCGTGCAGGAGGCCCTGCACCACGCCCTCGTGCAGCAGGTTCTTGCCGGTCGCATCCAGCGTGATCTGGGTCTGCTTGATGACGTGCGAGAGGCCGGCATCCAACCCCTCCGTGCGGAGGCGGGCTTCGAGGGCAGCCGTGGCCTCCCTGCCCGGGGCGCGCTGAAGCACGGAGGCAAGGAAGGGCGACTCCTTGGCCACCTCCTCCGGCGTGCCCCTCAGCACCAGCCGGCCACCCACCTCCTCCCAGAGTTGCGGGTGGGCCACGGCAGGGCCAAAGAGTTCGGCCACGGCCTCGCGCATGAGCGGGCCTTGGTAGCCCTGCTCGATGATGTCGCGGACGTTGACCACCGTCTGCCGGGCGATGAGGGTCGCGAAGGACTGCCGGGCAGGGATGCCGAAGCCCGGCTCCCCCATGTCCCGGCGCAGGGCGCGGACACCCATGTCCTCGTGCAGCCTACGCAGCATGGAGCCCATCTGGGCCGCGTAGTCCTTGTTGATGGCCTGCCCAGCGATGGCCTGCTCCAAGCCCGGCCGCAGGCCCTCCAAGGCCGCCACGGAGGCTTCGATGGTCTCATTGGCCCTGCGGACCGCAGCCTGATCGTAGGCCCGCTGGAGCCCCGTAAAGCGGTCCAGCACGCGCTCCTTCCAAGCCTCGAACTCGGGGGTCCCCTCCACCTCGGTGTTGGGGGAGAGCCGGCGGCGCTCACGGAAGCGGGCGGCAAGGTCTTCGGTCTTGATCCCGGCCGCCTCGAAGTCCCTGAAAAGCTGGTCCTGCGGCACCCCCGTCAGCACCCGGTTGATCGAGAGCCCCACCGTGGCGTTGTAGGCCGAGAGGCCCGGAGACTTGGCCGCCTTCTCCAGCCCGCCAGCGATGTTGGTGGACCCCGGCATCCAGTACGTCTGGCCCTTCACCTCGAAGCCCATCATCTGGAGCGGGATGTTCCAAGGCTTGGCGATGTCGGGCTTGGCGATCTTGAGGAAGGGATTCACCTGCCCGCGCGAGATGCGCTGGCCGATGGTCTCCCCGAGGTAGGCCGAGTCTGACAGGACACCCTTGGTCCCGATCTCGTCAGCGTGCTTCAGCACGTCTCCGATGGCCTTCCCGGACTCGCGCAACTTGGTCAGTAGCGCCGTGTCCTCGGCGGACAACTTCCCCGTGTCGAGGGCTGTCTTCAGGATGTCGATGGCGGCCTTGCTGTTCCCGGCCTTGGCCGCAGCCGCCCACTCGGGAGATGCGCCGGCAACCTTGGCCGCGCCCTCCAGCGCGTCGGCCACATGGGTCACGAACTCCGCGCCCGTCATGGCCCCCTTGGTGTCGCGGATGGCGGAGGCCAGCTTGGCCACCTTGCCGCTCCGGGTAAGCCCGGAGATCAGCCCGCCCGTGGCCTTCTCGATGAGGCCACCCGTGCCAAGAGTCGCCAGATTGATCGGATCAGGTCCAAGGATGTCGATCCCCAGCGCGAGCGCATCGGATTGGATGATTCCCTTGCCCTTGAGATAGGTGCCCAACTGCATGAAAGGGCCGTAGAACAGTTCGGGCTGCTTGGTGTACGTCCCGGCCGCGAGCAGCTTGGTCTGGTAGCCGTCGCCCGAGAGCAGCGGGTTGTCGAGGTCGATGACCCCGAGAGAGCCGTCCTGCGAAGGCAGCAGGCGCTCTGCGCCCAGAGCCCCGACCTTGAGGGCGCGGCCCGCCAGCCTCCCGGCGAGGTCGTCGGTCAGTGTCTTCCCAACGATCTCCCCAAGGTTCTCGACACTACTCACCGCTCACCTTGGCAGCGGCGGCCTTGTAGCTGTCGAGGTCGATGGCGTTGGCGTCCACGCCCAGCTTGGTCAGCACGTCCGAGATGTCCATGCCGCCGTCCTGAGCCAAGAGCAGCGCAAGGTGCGCGGCGTGCAGGACGGCGGGCTCATCACCCACCATCACGCGCGTCTGGTCGCCCTCCTTGGTCTTGATGCGCCCCTTCTGGGCCGTGTTCAGCACGCGCCCGATCTGCTCCCCGGCAGCCTCAAGGAAGCCACGGGCAGCGAGGGGCTTGAGCATCGGGGAGGCGAGAGCGCGACCCTCGTTCAGATAGGCCCGCTCCAACCCTTGGAGGGTGTTCGCATCAGGGCCGGTCCAGAACTCCCACTTGGCAGGCAGGAGGTCCGTGTCCATGGCCTCACCCTGCTTCTCGATGGCCGCCTTCGCCTGACCGGGGAAGTCCGCTTCGGCAAGGAGAGCCGGCGTCTTGCTCGTGCCCACGTTGAGGGCCTTGAGGTCTTCGAGCTTCTGCCGCAGCCGGGAGGTGGAAGCCACGTCTTCCTGCGCCGCGTCCGACTTCTCCTTGGTCTGCTTGGCCGCGATCTCGTCCGGGGTCTTCAGCATCCCGGCGCGCATGAGGTCACCGGGAGTGAGGTCGCTGCCGATGGCCTTGGCGTAGGCGATCCACCGCTTGGGATCTGACTCCAGCGTGTCCTCGTCCATCTCGATCTTGGCCTTCACCTCATCGGGGAGGTCCGCGATGGTGGCCTGCACGTCCATCACCTTGTCCACCAGCAGGGACTTGTGCGCCGCAAACGTCCGCTGCTGGAACTGGAGCTTCTGGAGGGTGTCTTCCTCCTGCGAAGGGATCGAGCCCCGAGGAAGCGAGAGCGCATCTTCGATGGCCGACTGAGACACCGCCCGCAGCAGGGGGTCCATGCCTCCCAGAAGGCCCATGATGGCGTCATAGGGGCCAAGGGTCTTCGCCCGCTGGGCGGTGATCGCCGTACCGGCAGCGCCCAGCATCCGGCTGGGAAGCATCCCGTCATCGGGGGCAGGCGTGCCCTGCCGACGCTGCGGCCTCGCGGCAGGAGCGAAGCCAGAGAGAAGGGTGTCGAGTTCGTTCACTACTTACCGTACTTGTAGACTTCGGCCATCATTTCGCGGTGCAGGCGCTCGGCCTCCGAGTGCGGCGCGGGGTCAAAGACCCACGCAGCAAGCGGCAGAGAGCCGGCTGCGACTCCGGCGCCGCCCAAGAAGCCGCCGAGACGCCCAAGCGTGAGGCCGAGCGCGGCGTCGCTGGCCGCAGCCGCCTCCGGAATCGCGAACTGCCCGGCCTCGGCAAGCATCTGGCTGGCAAGGGACGGCGCACCCGGAGCGGAGAAAAGCGCGCCGAGCCCCGAGGCGATGCCACCAGCGCCGGCCAGCCCGAGGCCAACGCTGCCGCCAAGGGCGACGTTCGATGCAAGCGACTGCTGTGGATTCCTTGCTGCCGCCTGAGCGGCCAGCGTCCTCCGCGCCATCTCCCTGAACGCATCGACTTCCGAGTTGGGCGTGATGGGAGAGCCAAGGATCTTGGCAACGGTCTGCGCGTGAGCGCGCTTGCTGAGGAGTGCAGTCAACGGATCTCGGTCCGGCAGGGGCAGGCCGAGAAGGGCGGCGGGGCCGCTCTCGTCGAACATCGGCCCCTGCGGCTGGGCCATGGCCACCGCAGCCTTGGCCGCATCGGGCGCCGGCTCTCCGTTCAGATGGGCCTTGATGGCCGAGCCGAGGTAGTCGAAGAGGGGCTTCCCGAACTGCTCGTACTGGTTCTTGGCCTCGGCCGTGGCCTGCTCGATGCGCGCGGCCTGAGCATCAGCCTCCTTGGCCGCCGACTCGTTCCGCTTGATGTCGGCCTGAAGGCTGGCAATGGAGTAGGGCTGAAGTTGCCGGCGGAGATCCAGTTCGCCCTGCATGATCTGAGTGCGAAGCGCATCCACGCCCGCCGCATCAGCCTCCTGCTTCCGGGCAAGCTGGAGCTTGGCGTAGCTGAAGGGGTCGTTGGGGTTGGCTGCCCCACCGAAGGCCCCAGCAAGGATGTCGGTGAAATCAGCCATACGGGTTGCCCCCGAAGAACGGGCTGCCGTAGCCGCCAGTCGCACCGCCAGCAGCGGCACCAGCGCCTCCGGCCCCACCGAAGCCACCACCGAAGGCCCCTGCCGCAAGGCCGGCAGAGAACTTGGCGAAGTTCATCGCCGCCTGATTCTGCGCCATGCCCTGCTGGAACTGAAGCTGACTGTTGAACTGGTTGTTGCCCTGAATCATCGAGGCCGCGTTCATCACACCCGGCAGGTAGTAAGCAGCCGACTGCGGCCCGGCAAGGATGTTGGGGTTGAAGGCCGTCGTCTGCGGCAGCCCCGCAAGGCCCTGTAGCGTTCCCTGCGCGGCCTGCTTGTAGTCCTGAAGGTACTTGGCCTGAGCCACCGCAGCAGGCTGCGTGAGAGCCGCTTGCTTGTTGGGGTCGTTGAGGAAGCCCTGCGCCGCACCGGCCCCAAGGTTCTTGCTGATGACCTTCTGGAACATGTCGTCCACGGCGGTCGTGAAGTTGCTGTCGAAGTTGCCCTCGGCCTGAGCCGCGAGCGTGGCCAGCATCGGCTGCTGCTTCAGGGACTCGTACTTGGCCTGCGCGTTACTCAGCGCCTTTTTGTCAGCCTGCGCGGCAAGGTCGGCCTTCTGTCCCAGCAGCCCACCGATGTCGTAGTAGGTGCCGCCAACCTTGGCCACGCCCAGCGGGTTCTCCTTGAACGCCTTCTTCCCGGCCTTCTTGTCCAGCGTGTAGTTCTGAAGGAAGGACTGCTGGTCCGTGCCGAGGAAGGACAGCATCGACTGGATCGCCTGAAGCTCGGACATGTTGTTGAGGACGGCGGACAACTTGCCCGCACCGCCACCCGGCAGCGCGGCAAGGTTGCCGTTGATCGAGCCGCCCCAGAGCGAGTCAAGGAAGCCCATGGGTCATGTCCTCAGAAGTGGTAGCCGACTTGGAGCAGATCGAAGTTGTTCACCGCCGACATGTTCGTAGACGTGGTATCGACGCGGAAGCGATTTCCGATCACGGTGTTGGAAGCCGCCGAGCGCGTGCCCGTCTCCACCATCCCGCGGAGGCCAAGTGTGTCCGTGTTGCCCTGCCCTTCGATCCGCACCCCGCCATGCACGATGCCTGAGGATGGGCCGATCTCGACCCCCATCACAGAGCCGCCAGCACCCATTGTCCCGGCAAAGATCGCCTCCAAAGAGACGGCCGTCACCGGCATGTGTTTCTCGGTCACGAAGACATCGTTGACCGCGCTCTGGGTGCCGTTGTTTCCGGCTGTCGCTCGGCAAGCAAAGATGTCGGCGTCGGTCGGAGTCAAGTCCCTCCAGATGAGGGAGGCGTCGTGGCGCACCCACGCACCGGCGCCCACGGCCGGCAGCATCTTGGCCATCACCGTGCCTGCACCAGCGCCCGACAGGCGATCCTCCAGCGAGGTCGCGAAGGCGCCCTGAGCGACACCGGTGATGAACTGGTTGGCCGCCGGGAAGCCGCTGCTTGTCGCCGGCCCAGCCGTGCGGGCCACGCCTGCCGTTGAGGCCGTGGAGCAGAGCCAGTCGCCTGCCGTGATCTCCAGCGCCGCCCCGCCTTCAATGGTGACGGTCGGGTCCACACGCACCTTGAGGGGGTTGCCGTAACCCGGCAGGGCCACAATGAAGTTGCTGCCGGTGGCAATCGTCGCGCTGTGCAGGTTCACGCCAAGGACGTTCTGCTGCTTCTCCACCGTCGTCTTCGCGGCGCGGCGCGTGCCCGTGGTGCCCACCAGCGCCACGACGCGATTGGCCTCGATGTCACCGCCGGTCGCGTTCGACGCGAGCATCAGCCCGCCAGCGATGGGGTGCCAACCGCCAAGCCCCGTCCCCGACAACACCGCGTCGGCCGTCGCGTCGCGGTACTCCACGGTGATCTGGAGGTCCGTGACGTAGACCATCTCCCCGATGTCACCTGTGGCCGGCAGGGAAGCCCAATCCATGTGCTTCTTGGGAAGGCCGACCGTGCGAGAGAGCCCGGAGTGGTAGACCTCCATGACCCGCGTGGCGTCGTTGCTTCCACCCGGATCAACCCAACGCGCCGCGCCATTCTGGGTGCTGGAGCCACCCGTGGTGATGACACCCGTGCTGGTGTCCATCTCGGCCTGCGTCAGATCGTGGACATTCGCATCGGGGCCGAACGCATCGTGAGCGTCCTGCTTGCTGATGCTCGGATCGTTCAGCCACTTGGCGACGTTCGGCGTGATCTTGTTCGTACCCATTACTCGGTCACGTCTCCGTCGTCAGAGAGAATCCAGTCCACCGCTTCCATCTTCGCCGTGAGCCTGTACCCGTGCCGCTGCCAGAAGTCGCCCGCGTTGCGCGGCCGTGAGCGGATGCGGATGCGGGCGAAGCGGCCCCGGTGCCCGATCTCATCCATCTCCTCGAAGGAGAAGGTTCGCCGCACCAGCCGCAGCACGGAGTCGGTCAGCGGGAAGGACGAGGCCGTGAGCGGGAAGCTGCTGCTGGTCAGCGGGAAGTCGCCCGGCAGGGCCACTCCCGTCCACGTCTGGCTGCTCTCCTGAAAGACCCCATCCTCGTCGATCTGCAAGGCCACGAGCGCCTGCATCCCGGCGCTGGCCATGCCGTCCAGCTCCATCACCCCGAACAGCTTGGGGTTTTCGAAGGCTTCGAAGGGGAAGCCGCGCGTCATCTCGACATACTCGTAAGTCGTGCCGTCGTCGGTGTACCCGCCGTTGAACCAGCGATAGACCTTGGAGAGCGGCGTCGTGGTGGAGCCGTTGGTCGCGAACAGTTCGAAGCCGTTGGACCCGTTGCCGCGGATGTCCGAGACGCACGAGCAGCCCTGCTCATGCGCGGTCGGCCAGACGCCTTCCCAATACCGCAGCGCGAGGTTGTAGACCGCCACCGCGTTGCACTCCGTGGAGGAGTCACGCGGGTAGAAGATGAGCAGGCGGTTCCTGACGATCTGGAAGTGGATGCGGTTGGCGGCCCCGAGGTTGATGCGGCCGGTGAGTCCGTCCCTCCCGAACTCGGCATCCATGGCCTCGCTCAAGGGCAGCGGGGTTACACCAGCCTGCGTCCCGTTCACCGTTTGGGTCAGCGTCCTCACGGCCCCGAACTGGTCCATGAAGATGACTTCCTGCCCGATGACCGCCTTGGCCCTGCGCCCGATGAGCCCGAAGCGCGGCTCCAGCACATGCCGGGAGGCATCCGAGAAGGGATCGCTGGCATCCCCGATGATGACCTCCTCGATGCTGTTGTCGTAGAAGCAGAGCAGGCTGGTCCCGTTCCATGCGATCAGGCCGCGAGCAACCTGAGACGAGTTGGGCGAAACAGCGAGGCGGGAGGCCACGGAGGTCGTGAAGCTGGCCACGCCCGTCGCCGCCCAATCGCTGTTGATGCTCGCGGCTGTCGGCTGGAACTTGCTGTAGGCGAGGTAGCAGTCGGACGTGAGAATCCACAGCCGCCCGAGAAGGTAGGCAAGGTCCACGCCCGTCGTCGGAGGGGAGCCGCCCGTGGCCGGCGCGATCTCCGCCGTGCTGGTGGACAGCACCACCAGCCCCGCCGTGTCGATGGCAGCGGGCACGGTGCCGAGGATGTAGTAGCAATCGGCTGCCTGCGCGGTGGGAACATCCACCGCTGCGCCGGGGTCATAAGATGCGGCTCCTCCGGTCAGACACTCGGACCACGCTGAGGTGGTGTCTGTCGTTCGGTAAGTTCGACCGGCAGCCGCATTCGGGATCGTGATGATGAGAGACGTGGCCGTCGTCCCCGTGGGCGACAAGGCCCCCATGCTGTTGATCCGCTTGGCCAAGAGCGCCGCATCAATGCTCGTCTGCGCCGAGCCGATGAGGCCGTAGCCGTCCCTCAGTTTGGGGACGAATGGATCGGACAGGTCCACGTTCTCAAGGTAGGAGGCCGTCCCGTCAGGGAGGTGCTGCGGGGCAACGCGGGTGTTCATCCCGCCCGTGAGCGGGACGGACCGCTCGATGAGCGGAAGCTTCCCGCCCCTCGTCTCCATGAAGCGGCGGTTGAGGAGGTCCATGGCCATCAGTAGTGCCAGATCCCGACCGCGCGCTTCATGTTGCGCCCGCGCGGCACAACCTGCGGGGTCTCGTTGGTCATCTGCATCCCGGCGGCAACCTGCGTGTATTGACCGAACAACGCCTCGTGCCTGCTGGCGTCCTCGCCCTTCTGGGTCAGCATATCCGCAATCGCTCCCTCCACGAGAGCGCGCGACACCGGCATCAGCGGAGCATCGTCATCCTCGGTGAGCGACTGGACATCGCGCAGCCACGTCACCGTGAGGCCGTAGCCCGTGTCCGGCACGGGCCAGAAGCGGAGAAGCTGGCGCGTGTAGGTGACCTCGGTGCTGTTGCTCGCGGTGGCCGGCTCCTCGATGCGCTGGATCAGCACCAGCGAGTTGCCGCTACCGTCCTTCAGTTCGAACGTGCCCGTCCACGCGACCGGCAGGGCCACACGCTCGATGGGGTAACCCTCGGCCAGAGAGACGCCACCTCCCACAGAGGCCCCGGCCACGAACGGCCCGGCCACGTCGGTCCAGTGGGGCTCTCCAACCTGCCCAGCGTTCTCCCGGAACATCACACGGGCCGTGAGTGCATCGTTGGCCGACGTGCTGCTGTAGGCCGTCACGGCCCCGCTGGCGGCAAGCCTGCGGTACTGCGCCGTCTCCCCGACCTTGGTGTAGACCAGCGGGCGGCCCTGAGAAGACGACTGGAGATTGGCCCGCGCGTAGAACTCCCGCATCGGGAGCGCCACCAACTGCTCCCTGCGGGAGTCCTGATGGTGCAGGGAGATGAGCCGCCCCATCCCGAGAGGCATCGGAGCCTCGCCCTCGGAGCCAATGAGCGTGGGCAGCGTGATGTCCGAGAAGATCCGCAGCCCGCTCTCGTCGGAATGCTCAAGCTGCTGCCAGCGGAAAGCCCCGGCGACGTAGAGGTAGCGGCGGTTCAACGCCTGCCGGATCTTCGCGTCCTTGGAGGCCGTGAAGTCGTTGATCGCGAACGCCACCTCGCGCGCCATCTGGGCGAGGTTCTGGAGGCCGTTCAGCATGAACTAGACCTCGCGCTTGGGAATGCCGCGATGCGTGGAAAGCCGGCAGGCAGGGGCCACGGACAGGAACTCTTCGATCAGGTCGCGGTCGTACCACCACCGCTGGCGCCCGATGCCACAAGGGCACTGGCAGTCAGGGGCGAGGTTGGACTGGATCTCCGACATCTCCAGCCACTCGAAGACCATCGGAGGGCGCAGGTAGTAGTCGTGCGTGTCGCGCTCATGCTTGCCGCGGTCGTCGGTCCACGCCCCGGTGGGGCGTGTCTGCATCTTGCGGCGCTGCTCGCACTCCTGCATGAACTTGTAGGCGAGCTTGGGGTAGCGCCGGCCGAAGTTGACCATCGCCATGTCCATCTTCTGGCGGATGCGCTGCCGCGGGACTTGGACGGTCGCTTGAGCGCCAAGAAGAATGCCGGAGTCAGCCATCAGGGTGCCGTGGTGAGAATGCCCATGACCGAGGCGGCCAAGGTGATCGAAGAGGTCGTGGCCGAAGTCGTGATGCGAACGGAGACGCGCTTCTCGGCCGAGGTCGCATCGATGGCGTAGGGAACCGTGGCCACCGTCGGGAAGCTGCTGTCCACGGCGTTGGCGCCCATCGCGGTCGTAAGCTGCCACGTCGTGAAGTTGGACTGCACCGTGGAGCCGTCCACGAACAGGGCCACGTCCACCGTCTGCCCAGAGCCGCCCACGCCACCAGCGCAGTGGCACGTCATCGCGTAGACGAGGAAGCGCCAGCCAACGGGCACCACGAAGTGGTGGTTGCCGGTCGTGAAGCAGTAGTTGAGTTCGTGCGTCGTCGGGAAGGCGCCCGAGCCAGCCGCCATGCCCGTGCGCCCGGAGGCAATGCACATCGGGATCATGGGATGGAAGGCCGAGCCCGACGAAGCCGAGGCCAGCGAGATCAGCGAGTTGTAGTCCGCGCCCTTGGTGATGGCCACCGGCGTCGCGCTCGCGCTGAAGCCGAGGACATCGCCCTTGGCCGCGCCCACGGACTTGGCGACATACAGCCCGTCGTTCGTCGTCTTGCTGGAGCCGCTAATGCCCGCGCTGCTCACGACGCGAGATCCACAGCGCCGGCCATCACGCGGCCGGAGCCCGGAGTCGATCCGCCAGACTTCTTGCGAACCTTGATGCCGGAGATTTCCGTGCCCGACTTCGCGTCACTGTCGAAGTCAATGGCGATGGAGGCCGTCCCTGTGCCCGGCAGGTAGAAGTGCGTGGTGGTCCCGTTGTCCATCGAAAGCTCGATGGTCTGGTCACCCGTGTACCAGCAGAAGAACTTCTTCCGTCCGATGGTCGCCGCGGCAAGCAGCGTGGTCCAGCCAGCACCGGACAGCGAAGTTGCGTCGATGTCGGCCGGCGTCGGGTAGGTCACATCAGCCATGGTTCACGCTCCGACGGGCATCTCGCGCGCCCGGTAGGTACACACGCTGTCCGACGCCTTGGCGAACAACTTCCCGTTGCC
>Ga0209177_10000002_pt1 | contig 39584 bp, 60 predicted proteins | sample GAControl_FD_187519 | JGI IMG/M metagenome (GOLD analysis project Ga0209177, IMG submission 187519) | Agricultural soil microbial communities from Georgia to study Nitrogen management - GA Control (SPAdes) (version 2) | ecosystem: Environmental > Terrestrial > Soil > Agricultural land | place...
CCGGTATTGACATACGCTCGATCTCAGCTGCGTTGTCACGGAACAGCTGCATCGCGGCTTCGTATGGGTTCTCGCCGGGCGCCGGCAGGGTCTCCGGCGGCGGAACATTGACCTGCGCGGTGGCGAGCGCCGGACGCCCTGCGCGCGAGGCTTCCCACGCCTCGATGCAGGCTGGGCAGGTGGCCGAGCCGCGGTACCCGCGCGTGCCGGTCGCCTCGCCACACCAGGTCCATCCCAGCCCGTCAGGCTGACCACCTGCGGCGCCCGTGGTGATGTGGATGACCCCGTCCTTAGCTGCGTCTGCCTGGTCGACGCTGGCGAAGGCAGCACGCACGGGGCCGAACGCCGCTTCCAGTTTGGCGTCGGTGCTCTCCGCGGCTTCGACCTCCTGGCGGAGGTCGGCGGCCACCCTCGGCGTGACGAACGAGTCCGCGCTGTGCAGAGGAATCTCTTTGAGCGGCTCGCGATGGGGGTTCGGCCCACTCGACGTGGGTGCGGGGTTGGCGTCCAGGAGGGCGGCCAGCTCGGTCACCTCATCGGCCGCGGTACGCAGACGCCCGGCTACACCCTTGGCGCCCTTGCGGTTGTCGGCCTCAACGTGTTCAGCGCGCTCAGTCAGAACCGCGGCCACGTCCCCGATGATCTCGCGCAGCCGATCCTCGTTGTCACCGGACATGCGCAGGCGCTCGGCGTGCTGGCGGTCGCGCACGGCCTGGAGGTCGGCCTGTTCACGCAGTTGCTTGGCCGTTGGCATCGGCCGTCTCCTCGGTGTCGTAACTGATAATCGTTTCCAGTAGGCCGGCGCGGGCCAGATTGGCGACGGCGTCCGGCAGCTCGGGCACCGCGACGGTCACCGGCGAGGCCGGCCCGGTCGGTAGCGCGCCGACGGCGATGTCGTACGGGCCGACGGCGAACGCCGGGCGTAGCTCGTATTTCACGGCATGGTCACCGAACCATCCTTGTGATAGGTAGAGATCTTGATGAACGGTTCGGCTCTGCGTTTGCGCCAGATTTCGATCGGGGCGTCCGACCAAAGGTCTGCAATGTCCATAGCCAACGACATGTCTGAGGGAACCGTGGCGGTGCGCAGTATTGCGCCATCCGATTGGCGTCGCCATTCGTACAGGTCCACATACTTCGATGGCGGTGGATCGATTTCGCTGGCTGCAGCAAGCAGTGCGTCTGCGAATTGGCGGGCGAGTTGCGCTCCCATCTCGACCGGTTCGGCTTCATAGGAGCTGTCGGTACACAGCACCTTGATCGAGGTTCCATCTGTCTGGACATACCAACTGTTGGCGTCGTCCGACCAGTTATGGGTGGCGATCATGGTGCATCCTTTCGGCCGATCGGCAGCGACCCACCGATTCTGATCAGGATTGCTACAGCCGCCAGAAACGCGCCGAGGCCGACGAGATCGATGCCTGCGCATCCACCGGCGATGATGACTGCCGGCGCTGCGATCGAGCAGGCCAGCGAAGCCGCTATGGCCCATCGTGGAATGTCTATTTTGGGCTCTCGCAGATACCACCGGACAAGCCGTCCCACGACGTCGGTCATAATGCCGGCTCGATTACGACGACCTCGCCCGGAGCATGCTTGTGATCGACCACGTACCCCTTCCATGGGTCATAGTCGACGTCAGGGCGTCCGCCGTTCTCTGCGCCGCCGGTCGGACCGGAAATCGTGTATCCGCCTTCATCTCCGACGTCCACCAGGCAGACGACCCTGCAACCATTCCAGATACGGATCATCATCGCGTCCGTCCTAACTCGTATGCATATTCGGCGGCAGCGGCCGCATAGAAGTCGATTGTCCGGTTGTGCTTGTGGTCGAAGCGGCGTCGCTGGCGCGGGGTGAGTGACCGTCGACCGGTCTGCCGGAGGTAGGCCCGCTCGCGATGCCCGTTGTTGATCGGAATCGCGGAAATGCCGCGCGCACCGGCCAGGGTGGCGCGTTCTGCCGTGGTTCCCGGCAACGTCGGTCGGACGGACACGCTCGCGACGGCAGACTTGCCTTCACGCTTGGCGTGGCCATGGAATGGGTTGTAGCTCACCTTGGGCATGTCAACCAAGCTAGTTGACCGGCGGGAGTCGTGTCAACTACGGTGGTTGAATGAGCCAACGACAGATTCCCTGCCTGTTCGACGCAGCCATGATTGCGGAGATCGAAGAGTTGCGCGCCCTGGAGCAGCGCCGCCGCGGGCCGGCCTCCGCGCGGGTCGCACTTGCCGAGATCATCCGTGAGGCCGTGGACGCCGGTCTGCCGCGCGTCCGACGGCGTGTGACCGGGAAGGCGGCGACGCACCCCCGAGTCGGGTCCGCGTAGCACTACGCCACACGGGGGTTGAAGCGTAGCGTCGTGCTCCCGACTCGGGGGTGCGTCTGGGAATACAGGGAGTATTCGCATGGATGATAACACAACTCCATACATCACCGCAAATGCTGACAAAATGGCAGCCATTGAGCGGTATCTGTCTCTCGGGTGGGCGCTGGTGCCTTTGCACTACATCCGCCCCGATCGTCACTGTTCATGCGGTAATGCGGAGTGCCGGTCCGCCGGCAAGCATCCGGTCGCCCGGGAGTGGCAGAGGGGCGTCAACCGCGATCCGGACTACTGGGTCGGAGCGCTGGCCTGCGCACCGCTGAACATCGGCATCGCGACCGGCGCGCCGTCGGGGCATTGGGTGCTCGACTACGATCCCACGAGCGCAGAAAAGGCCGGCTCGGCGAATGAGGCCGAGGTTGTCTCGATTGTCCAGCGTCTTGTCATGCCGCACACGCAGACCGGCGGCGGGGGGAACCACTGGCGGTTCGAGCTGCCGGCGGACTTCGAGGTGACCAATCGCCGCGGGACGCTGCCGGCCGGCCTGGACGTGCGCGGGACCGGCGGTCAGGTGGTCGCGCCGCCGAGCGTGAGCGGCAAGGGTACCTACGTCGAGTTGACCGACGCTCCGCCGTACGCGGCGCCGGCATGGCTGCTGGATATGATTCGGCCGGCGCAACACGTCCCTACCACAAGGTCGATCGCCACGCCGGCCGAATGGTCGCCTTCACCCTCGCGCTCTATCCCGGGTAGCGGAGCCCCGGAAGGCGACCGGGGACCACGGTACGCCAGGGCGGCCGTGAACGACATGCTGACCGAGTTGCGCGAGGCTGAGACAAACCGCAACGATCTCGCGTTTCGAGTGGCCTGCCGGATCGTCGAATTTCTGAACGCCGGATGGTTCAGCGCGGCCGAACAGAACCAGGTGCGCCGGGGATGGGTGGACGCCACGGGTGCGCATCCGCTCGGCATCACCGTGCCGATGACCGAGATCGCCTCGATCTGGCAATCGGCGGTGCGCAGGGTCGGCGCGACGAAGGCCACCCTGCCGCCGGACGACCCGACCGCGCCCGCGCCGCTCGGGCCGGCCCTGCCGCCGTGGGAGCCGCCCCCTTTCCCCTACTCCGGCAATGGCGCCGGAGGGCATTCGCCGAATGGTACGAGCGCTGCCGCCGAGCGGCCGACGCTCGCCGCTCCGCTGTCGATGCACCCGCCGACCACGTCTGTGGCGAATGGTGCACCCACTTCGGCCCCCGGTGTCCCGCGTGTGGGTACAGAGGTGGGAATCGCTTCTGTGGCCGTTGCGGCTGATGACCCTTGGGAAACAGCCGTTACGCGTGCCATGTCGCAGGAACTGGTGCGACGGGAGGCGAAGCGGCGGATCGCGGAGATCGACGCGGGCGACCGGGCGGCGAGGGTGGCCTCCCTCCGCGCCGAACTGCTCACGCCGGCGGCCATGCGGGCGCGCCCTCGCCTGCGCCCGCTGGTCGAGGGGTTGCTCTACCGCAACACCCTCGCCCGGATCAACGGTGCGTCGGGCTGCGGGAAGTCGTTCGTGACGCTCGACCTGGCGGCGAGGGTGGCCGCCAGCATGCCGTGGGCCGGGCGGGCGACGCACGGCGGCACGGTCGTCTACCTGGTGGCCGAGGGGGATGAGGGTGTAGGCGGCCGCCTGGACGCATGGGAGGCGCATCACGGCACTGCGATGCAGAATGTGCTGTTCATGCCGCGACCGGTCCAGGCCGTCGGGTCGGAGTGGGATGCATGGGTCGAGGTGCTGGTGGAGGTCGGGCCGGCGCTCGTGGTGGTCGACACGCAGGCGCGGGTGAGCGTCGGGGCGGACGAGAACGACGCGCGGGTCATGGGTGAGCTGGTGCACGCCCTGGACGCCCTCAGGTCGGCCACGGGGGCGTGTGTACTGCTGGTGCACCACACCGGCCGGGCCGGTAGCCACGGGCGCGGCAGTACCGCGGTGACCGGCGCCCTGCAGACGGAACTGCTGGCGACCCGCAACGGGCGCCAGATCCTGATCCGGGGCGCCAAGAGCAAGGACGACGCGGAGCCGGACGACGTGCTGTTCGAGCTCATCGACGTCGCGCCGACGCGATCCGACGATCTTGCCGACGGCCGCCCTGTGCTGGCCAACGTGACGGTCAGGCCGCTCGGCGTGGTGCCGGTGTGGTCCGGCGACATCGAGCGCGCCGACGTGCCCGACGACGGCCCAGCGAGCGAGCCGGTGCACCGGCGCCGGGCGCGGGCGCTGTTCCGGGAGATCCGGCGCGTCTATGCGGTCGAGGGTGGCACCCGTGCGGAGATCATGTCGCTGTTCTTCGACAAGGCGGTGCCCGACCTGGACAGGCGCAGCTCGACTGGGCGGGACGCGTGGCGGCTGGCCTGGCGGGAGCTGATCGAACTGGGGCTGATCGCCAAGCAGATCGGCGAGTCGCGCTTCACGGTGGTCATGGTCGAGGATCAGAGACCGGACGGCGTGCTGACGTCGAACCGCGGTTCGGACGGGATGGCCCTCCTGGAGCCTGCCGGGTACGAGGTCCGAGGCGTTCAAGATCCTTGTTACGCACGGTGAGTAGATACCGAGTGTATGCGTCGGATGTAGTCGTCGGAACGACAGAGAGTAATGTCGTCGGCAAGATCGTCGGATTGCGTCGACAAGATCAATGACAGGTCCCTGAGCTGCGGAAATAGCGTCGGCGTCGATGTCGGAGCGAAAATGATCGTGCCAACAGGGAACGTCGGCAAGATCGTCGGCGGCGCCCCTATTAAGGGGGCGCCGACGATCGACGTCCCGACACCGACGACGACTACAGCAACAGAAAGTAGGTGGGGGCATATGGCTACAAGTATCAGGGTGGGTGTGTGGCTGATCGCCGGGACGGCGTTGGCCGAGAGGTACCCGTGCCGGTGCTCGGAGCGATCATGGAAGTGGTGCCGGTACGGTCCGGACCCGGTCTATGGGTGGTCCTGGAATCCGGGGTGCCCGTGCTGGGGTCGGCTCGATCGCGAGGATCTGCCGATCGGATGCTGTGCCGGACTGTCGTAGCGTGGTATCGTGATGTTATGGATGCGGAAATCAATGAGTCGACGGAGCGTCGACAGACGACTGTGCGCCTGCCTGTTGCTCAGCTCCGTTGGATCAACGGGCAGGCGTTCGACCGGAAGGTGAGCCAGCAGGCGATCATCGAAACCGCCGTTGCTGAACTGTGGGCCGCCGAACGTCGTGGTGATCCGATCGACTGGCTGTCTGGTCGATGATCGATCTCCGGCCGCATCAGGTCGAGGCCGTTGCCGCCGTCGAGGCCGACTGGGAGCGCGGGGCGGGCAGGACGGCCATCGTGCATGCGACCGGCACCGGCAAGACCACGACGTTCAGCGCAATCGTCGGGCGGTGGCTGGAGCGCAACCCGAAGCGCCGGGCACTGCTCGTAGCGCACCGGATCGAGCTGGTGGACCAGGGTGCCCGCAGGTTGGCCGCTCAGCTCGGCCGGCCGGTCGGGGTGGTGATGGGTCAGCGGAACCAGACGCTCCCGCGGGCGATCATGGCTTCGGTGCCGACGTTGCGGTCCGAGCGGCGCCGCCGGATGATCCGCGACGTCGGACTGGTGGTGATCGACGAATGTCATCATGCGGCGGCGGATTCCTACCTCGGCGTGCTGGAGCACTACGGGGCGATGGGGACCGGGCCGGCGGCGGGCCGGGCGGTGGCGCTCGGCGTGACGGCCACCATGAGCCGCGGCGACGAGTTGGCGCTGGGCGACGTGTGGTCGTCCATTGCGCACGTCTACGGGACGCCGGACGCCATCCGCGACGGGTGGCTCAAGCGGCCCGTCGGCATTGCGGTGAGGGTGGCCGACCTCGACCTGCGCCGGGTCCGCACGACCGGCGGGGACTACGCCGATGGTGCGCTGGGCGAGGCCATCGAGGGGTCTCTGGCACCCAAGCGCATCGCCGAGGCGTACCGGGAGCATGCCGCGGACCGTCAGGGCTTCGCGTTCGCGCCGACCGTGCACAGCGCCGAGGTGATCCGGGACGCGTTGCGCGATGAGGGCTTCACCTGCGAGCTGGTGCACGGCAAGACGCCCGGTGATGCTCGCCGCCGGATTTTGGATGATTTCCGCGCCGGACGTGTCCAGATTCTGTCGAACTGTGGCGTCTTCACCGAAGGTACCGACCTACCCATGGCGTCCGTCGTGGTGATTGCTCGCCCGACCATGCACTCCGGCCTGTACGTGCAGATGGCCGGGCGGGGGTTGAGGCCGTGGTGCCCGGTCCACGAGGGCGACGCCGGCAACCTGCTGACGCCCTGCTGCGATCGGGAACACCGGACCGCGCTGGTGCTGGACGTGGTTGGTGCGTCGCGGCGGCATTCGCTGGCGGCACGGATCGAGCTGTTCGGACCGGAGGCCGCTGAGCGAATCGAGGCGGATGAGGTCGAGGCGGACGGTGAGATCGACACCGAGGAGCTGTTCGCCGAGGTCGAGGAGCCGGTAGCGCTGGACTTCGAGCCGGAGTACGTGGACGGCGCGTTGGCGTACGACGTGATCGATCTGTTCGGCAACAGCCCCGCCGCGTGGATGCAGACCCGAGCCGGGGTGTGGTTCCTGGAGGCCGGCCAGCGGTATATCGCCATCCTGCCGTCGCCGCTCGGCTATCCTAAAATGGACGTTATCAGCATGGATCGCCACATACATGGCACCGGTCAGTGGCTCACCCGGAGCGCTGAGAGCCTCGTGGACGCGATGGCCGTGGCCGAGCAGTCCGTGACTACCGTCGAGCGGCTTACGGCGGCCAGGGGGCGATCCTGGCGTGCGAAACCAGCCTCCGGGGGGCAGCTCAGGATTGCCGCGCAGCTGGGGGTCAGCACGGAGGGCACCGCGGGGGAGGTCAGTTCTCGCATATCGGCTGTACTGGCAACTAGGCGTATCGATCCGTACATTCCGTCTTATGTGTTTACAGGGAGTAGATAATGGAAGAGTTGTATCAAGCTATCAAAGCAATGGATTCGTCGGACAATCAAGACAAGATGATCTCTGAAGCCCAGAAGCTGCTCTCTGGTCAGGCTCCGAATGCCAGGGACGCAGCTGTGCTCGGGATGGCCGGCGTTCTGGGCCTGGCTCATCCGTTCGGCGTAGCCGTGAAGGTGATTGCCGAACAAGGGAAGCTGGTTCGCGAACAGCAGGAGCGCATCGAGGCGCTGGAGGCTGCGCTCCAGTTGCGCGGTCGACAGATCGATCTCCTGGAGGATCGTCTGTCGGGTTTGTGTGAACACCTGAACACGACCGATATCGGAGATGGCTCATGATGGTGATTGTTGAGAAGGAAACGAAAGCCAAGCCGATTAAGGTGCTGGTTTTCGTTGTCATGGACAACGGTATGGTGTACCAGTCCGTGCTTTTCGATCTCATCCGTTTCGAGATGGGCACGGCGGCCGAAGTGCGCGAGGTCCCCTGGGACGGCGTCAAGTCCTACGTGGAACGTGAACTGACCGGCATGGTGACTGATTCGTTTACGATCGTTGGTACTCGTCCGGCTGGCAATGGCGGGTGGGTGTGATGGCCGCTCTGGAGTTCTGGGTTCCGGGAATCGCCCGGACGAAAGGCAGCGTGGACACTGGCCGGCATGGTCAGGTGTTACATACACGGGCGTCGAAGGATCGCGCGGCGCTGATTGTCGAGGAGGCTGAGAAAGCCGTTTCGGCTTACGGCTGGCGGCGGATCGATCCACCGCTCGGTGTCGAAGTGGTGCACGTTGCCTGGCTGCCATGTGCGGACGGCGCGATGTTGGCGACACAGGCCAACGTCGGAGACATCGACAAGATCGATCGCAATCTACTCGATGCGCTGACCACTGCTGGAGTCTGGGCTGATGATGTGCAGGTGGTTTCGCTGCACTCACACAAGCATGTTGCCGGTGATCATCCGACCGGGGAGTACATCGCGGTGCGCACTGTTCCTGCGATGGCCGCAGTCACTCGGCGTGAGCGTGATGCCGTGCTGGCGCACCAGGCGATTGTCCGCGTCGTTGGCGCACAACCTGTTCCGAGGGGGTTCTGATGGGTAAGCACACCAAGCCGGGTTGTCTGTCGACGGTGATCGCCGTGGGGTTCTCCGCGATGATCGTTGCTATTGCGTGCGCTGGTGGTGGTACGGCGAAGCAGCCGGAACCACGGGTCGGTGGACAGTGTCAGCTCGACGGCCAGAATGTCGATGTGCAGTCGGGCAAGACACATCACACGTTGGTTTGCCGCGACGGGCACTGGGAACCGGTGTGAGTGACAGGCCGCAGGTGAATCGAATTTCGCGTCTCGGGATCGAGATCGGCGAGACGAAGGCTGCACTGCGTCGGGTGATGATGGGCATGGAGGCGCGCGCCGAGCGCGGTCTCCCACCCCTCCCTCGACAGACGCAGCTGTTCGATCGGCTCAGCGCGATCCTGCATGCTGAGCGCGACGATGACGGCCGTGAGGTCGACCCATGAAAGCCGAGCTGGCTGGCGACGGATGGCGGTACCGGGCGTCCTGCCTCGGTGGGTGCGGGCGTGCCGCCATCGTGGTCCTGGAGCACCTGCGGGACCCGTGGTGTTCGGCCTGCCTGCGACGGCATCATCAGGTGGATGAGGCGATCGCTGCCATGAACGCGGCCGGCGGGTCGCCGCGCGGGGTGTCCTGGCCGCGCGAGACCCGGCCCGAGGCCGCGGTGTCGCTGCGCAAGTCGAAGGTGGTGTCCGCGGCGGAGGTCGGCCGAGATGACGAGCGCCTGCCGCCGCGGGCTCGGGCTCTGGCTGAGCGGGTCGGCGGGCGCGTACTGCTGTCGATCGCCCGGCGGTCGGACTCGGCTACTACGGCCGTCGGCAAGGCCTCGGCGAACTGGTCGAAGCTGGATACGCTGATCAGTGTTCAGTGGCGTCCCTCGGGGCGTCCGCCGACGATCATGGCGTTCTGGCGTAACGGCCTGCCGTACGGCGTGATGATCGGGCAGCGCACGATGACGCATACTGACGCAGGTATCCTGTAGCTTCAGCGCAGGTCGGAGGGGGTGCATGTGGGTAAGCCGCGCGTGATCCCCGACGCACTGCGTCAGCGGATCGCTGCCGATGCTCGGCGGACGGTGGGCACGCTGGAGGGGTCGGCGCGCAAGCTTGCGCAGCGCCACGGCGTTTCCGAGTCCACCGTTCGACGCATTGTCCAGGAGGATACCGAGATTCAGGGATTCGGTTCTCCGCAGACACGAGCGCGTACAGAAAAGGCGACAGAAGCGCTCAAACTATCCCTCGCGCAACGCCGAGAAAAGCTCGCCGAGGCGTTTCTCACGGAGGCCGAAAGAGCCATTCGGGACGCCAATGCTGACGAATATCAGGTGTTCAATTTCGGGGGCAAAGACAATACCTTCGAAATGCGCAGTATTCATTTCGTGCCGGTCAAGGATCGCCAGATTCTGCTGACCACCGCGGCCATTGCGGCCGACAAACACAAGATGCTTGATCAATATGATGCGGACGCGCGCGACGCGGACGCCGTGTCGGCCTGGATCGCCGGGCTCTCGGGCAGGTCGGCTGAAGTTCGGGCCGATGAGGTATGACGCGCTGGTCGGCAAGCAACGGGCCAGCGTTCAGCGCTCCGACTATGCCGGCAACCTCTGGGAAGGCGCGGTCCGGTCGAGCAAGACAGTCTGCTCGCTGATCCGTTGGCTTGAGTTCCTGGTCAACGGACCGGCGGGCGACCTGGCCATGATCGGCAAGACGGAGCGCACGCTCAAGCGCAATGCCCTGGACGCCATCGTGGGCATGATCGGACCGCGGCGCGCCAAGGTGACGATGGGCACCGGCGAAGCACAGATTCTCGGTCGGCGCGTTTACCTCTGCGGCGCCAACGACATCGGCGCGGTGAACAAGATCGCCGGTATGACTCTGGCCGGATGGTACGGCGATGAGGTGCCGCGCTGGCCCGAGGATGTCTTTTCGATGGCACGGACGCGCCTATCTGTGCGTGGCGGGAAATGGTTCGGCACAGGTAACCCCGAGTCGAAGAATCACTGGCTGAACCGTGACCACATCCAGCGCGCCCGGTACCAGATCCAGCGCGACGGCAGCGTAATTCAGCGATGGGGTGATGACGCCCTCGACATGGGCGTCTTCTCATTCACGCTTGACGATAACCCGAGTCTCGATCCGGATTTCGTGGCACGCCTCAAGCGCGAGTATGTCGGGGTGTTCTACCGGCGCAACATCCTCGGCGAATGGTGCATGGCCGAGGGCTCCGTCTTCAGTGAATGGGACGAAACGCGCAACGTACTGCCCTTCGCCAAAATTCCGCCTATTCGACGTTGGCTGGCCTGCGGGGTGGACTACGGAACCTCCAATCCGTTCGCCGCGCACACGCTGGGCATAGGGCCCGACCTGGACGGCGACGGAAGCGCGCTCTACATCCCCCATGAGTTTCGGTACGACAGTCGGCGCGAGCGGCGCCAGCTGTCCGACGTCGAGTACAGCGAACGGCACCGGCGCTGGCTGCGCGAGGCACAGCTGCCCGGCGTCAAGGGTGACCTGCGCGGCGTCGCCCCCGACGTGATCGCCGTCGACCCGTCCGCGGCGTCCTACCGCGTCCAGCTCTACCGCGACGGCATGCCAACCAGGGCGGCCGACAACGAGGTCAACGACTCGATTCGGGTAGCCAGCTCGCTGATCGCCGCCGGCAAGCTGGTCGTGGCCGAAGAGTGCGCCGGCCTGCGCGATGAGATCCCCGGTTACGTCTGGGATGAGCGGGCGGCCCGTGTCGGCGAGGAGAAGCCGCTCAAGATCGACGATCACCACATCGACGCCGGTCCGCGGTACGCGGTCTACAGCACGCGGCACGTCTGGTACCGGGACATCTTCGGTACGCCTGCGCCGATATAGGCCGTACGCTGGCGCCATGCCGATCACGTGGGGTCCAGACGCACAGTGGCCGCCGGGCGATCCGCGGCTGGCCGACCTCTTTACGGAGTACGGCGTCTGGTACCGCGGGCAACCGAGCGAGCTGAGCAACTTCTACCGCAACACGACTGGCGGGGTGCTCGACGTTCGCCCGAGTCAGCGCGCCGGCGGCCTGTACGGGTTTCTCGGTCGGCTGTTCTGGGGAGCACCACAGATCGGCACCGAAGGGGACATGGAACGGATTCACGTTCCGGCGGCCTCGGACATTGCCGCACTCAACGCGGACATCCTCTACGCGGAACCACCCAAATTCACCCTCGACGGACCGACACCGGCGACCGACCGACTTCAGGAGATCCTGACGCGTGGTGGCGCCTACGCGGCGTTTGCCGAAGGCGCCGAGCTGGCTAGCGCCTATGGGTCGACGTACTACCGGGTGGCCGTGGATGCGGAGATCGCCGATCACCCGATCCTGGAGGCGCTGCCGCCATACTGCGCGCTGCCCGAGTGGCGCTACGGCAGGCTGGCCGCAGTGACGTTCTGGCGTGTCGTGCCCGACGGACGCAACGGCGTGCTCCGCCACCTGGAGCGTCACGAACCTGGAGTGATCTACCACCAGCTCCGACTTGGCGGGCCGGACAAGCTCGGCAAGCCGGTGCCACTCGCGAGCAATCCCGAGTTCGCGCGGTTCGCTCAGCTGGTCGACGACAACGGCGCCATCGGAACCGGCATTCCGATGCTCGACGTGATCCATCAGCCGAACGTCCTACCCAACCGCGAGTGCCCCGGCGAGCCGATCGGCCGGTCGGACTACCAGGGTGGTGGCATCGCCTCGATGCAGGCCCTGGATGAAGCGTGGTCGCGGTGGATGGATGAGCTACGCCTCGCCCGTCACCGTTTGATTGTTCCGAGGGAGTACACCCGCGGGCTCGGGCCAGGCAAGGGCGCTACGTTCGACCCCGATCAACGCATCTTTACCGCTGTCGAGGAGTTGGACCCACAGGCCGCCCTCCAGATCGAGGCAACGGCGTTCACGATCCGGACCGACGACTACGAGCGCACCTGTGCAGCGGCGTGGCGCAACATCGTCCGCCATGCGGGCTTCAGCGCCGACGCGTTCGGCGAAGAGGCGTCCGGTGCGCAGGCGACCGCCACGGAGGTAGGCCAGCGTGGTGCCCGGACGATCAGCACGAGAGCCCGCAAGGTCGGCTACGCCCTGCCGGCGCTCCAGGACTCCGCCAACGTCATCACGGCACTCGACGCGCTGTACTTCAGCGGCAAGGGCAGTCAGGCCGGCACGACGTGCACGGTCAAGTTCCCGGACGGCGTGACGCCGGACCCGGTCAAGGATGCGCAGGTCGTGCAGCTCCTGGACAGCGCCAAGGCGATCAGCCTACGCACCAAGATCGCCATGGCGCACCCGGACTGGGACAAGGACGAGATCAACGCTGAGGCGGACGCGATCGAGGGCGAACAGGCGGCCATCACCGCCTCCGCCCCGACCGACCCAGGCGCGTTCGACGCCCCGGCGCCCGACCCAGCACCGAACGATCCGGTCGCGGCGGCGCCGACCTCGACGGACCCCGCGGCCATGAACAATGGCCGCGTCCCGGCCGGATACGTTCCGTGATGTGCGAATATCCTCCGGAGCTGTGCAATCTATGTAATCCGGACATACCCGACGAGGAAGAGCACTACCACTGCAAGGCATGTTCAGCCGTGCTGGTGTCGGACGGGTACAGCTACCTCTGCCTTACTTGCGATGGCTGACCGGGCGTTCGCATCCGAGGCCGCACAGCGTCTGGCCGCGCTGTACGGCAGCATCGAGGCGCGCCTGGCCGGCGGCATCGCCGGGCGCCTGGCGCGGGGAATCGCGGGCAGCGACTGGGCGGAGCGCCGGCTTGCCGAGCTGGGCGAGGTGCGCCGTTGGGCGGCCAATCTGATCGGCAGCGCTTCCCCTGCTGCCGATCGCCTGGCCCGGCAGGCGCTGATGGACGCCCTGGCGCACGGCGCTGAACGGGCGCGCACCGACGCGCCAGGGCGCGGACAAGTTTATCGATCCGACCCGACTGCGCGCACAGCCCTGCTGGCGAACCGGCTCCGCGGTGCCGAGCGGTACGCGGTCGAGGCCGCCGCGCAGGCCTACCGCTCGGCCGTCCTGGCTGGCGGTATCCAACTCACCGGCACCGGCGATACGGAGCTGTCGCGCCGGCGCAGCGTCCAGCGGGCCTTGAACCAGGCCATGGAGTCCGGCATCACGGGCTTCACCGACCGGGCCGGTCGACGCTGGTCGCTCGCGGGATACGTCGAGATGGCCGCGCAGACCGCGGCGACGCAGGCGGCCATCGACGGGCAGCTGGGGCAGATGCGCGCCGATGGCCGCAATCTGCTCATCGTGTCATCCGGTCCGCAGGAGTGTGAGCGCTGCCGCAGGTGGATGGGGAAGATCCTCACGGTCGACAGTTCGGGCCTCGGCGGTACGACGGTCGTTGTACCCAGCGAGGCAACGCCCGAGCGGATGGTCACAGTGCGCGCGGCCGGTTCGCTGGCGGAGGCGAGGGTGGCCGGGCTGTTCCATCCACGCTGTCGCTGTCGACTCGGCACGTACCGCGTCGGGCTGACCGGCCGGCCGGTGACGCGCCCCGATCCCGAGGGCCAGAAAGCGCGCGACCGGCTCCGGGCGCTGGAGCGGCGGGTGCGGGAGCTACGGCTGAGGGAGGCCGCCGCCCTGGACGACGCTGCACGTGCCGAGGCGCGTGAGAAGCGCATCGCCAAGCAGGCTGAGATAACAGCGCACGTCGCCGCGTCGGCCAACCTGGGCATCCGGCGTGATCAGCGACGTGAAAGGGTTGACATCGGGTACCGGGCTGTATCATGACGCTCACCAAGGTCAGGTGGCCTGATGGTTGAGCGAGCCAGGGAGCGCGCATGTTTGTCCGACGGGGGAGAAAGGTCTATCTGCGCACGGCGCCCGGAGGTCCGGGAACCGAGCCGCAGGCAGGCAGCGGCGCACCGGCTCAGCCGGCCGCGCCGGTACCGACACCAGCGGCAGTACCCGCATTCGATCCGGCCAATCCTCCGGCGGAGATGAAGGCCTGGCTGGACGCGGAGCGCAAGCGCATCGCCGCCGAAGAGGGCGGCAAGGCGCGGGACACGGCACGCACGGCGGCGGCCGAGGCGGCTAAGGCGGACGTTCTGAAGACGCTCGCCGAGGCACTCGGTGTGAAGCCGGCGGAAGTCGATCCGGCCAAGCTGGCGGAGCAGCTCAACGCGGCGCAGAGGGAGGTCAGGCTTGCCAAGGTCGACAAGAAGGTCGGCCAGGCGTGCCGGGCGCTGGGCGCGGATGAGGATCTGGTGGGAGCGCTCCTGGAGCGCAACCACCGCGCGGCGCTTGCCGCGCTCGATCCGGCTGCCGACGACTTCGGCGCCAAGGTCGAGGCGATGGTCAAAGCAGAGGTCGAGAAGAATCCCCGGCTGAAGCTGGAACCGGAGCCGAAGCCGGTTCCGCCGGGTGGCCAGGCCCCGGCCGCAGGAGGCTTTCAACAGCCACCCGCGGCGAACCAGCGGCTTCCGCTGGCCCTGGCAATTCAGCGGCACTACGGCGGCTAACCAGCCGCTGGTCACCTGACAGAGAAGAGACGCTGTGCCAATCACCTTGGCGCAGGCGCAGGTCAACAGCACCAACGACATCGACTACGGCGTGATCGACGACTTCCGGCGTAACAGCTGGCTGTTCGACAACCTCGTGTTCGACGACACCTCGACGCCGGCCACCGGCGGCGGGTCGTTGGGCTACACCTACGTCCGCAAGAGCACGGGCGCCAGTGCGGCGCCGCGTGCATTCAACACCGAGTTCGTCCCCGGTAAGGCGACGCGCGCGATCTACTCGGTCTCGCTCAAGCCCTACGGTGGATCGTTCGAAGTCGACCGCGACCTGGCCACCCTCGGGCCGGCGCAGAGCAATGAGGTCAACTTCCAGATGCCGGAACTCCTGATTGCCACGCGTGAGCGTGTCGTCAGGGACTTCCTCTACGGGGACACTGCTGTCGACGCGAACGGCTTCGACGGCCTGAGCAAGGGGCTCACCGGCACCAGTACCGAGCTGACCACGGCCACCAACTGGGTCACGCCGAACACGTCGCTTCTCGCCGCGGCGGAATTCGACAAGATCGACATCTGGTTGAGCAAGCTGGTTGCTTCGCGCGTCGGTTCCGCAACGCCGGGCATGCCAGGCAGTGTCAACCCGGGTACCCGAGCGCTGCTGTTCAACACGGTGGCCTTCACGCAGTTCCAGCGGCTGATGCGATTGGCCAACCTGGCGACCGAGACGCGGGACAATTTCGACCGCATCATTCCCACCTACAAGGACTGGGCGCTGATCGACATCGGGGACCGCGCTGACGGTACCAACCCGATCATCCCGATCACGTCCAACGTGTCGGAAATCTTCGCGGTGAACCTCGGCCTGGACGCCGCGCACATGGCGTCCGTTGCCGGCGCGCCGCTGATCCGGACCTGGCTGCCGGACTTCTCCACCGCGGGCGCTGTCAAGCTTGCCGAAGTCGAGCTGGGCCCGGCTGCGTTCGTCCTCCGTAGCACCCGATGCTGCGGCGTCTACCGCTCGATCACGGTTCAGTGAGGGGAGGGATCACCATGGCACGATTCAAGATCATCGCCGGTGTTCCGGACTTCTCCGGCACTGTGGGCGAGGCTCAGCCGACCCGCTTCGAGGATGGCTGCGCGGAGATCGACGTCGTCGATCAGATGTCCGCCAACAGGCTGGCGTACTTCCTGTCCGCCGGCTACGGCGTCGAACCGCTGGACGGTAAGTCGGCGGTCTACGCGATCCGCAAGGCAACCAGCACTCCGGAGGCCGAAGCGGCCTACCTGGAGGGCGAGATCAAGCGGCTGGAGAAGGTCGACAAGCTCGACGATCTCCGTGCTCGGCACGCCGAACTGGTGCGCAAGGCCGAGGAATCCGAGGCCGACAACGACCGCGACCCGCAGGTCACCTCGACGGAGACCGGCCCGGAGAAGCGGAACCCGCCACAGACCTCAAGGGTGGCGAGCGAAGGTGGACCTGAGATCGTCGAACTGCCCAAGGGATCGACGGTTGGATCCACGCCCAACGCTCCGGCTGACACAGCGACCGTGGCTGAGTGGCGTGCCTACGGCGTTGAGCACCTCGGCCTGTCGCAGGAGCAGGCGGACCGCCTGACCAAGGCGCAGATCCAGGTCAGGGCGAAGGAGGCTGGCCGATGACCGCGGCACGCGGCGGCTACCGCCGGCCGATCGGCGATCTCTGGGAGATGGCCAACGTCTGGGACCCGTCGTCCCCGGACACGTTCTACCGCACCAATCATCCGCCGATCGGCCTGACCTCGGTTGCTATCGCGGCGACCGGCATCTTCACCAACGTGCGCATCCACCTGCGTGCCGGTGATGTGGTCACCAACATCGGCTTCACCACCGGCAACACAGCCGGCGGCACCATGACCCACTGGGCGGTCGGCCTCTACTCGGACGCCGCGACCCCCGCGCTCCTCGGGGCGTCCGCCGACCAGACCTCCGGCGCGATCGCGGCCAACACGAACATCTCGTTGGCGCTGTCCACGGCGTACACCGTGCCGAAGACGGCGATCTACCGTGTGGGCCTGTTCGTCACGGCCACCACCATCCCCACGCTTTTGGGCAGCAACTACGCCCTTGCGTCCTGGGTCACCGGCACGTCGGCACTGGCCGAGTCCAGCGGCTCCGGTCTGACCACAGCGCCGCCGTCTACGATCACCAGCGCCACCGCGCTGAACGTCGTGCCGCGGTTCTGGGTCTCCTGACGGAACGGGGGTGCGACGGATGAACCTACTCGGAGCCACGCTCTTTGAACCTCCGGTGGTTCGATGGTTCTGTCCGTCGTGCCCCCAGACTGCGGTCACCCGCGAGGTCAGCCCGCATACCCGCTACCACGCCTGTCGGTCGGGTGGCTCTCTGGCCGGCCTCACTGTGCCGATGCTGCGTGTCGGCACGGATGCCAAGGTCATCGCGCGTGAGCGTGAGGACTATGTCGGTCGCGAGGAAGTGCAGACAAACGCCCACGGGCGTCCGATCATGAGCACGATCATCGAACGCGCCGACGGCAGCAACGACTGTGTTGCCTACGCGCCATGCGCTGTAGTGAAGGCGGAAGAGTGACCGAGGTGGCAGAAGGTGGGGGTTCCGCATACGACGTGCGGGCGAAGATCACCGAGCTGAACGAACGGCCGGAAGTTGTCGCCCTGGACGCGGAGCGCATGAAGCTCGGCCAGGAGCTGCACGAGCAGGAGCGCCAGGTCGAGGGTAGCCGCGCACACGCGGTGCACGTCGCGCAGCTGCGCCGGCTGCATGCCGAGGCGGTTGAGGCGTTCGAGCGCGCCAAGGCGGCGCAGTTGAAAGCGGACGAACACGCCGCGGGTAAGCGCGATGCAGTTCGCGAAGCAGCGGCCTACCTGGACAGCGCCGAGCTCGCGCTCAACGAAGCAGTCGGGAGCGCTGAGTAATGGCCTGGTCAAACTCCAAGATCTTCCGGCCGATGCTGGCCGACGTGCTGGGCAACACGACCGCGATGGATTTCGACGCGGACACGTTCAAGGCGGCCTGGTTCGGCAACACCGGCACGCCCGACCAGAACGCGACCAGCGCCAACAGTGCGTACAACGCGGGCGCATGGGTGAGCGGCAACGAGGTGAGCCAGAGTGTCCAGTCTCCCGCCGGCGGCATCGCGCTCACGTCGCAGAGCCTGAACAGCGCGACGTCGGCCGTCGTCTTCTTCGACGCCGCGGACACGGCAACCGGTTCGGCGGCCACCCTTTCGGGCATCTTCGGTGCGCTCGTCTACGACGATACGCTGACCACGCCGGTCGCGGATCAGGGCGCCAGCTTCAACTACTTCGGCGGCACGCAGAGCGTCACGAGCGGCCAGTTCACGGCCGTGTGGCACGCCAACGGCATCTTCCGGTTCACGCTGTGACCGGGCTCCGGCTGCACTCCGGTAACAGCCCGGTCTCGATCAATTCGGGACCACTGTCGTCGCCCGTCGTGATCCAGTTCGGCTCCGACGGGAGTGTGTTCGAGGTCACGATCACGTTCCATGACGATACGCGGACGTTGATCAACGTTCGTCTGTCGCGCAACAGCGTCGCGGCGGAATCGACCCTGCTGATTAACGATGTCGAGGTCGGCACCGTGAACCCGGGCGGCGCGCTGCTGGTCAGCGCGAGCAAGCTGGCCTCCCTCGGCCTGGAGACCTTCGAGGACATCGGCAGCATCGGCCTGCGGGGGTAGCCCTCCGTGGCGGTCGCACCTGCCCTCGATCCGGCGTTCACCACGGGGACGTCCGGTGCTGCCGTCACCTCGACGGCGTTCTCCCCCGGCGACGCAACGCTGATCATCGTGGTCGCCAGCGCGGACAGCGCGACAACCGGAATCTCCTGCGCGCTGACCAACAACAAGTCTGTTTCTTTCACTCAGATCGGCACCACCCAGGTCGGCTCCAGCGGTGGTGCGATCGCCGTCTTCTGGGGACGCAACGACACAGGCGCCACCCTCACGTCGATGACCGTGACGGCTACGTGGTCCGGCTCCGGCACCACCAGCGGCAAGGGCGTCAAACCGACCGTTTACACGGGTGCCCACCTGACCGCTCCAATCGGCGCGCACAGCCAGGGCACCAGTGGAACCAACAATTTGACGGTCAGCTACGTCAACACCGTCGATGGTTCGCTCGGCATGGCCGGCGGCACCGAATGGAACGCACTCGGTCTGCCGACCTCGACAGACACGGAGACGGGTTATCACATCGCGTCCGGCGTGGACGGCATCAGCGTCTACAAGGCTGCAACGACAACGGGTACCGGCCAGACCGTCAACCTGAACCTCGACGCCGGCGGTACGGGCGCCGCACTGTGGTCCTACAACGTCTTCGAGATCCTGCCGCTGGCTGCCACCGGTACGAACGCCAACGCCGAGAATGCCGCGGGGACCGGCGCGGCCGACAACGCGGCCGGATCGATTGGCGGCCAGGACACCGGCGCGGCCGGCACGGCCGCGGCCGACAACGCGGTCGGTTCGACCAAGGCCAACGACACGGGCTCCGCTGGCACGGGTGCGGCCAACGACGCGACGGTGACTGCCACTGCCATGCCGGCGGCGGAGAACGCGGCCAGCACCGGCGCCGCCAACGACGCGACGGTGACCGCGAGCGGCTCGGCGGCCGCCGAGAACGCGACCGGCGTCGGCGCAAGTGACAACGCCCTGGCATCTGTCACAGCGATGGACAGCGGGCCAACAGCGACGGGCGCGGCCGCCGATCCAACCACCAGCGTCTTCGCGTTCGCCGAGTGCGCCACTGCGGCCGGCGCCGCCAACGATCCGACCGCCAACGCCGGCAGCAACGTCCAGGCCGCCGTCGAGGTCGCCACGGGCACCGGCGCGGCCGACGATGCCACGGTCAGCGCGACCGGCAACGGCGCCGCGGAGGTCGCCAGCGGGACCGGTACCGCGGACAACGCAGTCGCGGCCGCCGCCGGCCAGGCCGGCCTCGCCGCGGCTACCGGTGTGGCCAACGACGCGACGGTGACCGCCAGCGGCAGTGCCGCCGCGGAGGTGGCGACCGGCGTGGGCGCGGCAGACAGCGCGATGCCGGCAGTCGGCGGCCAGGGCGGAGCCGGCGCGGCGACGGGCGCGGCCGCCGATCCCGCGGCCTGGCTGGCCGGCCTGGCGGAATACGCGCCGGGCGTGGGGGCCGGCCTGGATGCCACCACCATCAACGGGTCCGGAAACACGAGCGCCGCTGCCGAGGTGGCGACCGGTACGGGCGCCGCATACAGCCCCACGAGCAGCGCCGACCGCACCGGCGTGTACGTCATGGCTGGCCGCACCAGCGGATACGTGACGGGCGCCAGGGTGGCCGCCTACGCTGTGGGCAGCCGCGCTGCCGGTCACGACACAGGGGGTAGACCATGACGGATGTCCGCGACGTCGGGGACTGGCGCCAGCCGACCATATCGATCAGCACGGCTGACAACCTGCCGGCCGGCGGCACAGTGACGTGCGCCGTCGAAGACCCTGACGGGACGATCACGTCAGTTGCAATGACGGCCGGCGCAGCGACGGCCACCGCGACGCCCTGGACCGGGGCGCTCTACGAGCTGACCAAGGCTGGCGAGTGGATCGAGCGCTTCACGATCACCGGAGACGGCAAGGGCAAGGCGCGTCAACTGGTCTGGGTTCAGGCCGACCCTGGCGCCGTGCCCAGCGGCATGCGGGTCTACGCGACGACCGGCGACTACGCCAACTCGCCGTACTCGACCTCGGTGCCCGACTCGACGATCAGCATGCGCCGCGCGCTCCTGGTGGCCAGCGCCCGCATCGACGAGTTGATCTCGACGGCGATCTACACGACGGACGACACGACGCTCCTGCCGACGGACAGCGCGGTCGCTACGGCACTGCGGGACGCAACGGTGGCGCAGGCCGCCTACGCGATCGGGACCGGCGATGCATACGGCCTCGGTGTCGAGCAGTACCAGAGCGTATCGGTGGGCGGTATCAGCCTGACCCGTGGTTCGACGTCCGCGGGCAGTTCGGTGCCGGGCCGCTACGCGCCCCAGGCGATGGAGATCCTGCGGGCGGCCGGCCTGACCGGCAATGCACCGCGGGCCCTGATCTGGCCGGGGCTGGTGTTCTGAGGATGGCCGGCATTCCCGCCAGCGTGCTGGCGCAACTTGGTCAGTCTGTGAGTATTGCCCCGTACGCGGGCGTCAGCAGCTCGGGCGTGGAGATCTACGGCGCCGCGGTGACCGTGACCGGGATCGTCGAGGAGTCTGACAACACCTCACGCTCAGTTGCCCCGACCGACGACGCGGAGGCCATCGCGACCATCCGGTGTCCACTGGCCACGAACTGTCCACCCGGCTCCCGGATCACCCTTGCGTCCGGCCTGACCGGTGTCGCGACCAGCGTGAAGCGCTGGGATGGAGGCGACTCCCCCGCTCCGAGCCACCTGGAGATCGCTATGTCCGGGCTGCACATCGCAGAGTAGGATGCGCGACAAGGTCAGCGGGAGATGCCGGATTAGGTTCGAATGGTGAGGCTCCCGGGAGCCAAGAGCATGGGGGGTTCGAATCCCCTCCCCGCTTGACCTGAAAACTGAAGATCAACCCCACGGTCCGGGCTCCGCCCGCGCGCCGACGCCAAGCAAGCAAGGGACAGGGTGAACGCAACATGGCGCGCGGTCGCTATGTCCAGATGCAGGTTGGCCGGCAGTACATGCCGTCGGAGATCGACGCGTGGTGTGGTCGAGCCGAAGACGAGATCGCAGAGGCCGAAGCAGCGTTTGCCCTGAGTCAGGTCAAAGGCAATCTGCACGCCAGCCTCAAGCATCCGACGGGGTTCTATGAATCCCGGGTGAGCATCCATCGAATGCAAGGCGACCCGGTCGTGAGCGACGGTGGCGTGATCTACGGGCCCTGGCTGGAGGGCACCGGTTCCCGCAACTCATCCACCCGGTTCAAGGGCTACTGGTCGTTCCGCCGTGCCCGGTCGGCGCTGGAGGCCAACAAGGAGCGCATCGCCCGCGGCGTGCTGGTGAAGTACCTGAGGCGGTTCGGATGAGCCTCGACGTCACCAACCTGGCCGCCTGGCTGCGCACGCGGACCGACGCGGCGGCCGTCCTGGCCGCCCCGCTCACGCTGTTCGAGCCGAAGTCCTTCCCCGGCGACGGGCTGATCGGCGCGGCCTGGCTGGGCGGCCTGCGCGTCATCCCCCGCCGCTCGACCCTCGCGAGCACCTGCGCCGGGCTGACCTGGAACGTCCGGCTGTACCGCAACGCGCTGGGCAGCAAGGCGGACGCGGACGCCATCGACCCCGCCATGCTGACGGCCGCCGTGGCGATCATCAACCAGTGGCACAGCGACCTGGAGATCACCGACAGCGGCGGCAACGTGATCGGGAACTTCGATCCCCTGGGTGGGGAGTCCGCCGGAGCTCCGCTGTCCAGCGATAGCGGATACATCGATATCGACAAGAGACTGATTCGCGTTCTGACGATCACATGCAATGTGATCGTCGATGGCGCGTGGGCGCAGGTGAGGTAGGCCGATGGCACCGAAGAGCACCGGACTCGGGATGGGCCTTGAGGTCAACGGCGTGTCGGTCGCCGGGGACGTCAACTCGATCGGCAAGATCGGCGGCGGCCCGATGCCGATCGAAATGACCGGCATCGACAAGCTGGGATATGAGCGCTTCGGCGGCCTGCGTGACGGCGCGCTGGAGTGGGTCAGCTACTTCAACCCGACGCTGTCCCATCCGCTGTTCGCCGCCCTGCCGACGGCTGACATCATCGCCACGGTCCGCTACCCGGGCGGGACGATCGGGACCGTGGGCGCCGGTGTCGTGGCGAAGCAGATCGGCTACGACCCCAAACGCGGCAACGACGGATCACTGTTGGTCGACATCAAGACCATGAGCAACGGCTCCGGCGTGGAGTTCGGACTGATGGCGACCGCCGGCCTTCGGACGGACGGCGCGGCCGGCAACGGCGCTGGCCTGGACTTCGGTGCGGTCATCGGTACGACGGCGTTCGGCCTCCAGATGTACGTGCAGCTCACCGCGTTCACCGGCACCAGTGTCACAGTCAAGCTCCAGCACTCCAACGACGATGCAGCGGGCGACCCTTACGCGGACATCACCGGTGCGACGACGGTCGCCCTCACCACGGCGCCACAGGCAGTCAGGATCGCGACCGCGGGCAACGTCAGCGTGAAGCGCTGGGTGCGCGTCGTCTCGGTCGGCACCTTCAGCAACGCGGTCTACACCGTACTGGTCTGCAAGAACCCGGTGGCGGTGGTGTTCTGATGCCGCTCAACCGCATCCTGCCCGCCGGCCCGCCGCGCGCCTACCGTACGTTCCGCGCCGTCCGGCCGCGGAGCAGCCACACGAGGGCGGCCACCTGCGAGGAGTTCGGCTGTGAGCGCTGGACGTCGGAGTGGATGGTGGCGCTCGACCTCGCGCAGCCGAACCACCGCAAAATGGCCGAGGACATCGCCCGTGGGCCGGTGAAGCGCTCCTGGCGCCTCGTGCGGCTCCCCGGCGGCCAGTGGGTCGAGTTCCATTTCCCGCCCGGAACGCCGTGCTTCGCCTTTCAGCTCGGTCACCATCGCGTGCCGATCCGCCCGCCTGTCCTGCTCGCGTACCGCGGCGACTGGCGGGCGCAGCTCAGCCGGCAGGTGCCCATGAAGATGCCGGAGTGGCTGGAACGCTTCGCCGAGAACCAGGACCAGGTAGCACAGAGAGTTAAGAGAGGCTGACATGGCCAAGCAAACCGGCCTCGGCTGGACGACGTGCAGCGTCGATGACGCGGGCGGCACCGTCCGCGCGCTGATCAACGACGTGACCGATCTCCAGTTCTCGACGCCCCGCGGCGTCCAGGACGTCACCGGCATCGACAAGAGCGCTTACGAACGTCTGCTGCTGCTGGCCGACCTCAGCGTCACGCTGAACGGCGTGGCTGACTTCGGTGCGACCACCACGGCACACGCCGTGTTCTCCACCGTGCCCAGCACCAGCGTGGCGCGCACCACGACGCTCACGATCGGCGGCAAGACCCTGGCGGGCGAGCTGCTGTACACGGACTACAGCTTCACCAGAGCGGCCAGTGGCGAACTGACGTGGACGGCGCCGGGCGTGCTTGCCGACGGCACCGTGCCGACGTGGGCGTGAGGTAAGCCGTGGGATTCGTGGTCAACGCCGAGCGTCTCCTCAAGACCAAGGTCGAAGGTCTTGAGGTCTACGCTGTCCCGCTGTCGAGCGGCCAGCACCTGGCGCTGGCCGCCGACAGCGGCAAGTACAGCGACGACGATCGCTTCAACGACTTCGTCCTGCCGAACCTGGCGGTGTATGTGACCCGCTGGAACCTGGAAGTCCAGCGGGCCGACGGGGGGACCGAGCCTCTGCCGATCACTGCCGAGGCAATGGCGCAGGTTCCCGCCGGCCTGCTTCTGGAGATCTGGCGTGCGCTCCAGCGCTCAGCGTGGGAGGTGCCGGAGGACAGCCCTTTGGCCGGTCGCTCGCCCTCTGGAGACTCATCCCTGGAGGAGTTGCTGATGATGGAACGGTCATCAGCGAGCCAGCCGAACTGAAGTACGCGAAGACGGTGATCGGCATCTGCGAGCGCTTCAAATGCCTGCCGTCGGCGCTGTTCGCAGAACCGGAGGATCTCCCGGGGGGTGGGCTCCTCCGGTTGCTGATGATCGAGAAAATGGGCACACCGGAGGGCGGCCACGGTGGGCAGATGGGCGGAGGTGACGACTGGTGAGCGGCGGAGAAGAAACCCGGATTGTCATCCGAACCGACCTCGACCGTCGTGGCCTGCGTGACCTCACACAGGAGCTGAACCACGCCGAGCGCGAGACTGAGCAGACCGACCATGCCATGGACGACCTTGGCAACGCGGCGCGCCGGGCCGGTCGCGAGGCTTCCGACGCGATGGAGGACGCGGCACAGTCAACCGACGACGCTTCGGAGTCCGCCGGCGGCCTGCATGACGCACTCGGCGCGGTGGGTGAGCGGGGCAGTGGGTTCCTGGACGGCCTGACGGAGCACGCCGGCATTGCGGGCGAGGCTCTCGGCAAACTGGGGCCATATGGAAAAGCGGCCGCGGTCGCGATCGGCGTGGCCATGGCCGGTGCGGCGGCCGCCGTACATCTGCTTACTGAAGGTATCAAGGGCTCCATCGAGAGGTCGGCCGACCTTGGGCGGATGAAGGCCCAGCTACTTCTGTCGCCAGAGGACGCGCAAAAGTACGCAAAGTCAGCAGCGAAAGTTTATACCGACAATTGGGGCGAGTCAATCGAGGAAGCCTCCTCGTATGTGCGTGACGCCGCGTTGTATATCATGCCCAGTCCTGCTGTCATGAATGCCAAGATCGCTCCGACTGTCGAGGCTGTGGCTGAGAAAATCGCTGCTCTGGCAACCACTATGGACGAAGACGGCAAAATGGTGGCTTCGGCCATTCAGCACATGCTCGTCACCGGCATGGCGAAAAGCGCCGACGAAGCGTTCAACCTTCTTCATGCAGGTATCGCAAAAGGCGTGAACAGCGCAGACGACCTGCTTGATACGTTTATCGAGTATTCTACCCAATTCCGCCAATTGGGGCTTAATGGACAACAAGCGATGGGCCTGCTTAGCCAGGGCCTGCAACACGGCGCCCGCGATGCGGATACGGTGGCCGACGGCCTGAAAGAGATCGCGATCCTCGCCCAGGAAGTAGGCAATGACACCGTCTCTGGTGCATTCCAGAAATTGGGCCTGAATCAGAAAAAACTAGCCACAGACTTCGCCGCCGGCGGCGAACGCGCCTCCGCGGCATTAGCGTTGGTCCTGGACAAACTGCGGGCGATCAAAGATCCCATGCAGCAGAATGCCATGGCAACAGCCCTTTTCGGCACCAAAGCCGAGGATCTTCAGGACGCCCTGTTCGGGTTGGATCTTCACACTGCCGCGCAAGGACTCGGCGATATCGCCGGGGCGGCCGACCTCGCCGCATCGCATATGTCCGGTAACGCATACTCGGCGATCGAGGCATATCAGCGCAAGTGGGAGATGTTCAAGGCAGACCTGGGCGACAAGTTCATCCCGATTTTCGAGAAGGTTCTGACCGCGGTGGAGAAGTTCGCCACCGAGGCTGGCCCGGTCGTGATCCAGATGGTGGACAACATCAAAAAGGCTTTCGCGGACAATAAGGACGAACTGAAGCAGTTCGGCGAGATCCTGGGCATTGTGTTCGGGGTGGGCGCGCAGGCCGCTATCGGTGCGATCTACCTCGGCGTGATGGCCGTGATCAAGGTCGCGTCGGTTCTGGGTGACACCTGGGAGCACACCAAGCTCGGCTTCGCCCTGTTTGTGAGTTTCGGCCTCTGGGGCTGGGGACTGCTACTCAAGGCAGCCGAAGCGGCGTTCGGCTGGATGCCGGGAATCGGGCCGAAGCTGAAGGAGGCCGAGAAGGAGTTCTCGGCGTTCGCGGCCGATGTGAACGCGGACCTCGCCAAGATCCTGGACAAGACGGTGCACGTCAACGTCCAGGTGAGCCAGAGCGGCTACGCGCCGGTCACGGCGGGCGGAGCGCTGAGCCCGTCCACGCACCGGTTCATGGCTTCCGGTGGCACGGGGTCCGGCGTCATCGTCGCTGGTGAGCATGGTCCGGAGCTGATCGACCTTGGGTCGAGTGGCCGGGTCTACAACGAGAACCAAACGCGACGCATGGTCACCGGTGTGGCCGGCGGGGGCGGAGGTGGGTCGACCATCGTGGTCCAACCGGTTGCCGATGATGGCGGAGACAGCTTCGCGATCGCGTGGTTCAACGACGCTCTTGCCCGCGGTCGCCTGCGGTGGAAGGTCGGATCTGGCGGACGGATTCAGCCCGCATGACGACGGTTGATCTTCATGTAGAGCTCTACATAGACGGTGCCTGGACCGAGGTCAACGGCACCGGACGGGTGCGCGTGCAGGGCCTGGACGGACGTAGTGCGGTGACGATCGAATGGGGCTCGACGACCCGCGGGACCGAGTACCGTCCGACACGCGCGACGTTCCAGGTCTACGATCCGGACGCCTACCTGAACAACGACAACCCGTACAGTCCGTGGTACGGCAAGATCGGAGACAATACGCTCGGCCGCGTGCGCGTCGGTGCGTCGGACATACGCATTGTCGGGGAACTCGCGCGGCGGTCCCCGACGTGGGCCCTGGCCGGCGGCGCGGATGCCGTGGTCGGATGCGAGATCGTAGGCCAGTCACGGCGCCTGGAGGCCGGCACTAAGCCGGCCCTTTCGCCCGCCCTGCGGTCGCTCACGACGGCCGACAGTCGGTCCACGATGGTCGCCTACTGGGCCCTGGAGGACGATGCCGGTACTACCGAGATCACTTCCGAGATCGGCCCAACTCCGACGATCTTCGGTCTTCCTGGCTTCGGCGCGTACACGTCCCACCCCGTCAGCGCTCGACTTGTCACGCTCACAACAGGCTCTCAGCTCGAATTCATCGCCCCGACACACGTGGCGACTGGCGAGTACAAATTCATCACGGTCTGCCACGTTCCCTCGTCCACTGTGGACGGTGCGCGGCTCTACCGGCTCTACTTCTCCGGCGGGACGCTGGGGTGGATCGAGCTGTGGCTGCGCGACGACACCGTGAGCCCGGCCGAGCGAATCGAGGCGTGGCTCTACGACTCGGGCGGTAACGCCATCGACGCGCCCGACGTCGTCGCCCAGGACATCCTGTGGGACGGGGACACTACGATCTCCATAGAGATCAGGCAGAACGGCGCCAACCTGGACTTCAACATCCTGGTGGTAGGTCAGCCCGAGACAGCGACGGCGCTGCTGACCGGCGCCGTCGCTGGTGTGACCATGGGCACCTGGATGGGCGCCCTGTTCAGCCCCAGTGACGTGATCGTCGACCTACCGCTCAACGGCAAGCCGGCCGACGGGGTGAGCGTCGGCCACTTCGCCGTAGGCAACGAAACGACGGGCTTCGCCGACTTCATCAGCCCCACGGTCCCCGCCGGAACCCTGGGGACCCGGGCATTCACCGGCGACACGGCCGGATACCGGATCGAGCGGCTGTACGCGGACCGAGGCCTCGCGCTGGAGGTGCTGCCCACGTCCGACGGCATCGAGTTCAGCGAGAAGGTCGGGCCGCAGAGGATTGCCACGTTCCGCGAGCTGATCGAGGACGCGAACGCGGTCGACGGGGGGCTGATCGGCGATGCCCGCGACGCCCTCGCCGGGTTCTGGCGGCCGCGGAGATCGCTCTACAGCCAGGCGCCAAAAGCCTGGCTGACATACCGCGCGCCGACGGCGCACCTGTCCGACCACCTCAACCCGGTGTCCGGCGACACTCTGGCGCGCACCAACGACGTCACCGCACAGCGCGATGGCGGCTCCTCGGGGCACTATGCGATCACCGTCGCCGACGGCTACCACGGGACGATCTACGACCCGCCTGCCGGGATCGGTCAGTACGACGTGGCGCCGCCCTACCATGCATACCGGGACGTCCAGATGCAGCCGATTGCCGCGTGGGCGGCGCACATCGGCTCCTGGCTGGAGCAGCTGTACGACAGCGTTACCGTGGATCTGACGCGGCCGGTCTTCATCTCCAACCCGACCCTTGCCGCGCAGGTCGCCAGTATTTTCGCGGGCGACACGATGGCCATCGACACGTCGGGATCATCGCGCTGGCTTCCGCCGGACACGCTGGAACTGATGGCCATCGGCGCAACGGAGACGCTCGGCCAGAATGGGCGGACCATCAAGTTCAGCACCATCCCCGCGAGAACGTACGAGGTGTGGCAGGTGGAAACCGGGGGCAGCGCACTGGCCAACACGCAGACAACCTCCAGCACGGCCTGGAGGGTGGCCACGTCACTGGGGCCTACCTGGAGCACCAGGGTTCCGTACTTCTTCCAGTCCGGCGGCGAGGCGGTGCGAGTGACCGCCGTTTCCACTGAGACGATCACCGTCGGAACGCCGGGCACCGCGGCGACCGGAAACAACGGCGCGTCGGTCGCGCCCGGTATTCCGGCCTCCCTCAACCCGGGGGACGCCATGGTTCTGGTGGCCGCTATCCGCTCATCCGGCACAGGTACGGTCAACACCCCGACGGGTTGGACCCTGCTTCCCGGTTGCGACGGCAGCAATCTGCGGGTGTTCGGCAAGTATTTCCAGACGGGGGACCCCGCACCGACGGTCAGCTTCACGGGTGGTGCGGCGGGCGACGACACCTACGCCCGGATCATCCCGGCGCCTGGCGCGTCGCTGGAGGCCGGCGGCGGCAGCATGGCCGTTCCGTCCGCCATCGCGCAGCTCAACGGGTCGGCAACCAACATCGCCTATCCGGGCCTGTCGGTCGTTCGCGACGGCAGTGTGGTCTTCTATGTTGGCTGGCGCCAGGACGACGCTACGTCGGTAGCGACGATCGCCGGCGCCACCGAGGACATCGACACGGCACTGACCACCGGCAACGACATGCACATCGTTGTGGACCACGTGATCCAGACCACCGCAACCGCCATCGCGTCCGGGAGCTTCACGGTGACGACCGGCGGCGGCGCGGCCATCAGCCGCGCCATCGTGCTGGCGCTCCGGCCACTTCAGGCGATCACGGTCGTCCGCGGTCAGAACAACGTCAGCGTCACCATTGCAGCGGGTAGCCCGGTCAAGGGGTGGAGAATGGGAGTGAACGCGCTGTGACGTCGCCGCTGTTCAACGCCGGGCAGTATCCGACTTCGGCCGAGCTGGAGCAGCTGTCAAACCGGCTCGCCGGGATGACGCAGGCGACGGTCGCCACGTCGCAGACCACCACCTCGACCTCCTTCACCGACCTGGCGACCGTCGGTCCTACTGTCACCGTGACGGTGGGTGACAGCGGAATCGTCGAGGTGGTGCTGAGCACGCAGATCAGCAACGTGGGCGGAAACCACGCCTACGCCAGCTTCACCACCTCCGGCGCCAACGTGTCGGCCGCCGCGGACACTCGCGCCATCTACATCGCCAGCACGAACGTCACGAGGTTCAGCGGATCGTTCCCGCTGACCGGCCTGGCTCCGGGAATTACGACATTCACTATGAAATACCGCGTCAGTGCTAGTACCGGCACATTCGCTGACCGGACGCTGCACATCAAGACATTCTGATCGGGGGAGCGATGACAGACGCCCCGGCCGACCTGCTGGCGGTACGTAAGTACCTGCTCGGGGTCACGGGATTACCCGGCGATGCCGTCGGGATCGTGGGCGACCCGGCGCACGCCGCGACCGGCGGGTACCACGAGGGCAACGACGATCTCGCCCGTGTCGGTCGCCTGGACTCGGACTACTCGAAGCGGGAGTCTCCGCGGGATCGACCCGGCACCAACGACGCGTCAGCGCTCGACCTCGGCCAATGGTCCGGCCGCCGCGGTGCGGCCGGACTGACATGGTTGCAGTACAACGCCAGGCTGGCCGAGTTGTGCCGGGCCGGCCACCCGCTCACCCGCGACATCCGCGAGGTGATCTACACGGGCGACGGAACCACGGTGCGGCGCTGGGATGCCCTGGGCATCCGATCGACCGGTGACAGCTCGCACCTGTCCCACACACACCGGTCGTACTTCCGGGACAGCGTCGGCCGACGTACGGCCGACCTCGACCGGCTCATCCTTGATGGAGAGGGGTCCAGCATGAGCGTTTGGGACGAACAGATCGGGGCCGGCTTCACGCCGGGTGGGCCGGCGTACGGGGACAACCTGTTCCGCACCGCCATCGGCTACACCTGGTACCGGGCGGACGAGATCAAGGGCCTGGCAGAGAAGATCGTCGCCAACCAGGCCGCGGACGCGGCGCGCGACGCCGCGGTGAAGGCGGCCATCGACGGCCTCGTGCTGGCGATCCACGACGGTGGCGGCAATGTCGACGCAGTGGCGATCAAGGCGGCCATCGTAGACGCCGTGCATGACGCGGTGGGTCCGTTGCAGGCGCTGGTGGCCGACCTCCAGCACCGCCTGGCCGAGGCCGAACGCGCCGCCGGCGTGGCGGCCGGCCACGCGATCGACGGTCAGTAGCGCACCGCGGCGCCCCTACACTGATCGCGTGAGCGCCCTCCTTCCCCACTTCGACGGCGCGACGACCGTCGGAGGTGGCGCTGTAGCGATTCTCGGGGCGGTCGTCTATGCGATCCTGCGCGGTGCCCTCGTGCCGCGCAGGACGCTCGACCGTATCGTCCGTGGGTACGAGGAGCGCGTGACCGAGGCGCAGACCAGGGAGGCCCAGTGGCGGGAGGTGGCGCTTACGGCCTCGCGACAGACCGATCGTCTGCTCGTGACGGCACACGTCGCGGAGGCTACGCTGTCCGCGTTGCCCACCGACGGAACGGGGGCGGGGCCGTGAAGCTCTGGCGCCGCCGCCCGCCGGAACCGGTCATCGCACCTGAGGTCGACACAGAAGCGACAGACGCCCTGGCCAGGCAGCGCGCATTGGGGCCGGAGGTCGGCCGAGTGGCCAGAGCGCTACATAGACTCCTGGAGGACAATCACCTCTCACCGCGCATTGCGCGACTGTACATGAGAGATGATTGATCATGCTGTTAGACCAGGTCACCAACGCTTTGATCTTGGTTTTTTTCTTCGGCGCCCTTGGGTACGCCGGGCGGACGGTGCTGATCCGCTGGTGGAGGTCGGCCCTCGGTCGGATCACTGCGTACACCGCGGTGGTCTACGTTGTCGTCGGCCTCCTGGCGGCCGCCGGCGTGGCGTTCGGGTCGGACTACACGGCGCGTCCCTGGGTCCGCCTGATCGCCTGGCTGATCATTTCCCCCATCCCGTTCGCCAAGATGCTCATACTGGCCGTAGCGCAGGCCCGCGGAGAGCTGGAGCGCCATATCAAGGGAGAAGATCATGAATAAGCTGACCTTTCGCCGCGAACCGGCGCTCATCATCGCGGCCATCGCCGCCGGCTTAGGGCTGGTGGCCACCCTCACCCCCGTCAGCACCTCGCTGCCGGCCGGCTGGGACGGCGCGGTGGTGCTGGTGCTCAACGCCCTGGCGGGCGCCTGGACGGCCGCACGGACCCGCCCGTTGGCGCCTACGGCGTTCACGTACCTCGCCAGCGTCGTTGTCGGCGCACTGGCCCTGTGGCACTTCGACGTTCCGCCGGCGACGGTCGGCGCGCTCAACGTGCTGATCGTCGGAGTGGTCGCGCTGATCCGCGGCCAGATCACTCCGACCGCGGACCCCGCGCCGACGGCGCCTGAGGTCGGGCCGGTCCGATGATCGAGGCGGTACGGTACTACGCGATGTCCGGCGCCGTCGTGGTTGCAGTCATGCTGGCTCCGGTGCTCGTGCTCCTGGCGGCCAGTGCGCTACGCTGAATGGGCTCTCCCGATGTCCTTCCGTTGAATACGAACAGACCCCCCTGCTGAGATCGAGGGGGTCTGTTCGTATCAGGCTAGTTGGTGCGGTCGATCACGTCCCAAGCGCCAGACAGGTGCTCGACCAGCTGATCCGCGGCTTCCTTCGCATCGACCAGTCCAGCCAGGGCCGGCAGCATCTCATCGTTTTTGATTACCGCGCTGGCGCCCATGGCCTCTGTGTACTGGCTATCGATCTCATCAGCCAACGCCCTGGCGGTGCCGAGGAGTTCGGAGATCTTTTCCTTGACGGTGTTCATGACCTCGACGGCCTGGCTGTTTGTCATACTCATGCTGCTCGATCCCCTCGGGGTGTCCGGATGCGTGTTGGTTGGTGGTGGTCGATGCCGCGGTGGCATTGGTCCGCTCATGGGCCCTTCGCTGTCAGCCGGCCGTTGCGGAAACCACCCGTCGGGATGAGCCCGTTCACCGCGCCCCCCGACCGGATAGCCCGGCTCATTCCCAGCCAAGGTCACTCCAGATCTTGTCGCGCAGGCATGCGGCGTGGCCGTTGAGGATGTCCGCGATCGTGAAGCCGAGACCTGCATTCGGGTCTGCCATTACTCATTCCACCAATCCGCCAGGGACTGCGTATCGTCCCACTCTGGCAGGGCGCCAAGCTCGGCAGCCGAGGGACCTGAGTTGAGCCTGACCAGCGTTCGGGTACCGCGGCCGGAGCAACGCGAGCACTGGTGCGCGAAGGGGCCGGCGTTGACCTTGTCCACACAGGTGGTGTCGAATCGCTGTCCGGTTCCGTCGCACAGGTCGCAGGTGACGGTGTAAGTCTCTCGTTCGGCTCCCCGGTTCATGTGCCGACCTTGGTGATTTCGGTCGCCGGGATGGCGATACCGTTGCGGTCGATGTAGACGATGGTCCCGTTGCTCAACCGACGGCTGCTGCGGATCGTGTGGGCGACCGGGCGCTTGCCGGTCCAAATGACAGTTCCGGCCTTGAGGGTCTTCGTCGTTGTCATGGGACAAGTCTAACCGACTACGTGTAGCTGTGTCAAGTATGCTGACCACTGCAAGGCCATAGCCTCGGCGATGCCGGGGAATGTGCGGTTGCGGTCGGCCACCCTGCGCACCGCACCGCCCGGCCTGCGTGTACCGTCCGCGCGCCGCGGGCCGTAGCCCGCCTGGCACCACGGTAGGACACCCTCGGGCCTACGCTCGACCGCCGGCACCAGTTTCGGCAGGCCGCGCAGCCACAGGCCGGTCTTCTTCTGCCAGGGGTCTCCGAACCACCACGGCTCGACGTACTGATCCGCAGGCCGGATCGCGGTGCTGATCGCACCTACCGGATTTTCCAGTGCCACCGCTGGCGCCGGTGCGTCGAGCAATTCCCGCACGAATTCCAACGCCCGTGCCCGTTCCTCGGCGATGGCGTCCCAGCGCCATGCGTTGCTCTTGGTCAGGTAGGTACATGGAGGAAAGGCAGCGATCAGGTCCCACGTGCCCCGGTAGGCGATTTCCAGCGCGTCTCCACGGATGTGCAGGCCGGGCGCTTCCGAGGGCTCCAGATCGCAGCTGACGGCCGAGTGGCCGAGTGCGGTGAATGCGTCCCGCACTCGGCCGCTGAATTCACAGGCGATCAGTACGCGCAATTTCACTGCGCGACCTTGACGGCGAAGGTGGCGAAGTTGCCGCTTTTGGCCTGCTTCCAGGTACCCAGGAACCGGTCCGGGGTCCAGCCGAGGGTCCGGATGGCGTCCATGATGCGGGCCTGCGGGAAGTCCGAACCGTGCGTCAGATCGCGGGCCGGAACCTGGGCGGTCGCGCCATCGACCGTTACGGTCGAGTCGGGAGTGAGGACACCTGCGGTGAGGGTGACAAGTGCGATCATGGCTGGCTCCCTGTGTTGTCTCCGTGTTGCTATGAGACAAGTCTAACCGCTACGGTGTAGCACTGTCAAGCTACTTCCGATAGGGGGTACCGGGCTCGGCAAGGTTGCGGCCGGTGACCACCCCACCGTTGGGCTCGGTAACCTCGCGGTAGATCAGGAAGCCTACGCCGGCCTTGGTGATCGTGGCGCGCGTCGGACGGACGGCGCTGTCGAGGGTGGCCCACCCGCGGCGCGCGAGGCTCTTGAGCATCCGCAGGTCCGCGAGCCCGTACCGGTCGTTGGAGCCGCGCAGGAGCGTTCCACCGCGGGAGATGCCCTCGGCCAACTTGCGCGCCGCAGGGTCGCTCAGGCGGTTGGCGGCGCCGGCGCCGCCGGCCAGCATTGAGGCTTGGCGGTTCTGCTCGGCCAGACGCTCGCGGGCGATGGCCAGCGTGGTGGAACGCTCGGCGCGCTCCAGGTCGTCCCAGGACGGTCCCGGGTCCGGACGGTCGGCCAGCTCGTTCGCCTTGGCGATCACCAGAGCGGCAATCGTGTTGGTGAAGCTGGCGCCAGTGCGCGGGTCGGTAACGGTGTAGGTGCGGATGCCGTCGTGGGTCTGTCCGTAGGCCTCAACGCCGTTGCGGCTGAAAATCTTGGTGCGGAACATGTCGACTCCCTGTGTCTTCCCCGTCCCTGACTTGCAAGACAAGCCTACCCGCTATCGGTTAGGCTTGTCAAGTCTCCTAGACGTCAAGCGGCGCGCAGGAACACTCGCCGTGCAGGTGGCGACGGACGGTGCGCCAGTGGATGCCCAGTCGGAACGCGATGTCAGACTCCGAACGCTTCCCGTCGATGAGCCTCACGATCGCGTCGTGGGTCTTCTGGGCCGGCGGGGCACTCTTGGCATCCAGGTAGCGCTTGACCACCAGCTCACGCCACAACCAGTGGCCACAGGTGCCGCAACGCTTGGTCGGCTCCGGGATGGCGCTCTGTGGGTCCCGGCTGTTGTGCGTCCACGTCGCGGTGGCGACGTCGGCCAGCTTTGCGGCCTCATCGCTGTGCAGGTAGCCTGCCTGGGTGTGACTCCGGGGCGCCATCAGGCATCCCATGAGTATCGGATAGACTCTGGGCGCTTGAACGTTATCGGACCGAATCTGCTCCCGACCATTTCCAGCGGCCAGGGGTTGTTGTCCCAGTCGCTGATAACCCATCCGGTCACGCCCTTGATAGTGGCCAGGCGCCACTCATCGCCGTCACGATCCCATAGGACGGTTGGCTCTGGGATTGAGGCAATCGTCTGACGCCACATGCCCATGGGCGCCTGCTCGATCCGGGCGCGCTCCGCGGCGGACAGATCGGGGATCAGGCACAGGACGGCCGCCAGATCGGCGCGGACGGCCCTCAGCTCGATCTCCAGCGCCGTGATAGCGGCTTCCAGGCCGGCGCCGGCCGGCGCATAGGGCGCCGGACCGACGTACGGCTCACTCATCGCGAAACCGCCTTCTCGTGCTTGGCCACGATGTTCCAGAAGCCGTCGTGGTTCGATCCGCCGTTGGCCAGAATGAGCGCCAGTCCGATCACAGCTTGGGCGTCCACCGTGCGCCGATCGGCGGGCCCGTGGAAGTCGTTGCCGTCGAGGCTCCAGCCGGCCGGCAGCGCAGCGTTGATGGCGGCGCGGTACTCAGTCACGATCGCCTCGATGTCGAAACATGCATCATTGCCGAATTCGCCGAGTGCCTCGGTCACGTTGTCCTCGATGGTCAGTCCGCCATCGCCAAACTGAATCCACGTGCCGTACTTGGTGGTGGTCCGCGTACTGTGAACTTCAGTCACCACGCCAGGGCATTCAGATCGCCATGTTCCGGCGATCAGGTGCTTGCCGTGTGGCTGACTGTTGGTACATACGGCTTCTGGAAATTCGATGTCGTTGCTCATTTCGATCTCCCTGTGTTTTCCCTGTCCCCGACTGACAGGACAAGCCTAACCGATGCGGGGTAGCTCCGTCAACAGGACCTTCAGGAGAATCCAGAGCAGGGCTGCGGTAGCCAGAACCGTCCAGGCCGCACGGATGTCCCGCCGGGTGTCCGCGTCGAACGGGTCGACGTGCTGACGGACGCGGCGGCCGAGGCGATCCCCGAGGGCGATCAGACTCGGCGTGCGCCGGCCGGCCTGGAGGGCGAGGATGGCCAGCAGCTGGAGCAGCGGCGTTCGGCCGGCCTGCTGGTGGTGCTGGCCGCGGTGGCGGTAGCGCACGCGCAGAGGGACGCCCCACGCCGCTCCGACGCTGCCCGCGCTCACGACTTCACCTCCGGCGGGAGGATGAGGCGACCGTTGGTCGGCCGGATGAGGGTTTCGCCGTTGCCCTGGCGCACCAGCTCCAGAAGCTCGGCGAACTGCGCCGTCACCATCTCGCCGGCGCGCTCCAGGAGTTCCGGCGGCAGGACGATCCGCCAGGCGGCATTGAACACCGTGAAGTTCATCTGGCCCCACACGCGACCGTCCGGTCCGGGGACCGTGGCGCCCTGAACTTCCAGGCCGATGGGCAGCTCGCGCTGTGTCATGTTTTGTCCCTAAGTCCGTTGATGATGATGGTATCGGCGGTTTTGATCAGATCGAGCTGGGCTACCTGAACGTCGGACGCTCGGCGCAGCTCCCGTTCGGCTAGCGCGATGAGGTCGATCATGCTGGCGCTGCGTCCGTAGACCTCCATGGCCGGCACGCCCTACTCGATCAATACGCGGGCGAGCAGGTCGCGTTCGTGCTGGCGGACGCGGCGGACGTTGGCATCCAGGGCGTCCCCGTCGGTGCGCTGGCTCCGGTACAGGGCGGCCAGCTTGCGGGAGGCTCTCAGTTGGCCGGCGCGAACAATAAGGCCAACTGCGTAACCGAGCAGGCTACATCCCGCGCCGGTGCCCATGAACAGCACGAGCGTGGACAAGTTGATATTCACGTCCCGAGAGCAGGGCTCGAACCTGCGCCCATCACAGAGGCCGGCGGACCGTGAACGCATGTGACAGCTCTTCCGCTGAGCTACCTCGGGTTGCCCCGACCGACCAATCCGCGCCGTGGTTGACGCCGTCGCGGACTTTGGCTGGGGTCGGTCGGGGGTTGTGCCTGGGCGCCGGACAGGTCTTTGCGGATCAGTGACATTGACCGCTTTCTGTCCATCGTTTCCGTGCTCCGCGGCTGCATCTCCGCGGCGGTGACGTTGACGCCCGTCGATAAGTCTGCTCCACCACGCCCCGCCGGAGGATCATGCCGCCTTGTGGTAGTCGGCCGGCGTCCATGTCCGACGGGGCGGGGAGTCACCCGACCCTAGTGCGTCGGCTGGAGCGCCGCAGCCGCCCACTGGTCGCGGTCGGCCTGGGACATGCTCGGGTAGTGCTGGGCCCACTGATCCGGAGTCCAGCCAAGCGTGGCCAGCCCCGGCAGCCAGCCCTCCGGGGCGGCCGTCGGCAACGCGGGGGGCTTGGGCAGGGTGGGGGCCTGCGGGAGGCTCGGCGTGGCCGACGGCGGGCCGTAGTGCACCTGAGGATGCTGCGGGATGCCAGGTGCCCCGGAGGTCGGCGCCGGCGCGATCAGGGAGACCGGCTCCGGCGGGGTCCACTGACCGGCCCGATGGGCCACGAGCAGGTCGATCAGGCGATCACCGACGGCGGCGCCCTCGGCGGCACGGGGATCGAGGTCTCCACCGAGCTTGACGAACATGATCGCCCTGTTGCCGTTGGTGACCCGATCGCCGAGACGCCAGCGCCCCGCCACAGGTTGGTTGGTGCCGACGTACGGCGCGATGTGGTCCACCCACGTGCCGGACATCAGCACGCTGGAGAAGAACGCCGGAACCTCCACCTTGTGCGTCGGGGGATTCGGCGAGTCGCCCTGTCGGTCGCCATAGATGATCGGGCCCTCGCCGTCGATCACGTAGATGTCGGAGATGCTGGACGGACGACGCTTGCCGAGGTGGACGGCGTTCAGGTCGACGCTGTGCACGATGAAGATGCAGGCGCGCCCCATCAGGTTGCGCGGGTTGAGCGGGATGCTGTTGCCGGCTACCGGCGCCTTGAGCGTCGGGCGCTCGGGCGCCGCAGGTTGCTGACCGGGATAGGTCACGGTGTTGCCTCGATTCGTTCGTCGTTGTCGTTGATCGTTGCAGGCGCTGACGACGACCCCCGTCGGTCCGTCGTATGGTCGCCACCAGCTATGTCAACCACGCTAGTTGATCCGTGTAGCTGTGTCAAGCCCGCCGGTAGCGGAAGACCAGGCAGGGCACGGGGCAGAAGTACAGATGAGTGGGGCTGATGTACAGGCCCACCCACCAGTCCCGAGGTTCGGAATAGACGCACCAGCGCGAAAGCCAGCGGTTCATTGCGGCCCGCTCGGGCACTGGTGGCGGACCTCACAGCTGCCGCAGAAGATGCCCGGGCGAGGAACATAGAACCCCTGGCGCTCCATGGCGTCCATAGTGGACACACGCTGGACGACGTCCGGCCACGGAACGCCGAGGGTGCTCCTCACCTCGCCGGTACGGGCGAGCCAGAACGATTGAGCGATGGTCGGGTCCGAATCTAGGTAGACCGCCTGCGTAGCGCCGGATCGGACGTGCACCCACAGAGCCCAGTGATACAGGCCACCGAGCTGGAAGCCGTCCTTTGGTGCGCTCTTGCCGGCCTTGATGTCGATGATCCACCACCAACCCCGCCGGACGTGGCGGAGCACCACGTCAAGGATGGCCGTCACTGGCACCTCGACATTGGTCACCGGCAGGGACAGCTCCTGCTCGACCATCTCGATCCGCCAGCCAAGCTCATACTGCATGCGCAGGAAGTCCAGCCAGCGCTCGACCATCAGGCCACCCTCGACCCGCCACCAGTCGTACGCCTCGGCGCCCTTGTTGGCTGCCCTCCAGGCTGCGTGCGGCACGCCGGAGGTGTATTCGGTCTCCGCGACTGTGATTCGGAAAGCCTCGTCCCACAGGCGATCCTGGGTGGTGGCCTTGTCCAGGACGCTCGGGTCGCTGCGCACGGTCAGATTGATGCGTTCGATGGCCGAGTGCACCGCGATTCCCCCCACGTTCCACCACGCCGGCGTGGTTGCGAGGTCGGACAGGGCGTAGCGTACGCCGCATTCCTCGAATGCGCTGATCTGGCTCCAGGAGCGATGCTCGGCGCCGCGGGCGCGCGCCCGACCGTGCTCGGTCACCTCGGCGAGGGTCATGCGCCGCGGTGCTTCGGTGATCGTCGGCGCGGCGGGGGTGACCGGCGCGGCCAGCGTGGGTCGGTCGAGCTGGCCGAAGTCCGTCGCACCGGAGCGCTGTGCGAATTCTTCGGGCGAGACGCGCGGGATTTCCGGGCCCTGCGACCACGTTGGAATCCCACCTTCACCGAAGGTGGGAACGTCGCCCAGAAGGCTGGCCGGTATTGACATACGCTCGATCTCAGCTGCGTTGTCACGGAACAGCTGCATCGCGGCTTCGTATGGGTTCTCGCCGGGCGCCGGCAGGGTCTCCGGCGGCGGAACATTGACCTGCGCGGTGGCGAG
>Ga0209177_10000003_pt1 | contig 37930 bp, 58 predicted proteins | sample GAControl_FD_187519 | JGI IMG/M metagenome (GOLD analysis project Ga0209177, IMG submission 187519) | Agricultural soil microbial communities from Georgia to study Nitrogen management - GA Control (SPAdes) (version 2) | ecosystem: Environmental > Terrestrial > Soil > Agricultural land | place...
GGCGTGCACACGTGGGCGATACCGGCGACGGCGATCTGCAGGGGAGTCACTGGTCGTCTCCCTGGTGGGTGGTGGCGTCGTGGGTGCCGATCGTGGCGAGCAGGTCGGACACGGGCCCGCACACGTTGCCGATGATCGCGCCGCACGGGGTGCAGTACAGGGCCGTCAGGCCGTGGGCGTTCGTGATGCTGTATCGGTCGTGGCTGGCGACGGGCACGATGCGGGCGACGGTGTGCCGGTAGTCGGTGAGGGTGATCGTCTCGCCGTTGGTGACGCGGGCGATGACGCCGGCCATGTCCTGTCGCAGTGCGCGGATACCGATGCTGGTCATGCTGCTCCGTTCGTGGCTTGTCGGGTGTTAATCATCTCTGATCAACCATTTGATGTCAACACGGTTGCCGTGATTCGCTGTGCGGCCCGCTACGCCCCCACCACAAGCCCACCGCCCCCACGCACCAACCCGCACCCACAAGCCAGCCACAGCCCCCCTACAGCCCCGCGCAGCCAGCATCCGTGACACCAGCCACAAGCCGGCCGCCAGCAGTAGCCAGCCACCACCGCCATCTGACATGCTCACCGCGGCGCACTGCCCCGGCTGGCCCCGGGCAGAACGCCCCCAGACCAACGGCCCGTCCGCCCCCGCTTCACTCGGGGACGGCCGGGCCGTTGCCGTTCTACCTGTGGCCGTCGTTCACCTCGAAGCCGCCACCCACGCGGTCCCAGCGCACCCACCGCAGCTGATAGCCATGGGCCTGCCCCGACGTGCACATCATGCGCTCATTGGCGCGCAGCGGCTGCGTCCGGCGGTTGAGCACGCACCCGCACTCCAGCGTCACCCGGTAGTCGAGGGCCGTCTTCTGCTGCCACTTCACTGGTCCTCCCGCATGCACGACACGCACATCGGCCGGTCGGCGAGCGGTGACATCCTGGCCCCGCACCGGATGCACGACTTCACTTCGCACTCCCCTGCCATCCACTGATCGATTTTGACGGGCCGGCCACCCCCACCCTGCTGTGGCTGATGCAGTACGGGCGGAGTGTCCTGGTCTTCTGTGCTGGTAACTACCGGAGGTAGGTATGTACTGGTACCCCCCGCCGGGAACGGGTTCCGGAACCCGTTCCGGAACGGGTTCCGACCCCGTTCCGGAACGGGTTCCAACTTTGTTACCGGCGAGTTGGTACCCCCGCCGGGAACGGGTTCCGGAACCCCGCCGGGAACGGGTTCCACAGTCTCCGACGGAGACCGTTCCGCAACGGGTTCCGGGTTCAACAGCGCCTCGATCTCCGCCTCCTTCTGCGCCGCCTTACGCCGCCGCTGCCGCGTGTCCGTGTACAGGTGCATGTGCGTCGCCCACTCCACCCGGTTGCCGTGCATTAGCGGCTGCAGCCTGTACTCGGCGTTCCGGTTCGGCCGCCGCTGCGCCCGCACCAACTCCACCGCGAGCAGCACCTTGATAGCCCGGGACACAGTCTCCTGGCTGGACCCGGTGAGGATCGCCAGACGCTCCTGCCCGCACGTGATGCTGGTCCCGTCCGGGTTCGCGAACGTCGCCATCATGAATCCGACCCGGGCGACCGCCGCAACGTCCCGCGAGCGGGCCACGTAGACCTCATGGCGCAGCCTGTTCACCCACTCATGGACGACTGAAGCGGGCCGGCCGTCGCCGGTCACTCGCCGGTCTCCGCGGCTGTCATCAGATCAGCGGCGCGCTGGTACCACTCCGGGCTGACCACGATGGCGACGGCCCGGTTCCATCGGGTGATCTCAACGTGGCGGCCGACGAGTACCGCGTCGAGCACGTCACGTCCACGTCTTTGCAGGTCACTACTGGTGAGGCTGATCTGTTCGGTCATGCTGGCACCGTACTCCGGCCATGGAAGATATGCAAGGTATGTACGCTGGCGTACGCACCAACGCCGAAGGGCCCGGCATGCCGAAGCACACCGGGCCCACCCTTAACGAAAGCCGTAGAAATTTCACGGCCCCCGCTAAGGGCCGTCAGCCGAACCGCTTACCCACCTCCCACGCCACCCGCGGGATATCCACCGCCGCGACAAGCGGACCGTCCGCCCGCCGCCACCGGTTCAACAACGTCCGTCGCTGCGCCGGCGTCAACCTGACAGCCCGCTCAGCAACCGACACCACCCGCGCCGACGGCGCATGCCACGTCGGGAACGGGTCCTCCGTGGACTCCATCAGCTCCCCGACCGGCTCGACCCGGTACAGGTCCCCGACGGGGTACTTCGACGCGTAGAACCGGCCGTACGCCCGATCGTCCGTCATGTACACCCGGTCCTCATGCGCGTTCACCGGATCGACCGCACCACCGTTCTCCAGCCGGTACGTCTCACCCCGCCGCTTCGCCTCACACACCGCACACCCGTCCACGTAGTGACGCTCCCCCGGCACCACCACATCACCGACCCGCAGGCCCGGCTTCCCGCCATGCCACAGCCCACTCACGGCGTCACCCCGTGCGCTCGGTACACTTCGGCAGCCCAACCCACCAACGCCGTCACAGCGTCCCGCAGAACACCCCGCTCACGCGCCGACGAATATGCCACCCGCGAGAACCGCACCTGTTCATCCCACAGACGCCGCTGCTCCGCATCGTCGAGGTTCGCCGCCGCCGTCAGGAACGCCATCGCGAACGCCTGCGGAGCCCGCACACCCGTCTCATCGCCCGCGTCCCACGACCACCTGTCACCACCCAGCGGCATGCTGTGCGCCACCGCCAGGGCATCCGCCGCCCTTCCCGCCACCAGCTTGCAGAACACGAACAGATCACCGTCGTTCAACGCCTGCACCGGAACCATCGCACGGAACGTCGCGAACGCGTCACGCGCCACCGCCGCGGCGACGGCCTTTCGCTGCCACCTGTCGAGTCTCTCGACCGGAATGATCGTCACGTCTACCTCTCTCAGAGATCACACACTCCCGGTAGTGCCGGGCCGGGACGTCCCTCACGAACGCCTCGACCGGCCCGGCACCAGCTGCATGCGACACGAACCCACAGACACACGTGAACTCCGCGGCCGGAACCTCGTACGGCCAGAACATCACGTGCAGCCCGTGCAACCTCATGCCGCTACTGTCGCCCCAGCTGCCTGCGCACGCTCGCGCTTAACCCTGGCGACCCGCTCCGCCGCAGACTCCCCCGCAGACACGCCATGCCAGTGCGAGTACGACAAGCCAGCTTCGCGCTCCGCCGTGTCCACCCGGCACATGTCCAGCACCGTGCAGCCCAGACACTGCGCCTTAGCCCACGCCTCCTGCGCCACCCGCACATCACGGTGACCAGACGATCCCTCCGGAAACCATGCGTCCGGGTCGACCGCGCACCGGCCGAAGCCACGCCACTCGCCCATCACACGCCCTCCGGCAGCGGACGGCCCATCCGGCGGTGGTACTCGACGACCGTCTTCCAGTGCACGCCCGTACGGGACACGATCGTCTGCCGGCCGAACCCGTCAGCCGCGAGCCGCCACGCCGTGTCGACCACCTGCAGCGGCTGCGAGTCATGCCACGCAATCGGCTGACACGACGGGTCGTCGATGTCCGGCCACGCCCACCACGGCAACGCACCCCGGCCGATTGCCACCGCACGTACCCGCTGCGCATGCCCCGGGTGCACGCGCTGGTCGGCGCCAGCCCAGTGCCCGGCGAGCTGTTCGAACGCCCGCTGCACCGCGTCGATGTTCCGCACCGACGTCCGCGACAGATCGTTGTGGATCAGGTTCCTGATCGAGCATTCGGTAATCCCCGCCGCGGCGGCGATCCGCCTCGAAGAGAAACCGCACCGCGACATCGCGTCGAGCTTGCGCCTAGTACCCGACGCGTACCGCCGGTCACCATCAGCACGGGCGTTCATCATGTCGTCGATACGGCACGCCGCGATCAGCTCCGCCGTCGCCCGGTGGATCTTTCGCCGCTGCCCGAGTCCACGCACCGACGACACGGGCATGCCGATCCGCCGGGCTATCTCCGCGTACGGGACACCCGCCCGCGTGAACTCGCTGACCTTCTCTGCAGACGGCCCCGCCGGAACCATCCACGGACGGCCCTGCAGCGCGTCGAGGCGGCGCTGCTTAACGATCCGGTATGCCGGGTCCACGGTGGACCGGGGCGCCCCGTAGGACGCCCCGGTCATCACTCACCCTCCGGGAGGAATGCCGGGTCGTAGTCGTCCGGCGCGATCGTGTCGACGGCCTGCTCGCGGCGGATACCCGGCTTGTACGGGCCGGTGGCGGCCTGCCGCACCACCGGCCACGTCACCGACTCCGGCAGCGACTCAGACGGTGCAGGCTGGCCCTGCGCCCCCTGATACGGCTGAACCGGCCACGCCGCCCCGGTCTTCGGCTGCGACTTCACGTCCGCGTCCTGCAGCCGCTTACCGAACACGTCGTCAACGGTGATCTGGCCCGTGTCGATCTCCCGGAACAGGACGTTCAGGTCCGCGAGATCAGCGGACGTCCACAGGTCGAGCCGCTTGCCGACCCTCTCTTCGAGCTGCGGGACCGACACGCCGACGCGGTCGTACGCCTCCGCAGCCTTCACGCGCTGCTGCTCGATCCGCATCGGCTGCGACGCACCCTTGTTGTTCAGCGTCTGCTGGCACAGCTCGATCGCCTGATCCCGGAACCACTCCGGAACGACACGGAAGATCATCTCCCGTTCCCGGCGAGCAGCCTCGTTCGCGTTCTTCTCGTACACGTCCCGGCCGTCAGAGAGCGGCTTCGGCCCATCCTTCGTGTCCCGCCGGTGCAGGACACGGAACGTCGTCGACGCCCGGCTGTTCCGCTGGAGATCCCACGCGTACGCCTTCATTTCCGAGTAACCGTCGGCTTCGTTCCGGTCGAGCTCGACCACGCCCGTGTCCATGTTCCCCCAGCACCGGGCGAGCATCCGCGCCAGATCGACCGTCGGCCCGGTCACCCGGCCGCCGGCCCGCGGGAACGAATAGAACGCCTTCGCTGCCAGCGTGGGCGACTGGCACGCGTACGTCATCTCCGCGACCGCGTCCGCGATCGACCGGGGGAACGTGATCGCAGCCTGCACGGCCGCCACCACTTCCATGCCGGCCCGCGACTGCTCGACCGACGTCGCCTGCCCGACCCGCGCCGGAACAGCAACCGGCGTGTACTGCTGCATCTCCGTCATGTCACTCGCCTTCCAGCCTCGCCAGCCACGTGGGCGACTCCGCCGTGTAGATCGATCCGTTGTTGTAATCGGGCCACTCGCCCCGCCGCAGGCACTCCGCGTACAGGTTGATTGCGGCCCGGTTCATGCGCTTCGCCTGCCTGCGCAAGCCAGCCGACAAGCCGACGACCGTCACCAGATACGGTGCCGTCGTCTCCTGAAACACGAACACCGACTGCGGCTGCTCACCGGGCAGCAACGCCCGCACGCCGCGTTCGTAGAACTCGCCCTGCCGGTGGTACCCGTACTTCGCGACCGTCTTCTCGCACGCCGCCGGGGAAGCGTCCGTCGTCGTCTTGTAGTCCGGCAGCAGGAACGGCCCGTCCGTCGGTGGCCGCAGCCAGTCGAGGCGCAGCCTGCACGCCACACCCGTCAGCTCATCCCGCCACATCCCGGTGACCTCCGCCATGCCACCCGAGTCGATCAGCTTCCCGCCTTCGTGAAGCTGCCGGGTGAACAGCGACGACGCGAGCGGGTGACGGCGCAACGCATCCGCCATACCGATGACCCGGTCGTACTCGGCGCGCTTCAGGACGATGTAACCGCCGGCTTCCGCCTCGTCCCGCTCGATACGGGCGTCGATGGTACGGAAGTCCTGGTTGCCGTCCGACATGACGTGGATCGGCTTGCCCGTCCCGAGGACGATCGTGTGCGCGGCCGTCCCGAAGTCCATCGACCGGGTCGACAAGCGGCCGTTGTCCTGCTCCCACCGGTATTTCGCCGGGCACGCGTCGATGATCCGGCGGGCGCCGGTCGACGACAGCGAACCGCCATCGACCGGATCCCGGTGGTACACGTGCTCCGGGACGTCCATGTACAGGCCCGGTTCTGTGATCACTCGTTCTCTTCCTTGACTCGGATGACCCACAGTCGCCACTGCCGGCCCGACGGGAACACGACCGCGACGAACGGCGGCATGAACGCCTCGTCCACCCGGCCGATGTGGATCCTCATCAGCCACAGCCACGCCCTGAACAGCTCCTCGCTGAACACCATGGCCACCGACACCGCGAGCGGCACCGAGAACAGCCACGTCACTCCAGCGCCGCTCACCGGTCGCACCACGACAGGTGGCCGTCACCCGAGAACGCGTGCGTGTGCCAGTCCTGGTGGCCGGTCATGCGGTCGCATCGCCACCCGTCGGGGTGCTCGCTGTCGCACCGCTGCGGGCGCGGCGACACGGGCTGCTGCGCCCCGCCGCGGGCGGCATCGATCAGGCGGGGTGCAAGGAGCCGGTACGACGCGACCAGCAGCCGCAGCCGGGCGTTCTCCGCCCGCAGCGCGTCACTCACCGCGACCACCACCGGTTCACGTTCAGGCCGCGGACCGAAACCATCGTCTGCCCCCAGTGCCCGACCCCGGTGACGTTGTTGTTGTCCTCGTCGAAGCGCAGCGCCCCGACTTGGAGCAGGTGGCTCCACGTCTCCCACACGTTCCGCGCGGCCGGGTCGACGGTCAGCTCGATGTGGTCGAACGCGACGTCGCACGACACGATCGGGTCAAGGCGGCGCGCCCGGGACTCGTCGATCAGGAACTGCTGCGTCGCGCGGGCGCCGGACGTGGCCGGCAGCTCCGGGGCGGTGTACGGGCCGTTCACGCCGCCACCGCCTGACGGTCGGTGGTGCGGACGGTCACCGTCACGTACGTGTCACCGACGCGGACCGTCGCCCGGTCCGACTTCATACCGACGCCGTCGTACTCGAACCGGGTCGTCTCGACCTCCCACACGCCGCCCGTCGCGAGCTGCCACGCGGCGATCTCCCGGTCTGCCGGCTTGTCGTCGAGCCCGATGTTCACGAACACGCCGAAGCTGTACACGGTGATCTGCGGGTCGTGCTGCGCGCCGTGCTCGACGGCGAGTGCGGTGAGCTCCGCTGCGAGGCGCTGCGCCTCGATCAGCCGCTCGATCTTGCTGGTACCGTTCTCCATGATCCGTGCCTTCCTCATGTGGTGCGGGTCGAAGGGGCCGCCATCGGGGCCTATTCCATGGCGGTCCCACCCGCAGGCAGGTTGTTCATGTGCAGGCGGCTTGCGCCTGCGGGTCAAACAAGGGTCCTCCGGTGTGTCACCGGTCACAAGAGCGTGTCACTCGTTCGAGTGAGCCATGATGGCTGCCGTCTTGTGTCGGGCAACCCACTGCCCGACTGCAATCCGGACGATCTCCGAGCGCTTCCGGTCGCCGCGGACGCTGTCGATGTAGGCGACGTCCGGGCCCTCGATCTGCGCGGTTACGCGTTCCGGGCTGTTGAGCGTGGCGGGCCGGCCACCTCGTTTGGCGGTGATGTCTGTCACCTCCCCTCGGTGTTTGTGATGCACTAACCATAGCAGAGTTAGTGATGCAGTAAAGCCCCCGGCACGACAAAGCCCGGACAGGATTCCACCCGCCCGGGCCATGTCAACTAACCGTGAGCCGCTAACGCACCATCCTCCGGAGGCTCCTCACGCCCCGCCAGAAACCTCCCCAACAGCCGCTCCACACCACCCACCCGACGCTCCAACAGAGACACCCGAACACCCATCCCCGGCTTAGCCGGAACCCCATCCCGCTCAGGCGTCCCCGCGTACTCCTCATACATCCGGTCGAACCGCTTCGCGATCCTCACCAGAGCACGCATCCCCCGCCACACCATCGCCAACAGGGCCACCACAGCAGCCACAGCCAAAGCCCACGCCACCGTCGCATCCACCGCCGGCACGCCGGTCGTCGCTTCAGCTGTCGCCACCAGGGCCCCCATCGTCCGGCGGTTCCTTCCGCAGCCACGACGGCAGCAGCGCCTCGACCTGCGGAAGCGCCATCAGCCTCGTCACGGATCCGGACACAGCCACCATGCCGGCCACAACAGCCGACTTCTCCGGGAGCCCGGCCGCCTCAACGAACAACGGCATGCCCGCTGCCACGGAAATGACGGTCTGGAACACCGTCCGCACGACCCGCCTGTGGTCACTGTTCACTCCCCCGCTCCCTACTTCACCGCGGCGGCAGCCCGAGCCAGCGCCTTTGCTACGCCCGACAGGACGGCCGCCTCAACCTGCTCCGGTGTCATCCCAGCAGCGCCCCCGCCCTTACCGATCAGCGCGGCCAGGGCCGTCACGGTGCCCTGCAGCGTGACGACCGCGGCTTTCAGGTCAGCGTCGCGCTGCTCCGACTGCTTCGCGAACACGTTGCCCCAGATCAGCGGCCACTCCGCACCCTGCGGCCCCTCGTACCTGATCGACCCGTCAGGCTGCATCCTCGGGATCTTGACCGGCCGGTTCCACACGGCTTCGGCCGCCGCCGCCGCAATAGCCTTGATGTCGTCGGGCGTCACAGTTTCCTCCTGCTGAAAGATGTCCGGCATCGGTCCCGGGTCGGTGTGGTCGTTCTCCGGAACCTGCGAATGCCCATAGTGACCGGACCGGGTGTTCCACGTCTGCGCGTTCCGGTTCGCCGACCACGCCGGCTCGCCCATAGGCCACACGTCCGGCACGCCCCACGACCGCAGCCACGCCATGACCCGGTCGAGGCCGCGCATCGGCGTGTCCAGCAACGACGCGTAGACCTTCCCACCGACCCGGCAGTACGGGAAGAACAACCATTCGATCTGGATGCAGACGTTGCCCTTACGGTTCGTCTCCACCCCGCCGGCGGCATTGACGACCGCCTTAGCCCGCGAGTTCGCCGAGAAGAACTGGGCGATCCGGCCCGTGAACGGATCGACCAGCAGATGCGGAGCCATGCCGGCTCCAGCCCCCGTGAAATAGCCGAGCAGATTGTCGAACGGCACTAGATCCTGTGGTGCGGTCGCGCTGGCATTCCGATCCCACGTGATGTGATGAATCACCCGGGCCCCGCCATCACCCACCATGGGGGCGTCGTCCAGTAGATGCAGTTCCGCGCCCGGCAGCCTCGGTTCCGGCATGCGTCCCACCTTAGTAGCTGTGAGTAACAGTCTTACATCGGGACCACTCGAACACGCAACTGAAGGTGACGTTCCGCTTGTCTCAAGCTATGACGACACGCGGAAAGCCGTCAGCTGACAGTCAAGCGTCGGAAGCGTCACACCCGAAACCTGCACAGTGAACATGTCAAAGTTGTCGCCGACGGACATCGACACCAGACCAGACACCCCCACCCCAAGACTCACCAACGTCGAGTTGACGGCATTCGACGACCACCGGGACAGCACCGCGCCATTACGCCGAATGTTCACCTCCCGATACGCCGTCGCGTTCGGCGCGAACGTGGCAAACGCGTACACCGCATAAACACCAGCCGTCTGAACCGTCAGCTTCTGCGGATCCGCCACCAAATCCGCCATGCCGTCATTGTCGAAATACACGCTGTTGAAGTTCATCAGAGTGCCAGCCCCCGACACGGCATTCTGAGAAGTGCCCGTCACCTTCGCACACGGCGGCGCCGTAGCCCCCTGCAGCGAAGCGAGCGTCGACACCATGCTGTTATCAATCGCCTCCGCCAGCGCCTGCAACTGCGCAGGCCCGTCCAACGGGTCCGTCGCCTGCGGGTACGGGAACCCCAGAGGGACAGTGAAGCCAGTCACCACGCGCTCCTATCAGCCGGACAGTCGGACAGCGGACAGCCGCCGATAGTTCATGTTCAGCGCACCACCGGACGACTGGAAAACCGACAGGCGGAAGATCTGCCCGGCCGTCGCATACACCAGCGTCGACACGTCGATCTGAGACTCTGACGGGGCTGCTGCAGCAAGCGACCGAATCCCACCCACGTTTACCGTGTTCAGCGTGATGTTCACCTCACGGGACCCGGTAGCGTTCGCCACCCACTTAGCAGTCGCCTGCACGTAGTACAGGCCGGCCGTCGTCGCGGTGATCGCCGTGTTATCGACGCCAAGGTTCACCATATTGTCGTTGTCGAGAAGCTCGGTAGTGAACGTCGCGTTCGTCAGCGTCGTGTTCGCGACAGCGACCACGGCAGAGCTCTCCGCCGACCCGCGCTTGCGTTCCTTCGCGTTCGTGATCGCCGTCTGCTGCGCCACGATCGCGTCGTCCACCGCTTCGGCGAACGCCTGAATCTGAGCCGGCCCCGATCCCGCCGGATCCGTGTACAGCGGGTACGGGAAGCTCTGCGGGGACGTGAACCCTGGCATCAGGCGACCCTCCGGGCGATGACAACGTCGAACAGGACAACCTCCGACGCGGGCGACGTCGACCGCGTAGCAACCCGCATGAACGACGTCGCAGCCGGAACCGTGACCGTCCCCGACAGTGACGTGTGAATCGGCGCCGCCTGAATGTTCACGGCCTGTGCGATCAGCGTGTCAGCCGCGCTGGTCGTCGGGTACAGGTTCGTGTTGTTCGCGAACCACAGGCCGTACAGGGCCGCCGTCGCATCGAGCGTCAACGTCGGGTAGATCGCCGACGCGAGCGCCGACACGGCCCACTGTTGGCCCGGCGCAACAGCGATCGGGTTCGAGTAGACGTACGTGTCCTGCGCCGCAGCGTTCGACGACACGGCGAGTTCGAACTGTCCGGCCGGAGCGTACCCGGTGCGCGTCGGCCTGGCCGTGCCCGCGCCCGCGATGTTCGCCACGTTCCAGTTCGACGGGGTCGACCCGCTGTCTCCGTCGTCCTCGAAACTGAAATTGAGTACTTGGTTCTGTCCGACACCGGCGAGCCGCCCCAGCACCAGCCAAGTCGAGTCCTGCCGCGTGAACGCGACAAGGTCACCGACAAGCGGAGTCGTGTACTGGGCGACGTACGCCGCGGTAATCGTCGTCCCACGTACCAGTACCTGCAGCGTCGTCGCGGACACGGACACGACGGTACCCGTGCCCGTCTCAGCGCCGATCTGCCGCGTGTTGAGAATCGCTTCCGGGAACGTGATCGTCACAGCGCTACCACCCTCACCATGCCAAGACGGACGAACTGATACGTGATCGTCAGCGAGTTCGACTGGATCATCGTCAGCCTGTCGTTCACATTCATGATCACAAACCCGGTCACGGTGTTACGAAGCTGCTCGCCAGCAGCAGACCCGTTACGGATCGTCTCCGCCTGAACAGCCTGATTGTTGACCAACAGCACAAGCTGATGGGCGTTCGTGTTGTTGTTCGCCGATGACGCACACGTGCCAGTCACCAGATACAGCCCACTCGACGTACACACCAGCGCGTTATCCAACAGATTCGGAATCGCCGGATTCGTCGCGAACACGGTAGTCGTATAGTCGAACGCCGCACCGGCCAAAGGAGCTTGAGGAGTCGTCGACTCGATCAGCGCAGCCGGAGGGTTCAACGCATCAGCGGCCTGCACAGCAAGCGCCGTCACGTCATCGTCAACAGCCTCCGCCAGATTCTTCAACTGCAACGGCAGATCGGCAGCGTCCTCGACATACGGCGGCCGGCACTCCGGGTACGGGTACCCACGGTCATCAGTCTGGTTCACTCCGGGCCCTCCGTCATGTCGTCACCGAACCGGGCATTGAAGCGCGGCACCGAATCGCCATTGCCTCCGACCTGCCCAACGGGAACGTCATACTGTCGATGACCTGCACAGCGGACGCGCCACGATACTTGATACGGATCGTGTCACCGGGCTCAATCGTCGCATCCGGCGGGCATGACACCGACCATTGTTCGCCGAGCGCCGTCGACGAAGCGAGCTGCGCTATCGCGAGTTGCTGCGCCTGCGCTCCCGTCAACGGAGTCTGAACCTTAATGGTCCGGGCAACGAACCCGTACGCCTCACCGAACTGCGTCGGCGACCCCGGCACGTTGTCGCGCTGCGTCACCTGTACAGGGTCTGTTCCGTCCATGCGCTCCGACACGACCGTGATGCTGTTCGCCGCACCCGTGCGCGACTTACTGCGCGTCGCCGTGATATTCGCACCCCCCGACGAGTCGGACAGCGTCAGTACCGGCGTGGCCGCCGTGTACGGGTACTGGCGGACCACGAAGTCGCCGTTCCCGAGCGCATACCACCGGCCCTGTACGGCCTGCGCCAGGTCATCCAATGCCTTACCGCGGTCCTGGTCCCACACCAGCGCGGGCACGGTCGCCAGCGCCACGTCATCGACGCCAAACGTCGCCGACGGCAGCGCCTGCGTGATCAGCCGCCGGATTTCCGTGATGATCGTGTTCCCAGCTACGGACGCCTGCGGCTGCTCGAACCAGAAGTTGATCACGTCGGCTGCTAGATCATCACCCTCGACCTTGACCGAACCATCACCATCCTGCGTCACATCAGACACCCGACCAGTAAACACAGGAAAGATCTCAAACGACCCGTCCGGATACCCGATGCCAGTCGACACCTTCACCACGGCGATCGTCGGAGACAGCAGGTCAGACGGAACCTCCGGATACAGCGACGGGTCGACTTCCAACTGCAGGTGCCTGGTGACGCGCGACGTCAGCGACGCGCTCACCGACCCGGACACGAACGGCAGCCAGTCAGCAACCCGAACACCGCTGTGATACACCTCGACACGCGTCACCCGCCGAACCGGATACGGAACCGCGGCACGATACTGCGAGCTGGATGTCAGCAATCAGGACACCGCCATCCACCACGGAAGGGACGACGCCGTCAGCCCGGCCGGGACGAACGACGCCGGGGCCGTCGTCAGGGCTGCGCCCGTCTGCGCGTACCGGAGTGTCGCACCCGACGCGCCAGCGTTCACGGCAGCGATGATGCTGCCGCGACTCAATGACGGAGGGGTGGCACCGTTAGCAAGCATCGCAATCCAGTAGTACCCGGCCAACGCGTTGTACGGCACCGTCAGCGCCATCGTCTTCAAGCCGACCGACGTCCACGACGCGCTCTGGTCAGCCGTCACACCGACCCGGGTACCGGCCGCATCGTACAGCGCCCCGAAGTTCTGGCCTGCCGTGAGCGTCACACCGCCCGTAGCGACGTTCATGTACAGGTTCGAGATCGTCGCAGCTCGGCGCAGAACGACACGCGCAACCGCCAGAACGCCGGCGGTCAGCGCCGAAGAGTTGACTGCGGCAGACACGTCGTACGTCCACACCAGCAAGCCCTGATCGGTGGCCTGCCAGCCTGCCTGCACCGGCCTCTGGTCGATCTGCGACTGCAGGTCATCGAGGCGTGCGTTCAACACGGCGCCCCACGGCTGCGACCCGATCACCGGGTTGGGAAGAACCATGATCCATCACCCTCCGTCCCCGTACGGGCCATCCCCGTACGGCCCGAACCCGTAGCCATCGGTAGCTATAGCGTCGCCAGCCACGACGTTGCCCCACGTCAATGTCGTCGCCGCTAGGTTGCCCCACGTTCCGTACGCGGCTTTCAGCGCGCACCAAGTGTTCTCGACGACACCCTGCGCTGCCCCGACCGGCTGCTCTACCACTGTGAGCGGGGCCAGCCATAGCCGGAACGGCTGCGTCAAGTCACCGGACAGGCGCTGCTCATTGACGTCGCCCGGCTGGTAGTACCGGTCTGGCCAGCCGTACGACGCGGCGAGCTGGATGAAGATCGGGCCGCCGAGAGCATAGAACGTGACGATGCTGTTCGCTGCAGTCAACGTCACCGACGCAACCTGCCAGGACGTGACGACGTCTTTGCGGTACGCGTACACGTCCGCCGGCCGCGACCGGTTCAGGATCGGGAACAGCGTGGCATCGGACGCGCGGCTCTGGTCGCCAAGCCCGGAGTACACCACGAACAGCGCAGGCTCCGCCGGGGCCGGCAGGCACCCGACGTCGAACGCGTTGCGCACACACTCACTGATCTTGAGGTTCGCCCACGGGCGCGCCGGATCTTTCATCCATGACACGCCCGACGCAACCGTGATCGTCACCGGTCCGGCCGTGACAACGACCCCGAAGTTACTCGTTGCCCGGTACGTGAGTGCCGTGTTGAACGGCGCTTCGCTGTCGTACACGTTCGCGATGCGCTGCCCCGCAGCCGGGTCCGGCCCGACCAGCGTCAACGGCGATCCGCGCACCGCAGTCCACGTCACGCCGCCGTCCGCCGACCGCTCCACTACTGCAGTCGTGGACCCGATCGCGTCGTATTCGACATGCAGCAGGACGTGCGCGTATGTGTTGTCGACGGTCGCCGTCAGCAGGTTAGCCATGCTCTCCCCTAGTACCTGACGCCGTTGGACTGTACGCGGTCACGTGCTCTGTTGTTCGCGACGATCTGAGTGCCGATGATGTCCTCGATCTCGCGGGTGCCGAGGAACACCTGCACCATTGTTCCGCCGTTCTGCTGGCTGTTCGGGTCGGCGGGCAGCATCGGCGATGGCAGGGGCGCGGTGCCGCCGAACGCGGACAGGCCGATCCCTCCGGCGGACGTGGCGCCGATCATGTTCGTGACGCCGTTGAGCGTCGACTTGACATCGCCTGCGCCATCCTTGATGCCCGCCACCAGGCCGGCCATGATCGCCTGTCCTGCCGGCGTCAGCAGCCTCCGGTCTAGTGACTCTGGGCCCTTCCACTTCGGGATCATGGACGTGATCGTGTTGAGTGTCTCGCGCAGGCCGGGCACCGCGTTGACGATGCCGCGGACAAGGCTGCCGATGATGTTGGTTCCGATGTCGAACAGCTTCGCGCCGAGTCCGCCGAACGCCTGAACGATCTTGATGGGCAGGAGGATCATCTCTCGGACGATCGCCTTCGACACGTTCACCGCCACGTCCTCGAACGTGTGGAACGCCCCATCCAAGTCGCCGTTCAGGAACTGCTGCAGCCCCCTTAGCGCGGGGATGACGACCGTCTGCACCGTCGTCGACAGTTCGTCAGCAAAGATCTTGGCCAGATCACCGACCAGCTTGATGATTGGCGGGAGTAGCGGCATGAGCGGCTTCAGGCACTCGATCGCCAACTGAATGAGCTGTGCCAGGACAGGGGCGAGCTGAACAGCTAGGTCGGTGAACGTCGTCGACAGCTCGGCGACGGACGGCTGCAGTTGCTTCAGCAGGTCGACCGCGACGGGGAACAGGAGCTGCGTCATCTGAATGAACGCGTCGAGGAGCGGCTGAATCAGCGTCGGAACCTGCTGCAGGATCGGCGTCAGGAATGACCCTAGCATCAACGCTAGTTCGGACACGAACGGGGCGAGCTGTTGGAACGCAATCGCCACCGCGTTCAGGATCGGCGTCAAGATCGGGCCAAGCTGTGCGATCAGAGAACCGATGATCGGCAGCACCGGGGCGAACGCCATGAACAGCTGCGACACTGCCTCCGCCGCCGCCTTCAGCACCGGGCCCAGCGCCTGAATGATCGGCTGCAGCCCCGTTCCCAACGCAGAGATGACCACCTGCACGCCCGGGGCCAGGGCCGTCAGCGTAGACCCGATGACCTTGAATGCCTCACCGAGCAGCGGGGCGGCCGTCGACGACAGGATCGACATCGTCGAGAACAGCGCCTGCAGCCCGGACTGCACCGCAGGCGACGCGAACGCCACCACCAGCTGATCGGTGATCTTCGACAGCGTCTGAATGAACGACCCGCCCGACGCGTTCGCCGCAGAGAACACCTGCAGCACGATCGACGCCACGTTGTGCAGCACGTGCCCGAGCTGCCCGAGGATCACGACGGCCTGATTGATCGCCTTTTCAAGGCCGCCCGACTGGAACGAGTCCGCGAGTTCGCTCTGCAGCTGCGTCACGGTCTGCGCGACCGCGGACGTGACCTTCCCGAACGCCGGGCCGGCAGCAGCCGCGAGCTGGCCGAACGCCGTGACTACCTCCGCCGGGATCCCCGACAGGTTCTTCAAGCCGGCGTTCGCCCCCGACAGGGCCTTCCCCAGGGTTCCGTTCGCAGCCAGGGCGTTCGCCGAGTCGGCGACGCTGTGCCCCATCAGGTTGAACGTGTTCGCGCTGTCCAGCAGTGCCGTCTTGAAGGCCGGCAGGGTGTTCTTCGCGAGTAGCTTCAGCTCATCGTCAAAGCCGGAGAACACCTTGTCCTGCACCTGCTGCTGCAGATCCTTCAGCGCCGGCTGCATCTCATGCAGGACACCGACGAAGCTACGCGCCTCCGGCGACAGACCCTTCAACGCCTCCGCGTACTTCTTAGGGTCCGACGGGTCGAACGCCGTCTTCACCGCATCGCCGACACCAGCCGTCGCGAGCTTGATGGTGCCCATAGCCAGGCCGACCGACGCGATCGCAGGAGCAGCCAGGGCAGCCGCCGGGCCGATCGCCTGCAACACCGACAGGATGCCAGCGCCAGCCTGCGCCGCACCCGCCAGACCGAGCAGCCCCTTACCGAGGCTAGCCACCCCGGAGAGCGCCTTCGTCGCGTCAATGTCAATGTCGGTGAACAGCTTCCGGACCCGGTCGGAGTCGACGCGGGTCTCGAACTCGATCGTCGGCGCGGCGGCCTCCGCCACGTGCGCAGCCTCGACGACAGCCTCGACCGTCGACTCGACGATCGGCCGCTCAGCAACCCGGATCTCCAGTTCGGAGCGGGACGCGCGCAGCTGCGCAGTCGTCTCACGAAGCTGCGCGCGGATACGGTCCCGGGCATCCTGCGACAGGCGAGCATCGACGCGGACGGCATCCGCCGCAGCAGACACCGCCCGGATATCGGCGTTGATCTGACGCGTCAGATCCTGCTCGGTGCCGTTCTCGACCGCAGCGGTAATGTCGACAGGACGGATCGCCTCACCGACCTGCGCGACGACACGGGACATGTCCCGCTCGACCTGCTGCTCGGTGCGTGACGTGTCGCCGACGATGTCGACGAACGCGAGCCCGATCGTTCCGCCGGTAGCCATGTGATCAGGCTACAGCCCACTACCGGAACTGCACCGCGTCAAAGCCTTCGACCTGCGAGAAGTCACCGTCCGGTGGCCGGCGGAAGTCGAACAGGAACTTCGTTCGGTCTTCCTCGCTAAGCCGGCCGTTGATCCACGCCAGGACAGCTGCGCACCACGCCGCATACGTGACCCGTGTCGGGTCGATGCCCTGCAGCATCACCCCGGCAAGGATCGCCCCGCCGTCGTTCCCGCACAGCACCGCGACCCGAACACCCTCGTACCACAGGCGGCCCGACACGGCCGCTACAGCGTCCTTCGACGCTTGCACTAGATCGGCCGGGCCGGCGTCGCCGGAGATCAGCGCGTCCGCGACAAGCGACGCATGCGGCGCAGTCAGCGCCCCCGGGATGACGTCGTCGAGGCTGCCATTCCCCAGCAGCAGCAGCCACCCGTCAGCCATCATCGACGGGACGGTGACGTAGTGCGGGCCGACCGTCACGGGGGTCGGGTCGGCCCGCAGCAGAGCCCGTAGGGTCACGTCCGCTTCCGGGGAGACGCAGCCTTCCGGGCAGTTTTCTTGGCGGGCGCAGCGGCCTCCGGCTCCGCTGCGGACACGCCGACCGCGGCGAGGAGGTCGGGAACAAGCTTCTGCAGGTGCTTGATGGTGTACCGGCCGTCAAGGTACTCGCCGATAAACGCGGCCTGCGCGTCATCGCCGAGCATGTTCATGACGGCCTTTAGCCACAGCTCGCCGGACTTCTCCTCCGGCAGGTTCCCCTTCGACAGCATCACGATGCCGAGGAGCTGCCCGTCCGACGGCCGGCGAACCGGGTACTCAACCCCGGCGATGTTGATGGTGGGAGTGTTCTTCGCGTCCATGCCGTGATGGTACTGCCCTACTGCAGCCGCACGTTGTACCCGTTCCGCAAGCCGACCTCACGCACCGCACGCGCCATGAAATGCACACCCTTCGTGCCCGGGTGGTGAACGACCGTCGCAAACACCGTCCTACCACCGACCCGGAACTTCAGCGCCTTACGGCGGCGCGGCCGGATGATGTGCGGCGCCGTCCCGTTCTCCACATACGTCGCATAGGACACGTCCGCCGACACGCGGACCGACGGGCCGCGCAGCGAAAGCGACGGCCGAACAGTGATCGACGAACGCAGCCTGCCCGTATCGACCGGCGCAAGCTGTTTCGCCCTCGCCTCGACCTCACGCGCTACCCGGGCGACGTCCCGCGACGCCAGCCGCGACACGACCACCCGCACCGCCGCAGGGTCAAGCTGAATCCGGCCCGCCATCCTCAACCACCTCCGGCTCCGTCTTGCGGCTCTTGCGGGGCGCCGGCACGGCGTCGACAGCGGGCTTCCGCTCGACGACTTCCCAGTACCCGCCGGCCACCATGCCGTCGACGGCCGGACCATCGAGCGTCCACATCTCCGTACCGGCGGCAGCTTCCACAGTCGTCACAACCTGCCGCACCCTCACCATCTGCGCCATGCCAGACCCCTTTCAGCTAGTACAGCCGCACGCGTCGATGACGACAGTAACGCCCATGATCCCCCCGGTGCAGCCACCCTCCGGGCCGAACGGAGTCCACGCCGTCGGCGCGAGCAGCCCCGACGCGACCTGCGGCCGCAGGCAGCACACCGCCTCGACCATCGCCGACGCGTCCAACTGGACCTGCTCCGCCACCTCCGTCAGCTGCGCGCACGTCGGCCCCGAGTCGATGTCCCCGACCGGAGAGCAGCGCGCTACGCCCATCTCCAGATCAACCTGCCACACCCGCACGCCGCAGTGCTCCAACACGCCTTCGACGGGCACAGTCGGCCGTATTCCTGCGATCCGCACCCCGGCGAACCCCGAGCAGCATCGGTCCTCCGACAGGCCAGCGGACAGGAACGCCCGGAAGTCTTCGCCGTTGTAGACGCACGTGTCCGCGGGCAGGTTCGGGTTCGCCGCGAGCGCGTTCTGAAGGCACACCTCCAGCGCGGTCGCCATGTCCATAGGCAGTGTGCCGAGCGCCATCAGCTAGTCCTCATGATCGGGACGTGAACGTCCGGCGACAGGACACGCGGCCTACGCTGCAACGACTGCGGGTTCACCGCGCGAATGAACATGTCGACCTCACGGATACCCGTCAGCCCAATGTTCAGCTCATCCGTCGGGTCGACCATCTCGATCTGCACACCCTGCCGGGTCAACGACGCAACGTTGTTCGGCAGCGCACACGCCGCGCCGATGCACGACTTCAGGAGCTCACACGCCAGCAGCCCGGCAGCGTACTGGCCGGCCGCAGGAACGGGAGTGCCACGCTGATACGTGACCTCGAACGTTCCCTGACCGGGCGACGTCAGATCCATGTCCTGGCACTTCGGCCAGCACTGCCCACCGACACCGATCAGCCGGGACCGGTTGTCTACGCGGTACAGCGACGGGTCGATGACGATCCCGTCGACGTTCACCTCGTTGACGGCGGCGACCGGGCCGGGCAGCCACACCGAGCACCGCGCGTCACAGGAGCACGGCCCCGCGCACCCGCAGTTGAACCACTGCCCGTCGCGGATGAACGGCGCCCACACCGTGCCGATGCCGTCCGCCGTTACCGGGTAGTACATCCACCCGCCGTACACGTTGCAGTCCGTGCCGCACGGCCGCACCGTCACCGTGCACGCGCCGAATCGGCGGCCGGTCAGCGCCCACAGGATGTACGTCGCCCACGACGTCGCGGTGTCCCGCTGCGTGTTCGTCGCGGTGTCCCAGTCGGAGCAGCACGCGGTGTTGAGTGTCCACCCGCACGGCGCTGACGATCCCGTGGGGAGCGGCGGCGGTGCCGCAGATGGGTTGATGACGGGCACGGCTGCCTCCCTATGGCGTCGAGAACTTCCCGGCGTACACGAACGTGCACTGGGCGGGATCCGACAGGTCCGTGCACGTGCGCGTCAATGCAAGGTAGCCGATCAGCGCACCGACCTGCGTGACAGGCGCAGGGTTGAAAGCGTTCCCGGACCCGACCTGCCGCACCGCGTCCTCCGGCGTCGCGTAGATCGTCTGCCCGTACTGGATCGCGACACGCAGCGACACAGTGTCCGCGGCGAACAGGTACACGCGCTGCACCGTCGACGTCGACGGGCCGCCCGGGATCGGCGTGAGTACGCCGGCCACGTCATAGTTCGCCGGGTCGACGTCGAGGACAGGCGGCGGTGTAGGTGTCGCGGCCGTCTGCAGGATCCTGCGGAACGCGAACGCGGTGAGCGCAGGCGACGTGATGATGTTCGGGTTGTCGGTGATCACCCCGCCGGACACGTACCCGGCCGCCCGCGTGAAGATCGTCCCCTGCGACTTGTCCAGCCGCAGGTTCGCCCCGTTCGGCGAGAGACTGTTCCCCTGCAGAGAGAACGGCCCGAGACTGTCCGCCAGGTCGACGTGAGCGTTAGCGAGCTGCGGCAGTATCGTCGGGAGTGTCTGCGTCTCCAGCACCGCCCCGAGTCCCGTGTCATACACCGACAGCCCGAGGACGATGAACCGGCGGTAGTCCTCCGGCGCAGGACGCGTCGGCGTCTGGATGACGTTCTGCGCGCCGTCCATCATCCAGTACGTGATCGTCCTGGTCAGCGCACCAGCGTCAAGGGGGACCGTCCCGCCCGGGTAGTCGACGCGGGTGATCGTCGGCGGGATGCTCACCTCGTTGATGTTGTCGACGATGTAGCCGATCATCGGAGCGATCGTCACGGCCTGCGGGTTACCGACCGCCGGGCTGATGTCACCGCCCGACGCTACGCCCGTCGACAGGTCAGCCTGCTCCTCCGACAGGCCGACGTCGATCTGAAAGGTCTCCGTGTCGAGGTGCAGCCAGTAGCTACCGACCGTTGCCCAGAACGCGACGGTGCCCGTTCCGTCCGTCGACGTGCCAGGGTTCGCGATCGGAATCGTGCCCGCCGCATCCGCCCACAGCGGCGCGAACACGTTCGAGTCGACGGGAAACACCTGATACGGGACGTTGGCAGCAAGCACCGCATCCGGTGTCCAGTACTGCGCCGTGTAGAACTGCAGAGCCACCGCCCCGCCCCCTCCGCTACGTGAGCTGAAGCATCGCCGACGGGCCCTGCACGGACCCGTCCGGGGTGCCGAACGATGCGGGGAACGCCCCGCCGAACCCGGTGTCCCGGTAGTACGTGTTCCGGTTCGCGTTCAGGACCGGCGTGTCATCCGACACGATCGGATCCCACGTGTCCCGCGACCGCAGCGACAGGGCCACCAGGCCCTGCTGTGCGAGTACCAGCCAGTACAGGACCGGCCGCACGGCCTGCGACACTGTCCACGTCTTCACGCCGGCGAGCCCGGTCGACACGGTCCCCCAGTCCGCGATCAGCGTGTTCGGCGCGCCGGTCGCCGGGCTGGCGGTGTACAGGCCAGCGCGGAGGTTCCCCACGCCGAGTACCGTCACCTCCGCCGCAACGCCGGTGATGGTGGTACTGCGGCCCGGCCAGAACGGGATGGCGTACGCCCGGTTCAGGACGATCGCCACCGCGGACGGCGCCCCGTACGCGGGCAGGCTGTGCCACTTCGTGGAGAACACGACGGGCACGTTCCCGAACGGGCCGATCTTCAGCTTCCGCCCGGCGAGGCCGTCGTCACCGAAGTACTCGGCGGTGTTCGTCCGGTACCACATGCACCCCGCGTCGGCGTCTGACGGGTCCGTCGACACGTTCGCGAGCTTCAGTGGTGCAGCGATCTCGCGGGGCACTACGAGATCACCACCACGAACTCATTGACGGCCGGGGCCGGAGTGAACCGGATGGTCGTGTTGTTCGCGTCGGTGTGCCGGACGTCCGGGGCTACCTCTGCGAAGATCCCGGAGTCCCGGTACACGGTGACGTGCAGGGCCCTTGTGCCAAGGTTGTGGTTGATGACGAACGTCTGCGTCGACCCGTCGCCTACGGACTGCGTGAACTTTGCGCCGCCGACGCGGGTGAACGCGAGCGACGTGACACCGATCGTGATCGGGTCGTTCGTCGCGAGCAGCCACAGCGTGTCTGCGTCGTTCCCTTCCGTCACAGCGACGACCAGTCCGGCAGTCACCTCCGAGTTCGCGTCCGCGTCCGTCGCCCTGGTGGCCGGTGTCGCTGCGCCGTTCCACACGTACAGGCCGTTCTCGCTGCCGGTCGTCTGCCCGCGCGCGAGGAACCGGTCACCGACGTTCATCGTCACGCCGCCGACCGAAGCGCCCGGCGTAGCGAGGGTCACGTTCACACCGGACCCTGCACGCGCGGACTGCTTCCAGTCCCGGTTGTTCAGGAGCTGCGTGACCTGCCCAAGGTTGACCGCGTCACTGGCGATCAGGCCGTCTGCGAGTTCGTTGATCTGGTTGGAGTTCAGGTCGAGTGAGCCGTAGAACTCGATGGGCACGGTTACCTCCGGAGCTGAGCGACCCCTGTCGTGGGTTCGCTGAATGTGATCAGGGTCTGATCGTTGCTCGGGTTGTCTACCTGTGCCTCGACTGCCTCACCGGCGAACAGGATGTTCGTCGCCGGTTCGATGCCAAGATAGTGATCTATCGTCCACGTGAGTGCGGGGGCTGTCTGCGTGTGAACGTACACGTCGGGGAAGACACGGTCGGGGTGGCCGGCCATGACGGGGATGCGGGTACGGGTGCCGGACAGCACGCCTAGGTAGCAGCCCGGCGCGGCATAGAACGTGATCGTTCCCATGCCGTTCGCCGTGAGAGGGATCGACAGGGGCACGGTCGCCGCCGCGTCGGAGAACAGCTTCGGGGCCACGTTCGACCCCTCCAGCACGACGCGGATAGACGCGAAAGCGGCAGGGTTCCCTCCCGGAAAGAAGATCATCTCCTGGTATGGAGTCAGCTTCGCAACCATGATCCCTCCCCAGTCCCGGAACCCTGCCGCCCCCCGCTACGCCGCCAGAGCCTGAACACCACACGACGACACAGGCGGCGCAACAGCGGTCACCTGACCGTGCCACAGATCCGTCGCACCGATCGCGGTGAGCAGCGGCGACGGCGCCGAAGCCCCGTCGAGGACGACGTCGTACGGGCCGACGCCCCACCCAGACGCGCAGAACGCCGACGCGTTGATGACCATATTCACTGCGCCGTTCTCGATCGTGTAGTCCCCATACGTGGCGTCCGTCAGGAGCGGCCACAGCGAGTACCAGTACGACTTTGCGCCGGAGGTGCACGCCTGGTTCGTGATGTCCGACCACACCTCCAGCGCGAAGTTGACGTCCGCGTTCCCGCACTGCTTCCGAAAGCCGACGGTGTTCGGTGTCGGCGTCGCTGCGTCGAGGACGAGGGGAGCCCCGGTCATGATGTTGATCGCGTCCGGGTTGACCTGGCACAGGGTGATCACTAGGTCTTCCTGCGCGAGCTGCGGCTTACCCTTCGCGTCGATGCACAGGTCGCCGGACGCGTTCAGGACCCGGATCGGGTCGCCACCCTCGTACTGGTCGGACGCCTCGACGGAGATGAACCCGTCGGACACGACGGTCGTTGACGCGCCGATCACCGGGACGCCACACGCATCGAGACGCGTGAGACGCATGATGCGGCCGCGCACGACCGCGGGGCACACAGATGCCATCAGCTTTCCTTTCGTGCGCGGGCACGCCGCTTCGGCGTCGCCGCTGTCTCATCCGGCCCGGGGGCCGGCTGCTCCTGCCTCACCACGGCGTGCAGCGCGCTGTACGCCTCGGCGAGCCTGTCGGGGACGACGAACATCAGGCCGTCGTCCGTGTTCGTCTGCACGTCGTACGGGCTGTCAGCGAGCGACAGGAGGTCCCGCGCTACCTGCGCCGCGGACTCCCCGTCGCCGGGGATGATGAACGCGGTCACGGTGCCTCCAGCGGAAGCTGGATAGCGAGGACCTGCGGGCAGTCCGGGGCGACGACGTACGGGCGCGCCGCCTCCACGTATGCCTGGTTCATGATCCGGTTGAACGTCTGCTCGCCCGGCGGAACCTTGATGTCGCCCTGCCACATCGACACGGCGCCCGTCATGAACGCCCACACCGAACCGGCGGCGGGCGCAGCGTTCGCCGGGCCGGTGATGTCGTACCCGGCGCCGAACGACCACAGCGACCCGAGTGGCGTGCCGAGCTGCGCCGCCATGACCGGGCTGTCCGGGCGGACGATCAGGTTCCCGAACGCCGCCGCACCGTACGCCGCCGTGTTGACGTGGATTGTCCCCTGGTAGCCGTATGCGCTGTAGAACGCCTCTTCCAGTGCAGCGAGCCTGGCACCGAACGTCGTCGTAGCTGTCGCGACGATCGTCGCACCGGCGAGCGTCAACGCCGGGGACGCGCCGACGCCGGCGCCGTTCCACAGTGCCGCCTCGACCTGCGTCTGCTCGCCGGAGATCAGCGCCCGCTGTGCACGCTGCTCCTGTCCGCTGATCGGCCTGCCTACCGGTGCGCACACGACACCCGAGTAAGCCCAGAACGGGGCCCCGGTGACGGTGGCGTTGTTCGTGTCGAACGTCTTGGCGTTCTGGTTCGACGGCGGGCACTCGGCGGTGTACAGCCGTGCGACACCGCACGTGTCCGGCTCGAACTGCACACCCGCGACACCCATGATGTCCTGCCACGGGGCCCGCTGAACGACGTTGAACAGGCCGTACCGCAGTGGTCCCGCGGGCGGGGCGTCGACGTGCTGCGGCGGGTAGATCGCTGCCATGCGCCCTCACCTCCCTTCGAGGATGGGCCCGGCCCCCGGACGCGTGGGGGCCGGGCCGGTAGCGGGACCCTGCTACGGGATGACCGGGCAGGTCCAGTCGACCTGGCTGCTGGTCGCGCCGGACGGGCACAGCGGGGTCGTGTACAGGCGCAGCCCAGCGCAGGGGTAGAACGGAGCCCACCCTTCCTCGGTGAACAGCTGCGTGTACAGGTTCTGCTGCAGGTTCGTCGAGTCGTACACGTTGGACAGGGTGATGACGTCCTGCCGGGCGAGGACGACAGCGCCAGCCGGGAACGTCAGGAAGTCGACGGTCGTCGGGAGCGCGCCGATGTACGGGGCCGAACCGCCGATCGACGGCGCGGCAACGCCACCCCAGAAGTCCTGCCAGTCACGCACCAGCTGCAGGCGCGCGCCCCGCATGGTGAACCACGACATGATCTCCGCGTCAGTCACATCGACACGGCCGGCGTTGCGGCGAGAGTAGTCCGCGCGGATCTGCGCGATCATCCACTGCGGGAACACCACCTCAACGACGTGATCGTTCGACAGGCCCTCACGGTACCGGGTATCGAGGACGGCGAGTTCGACCGCCGCGAGGACGGACGAGGTGGCCGCGTCGTCCGTCGGGCCGGTGAACACGGTCGCTGCACCGGCAGCGGTGACCAGCGCGGCGATGACCTGCGCGTTCAGCTTGTGCGCGTGGGCCACCATCGCGCCGCGGCCCCAGCGAGCCATGAGCTCCGGGTACGCGGACAGCTGCAGGAACGACCCGGTGAGGCACGTCACGGCGACGTTCAGACGCTGCTCGGTGAACGTCGGGCACGGGATCTCCCCGCACGCCTTCGGAGTGTCGGCGATGACCTGCGCCTCGGTGAGGCTGGTGAAGAACCCGGACGCCATCAGCTGAGCGAACGTCGGCTGCTGCGTGTACCGGAAACCGCCACGGGTCGCGGTGACCTCCGGCAGGTCGATCAGGCCGTCGAGGGATTCCATCTCGCACAGGTCGTACAGCGTCTCCGACGGGGCACACCAGCCGGCCGCCGCGGTCAGGGAGATCCGGCGTGCGTCACCACCGGCACGCTTCGTCAGCGCGGACTCCCACGACGCGAGGAGGTTCCCGCCAGGCAGACGCTTCTGGTTCCGGGCGTGGGTGATGACCCGGTCGATGGACTCCGGGTCGTCATGCGGGCTGATCGCGAACTCGGTGTCGTCGCGGCGGATCTGCATGAGGCCCTGCACGTTGGAGCGGCCCTTGAACGCCTGCCCCATGAGCGCGGAACGCTCGGTCAGCGCGCGGCCGATCTCGCCGAACGACTCGTACTCGGAGCCCTGTCCGCGGCCCTCGACGAGTCCGGCGGCGTCACCGGGGACAACGAGGCGGAACGACACGGGCTTCCGGTCGGCGGTGGTGGGGACGGCGGGGACGCCCGCCTTCGGGATGTCCGCGACGGATGGGACGGTCCGCTTGGCGGGGCGCAGCGCTGCGAGGGACTGCGCCTGCGACTGTGCGGCAGCGAGCGCGTCGGCCCGGTCCTTGCGGGCGCCGATCTCGTTGTTGATCAGCGCGACGCGGGCGAACGTCTGCTCCGCGAGTTCGCGGTCGAACTCGGTGACGTCGGCGGGGTTCGCTGCCTCGACGGCTGCGTCGACCGCTGCGCCGAGCTCCGCCTCCAGCTGGTCATCGGTGAGAGCGGTGAACTCTTCGGCGGAGGTGACGACAGCGGTCGGCTCGACCGGGTCACTGGTGGGTGTTGCGTCGGGGGTCTGGGCGTCGGCCACGTCGACCCCTCCTCTCTAACAGGTGGGTTCGTTGTGGTCCGGCTGCGCCCGTCGACCTCATGTTCTGTTACGGGGCGTAAGCCCACACGCCTCGGATGGTAGCACCGATCATGGCTGGTGGCAGGGGACGTGAAACGGCCCGGGTGATGACCTCACACCCGGGCCGTGCCTCGAATCCGAAAGGGTTGAAGGGCCACCGCGGACCCGAGGCAGTGTGAACGCGGCGGCCCTGCCTGTCAGGCGGGGGAGCGTGACAGAACGCCAGCAGGTGCAGCCTGCGGCACCGTCAACGCTACGCCGCCCCCGACTGGCGCGCAGCCCATTCGTCCATCTCCGCGCGCTTCACGGCGACCGCCGCGAGGGACGCGCCCCCCTGCCTGGCCTTCCGCACCTCACCGAGCGTCGCGACGTACCACATCACCTGCTCACCGTCGACAACGGACGTGAGCCTGTACGCGAGATCCGCCGACCCGCCGCCACCGCAGCCGCACGCCATCACACACCCCGCAGCATGTCGAGGCGCAGCGCCGCGAGCTTCTGCTGCGCCGCCACGAGAGCGGCCATGTCCGGCACGGCCGGCTGCTCTCCGCGGGCACGGGCGAGCGCCCCGCGGACGCACCCCTCCGCCACCTCGAACGCCGGGATCGTCACGCCACCGAGCGTCCCGGAGATTGTCGGCCACGCGATGCCCGCGTCGGCGAACGCCTGCCGCAGGTCCGCGGCGTCGACGTCGAAGCCGTCCGGGATCGTCAGCGCCATCGACCCCGGGGCCGGGGTGTCCGACTTCAGGCCGAGTGCGGCGGTCAGCTCCGCAGCGAGATCACGCACGTATTCGCGCCGCTGCGCCACCTTCGGGTCCTCGACCGGGCGGGGCACGCCCGCGGCGACGAGGGACAGCTGCCGGCCGGACGACGCGACGACCGCACGCGGCCGTGGCACGGGGAACCCGGGGACGTTCACGGCGTGCGCCGCCACCAGCTCCAGGTTCCCGCCGATGTCCCGCCAGTCACCCGACAGGGGCGACTGCCGGAGCGCCTCGACCTGCTCCGGCGTTGCCGCGGGGAGGACGGCACCGGCAACCCAGATGCCGTGATCGTCCTCACCGGCAGCGACCGAAGCGACTGACGTGCACACGTTGTCGTAGTGGTCGGCCGTCGCCGCGTAGCCGAGCTGCCCGTCTGCGTGCCCGCCGCCTACGGTCAGCTTGCCCGTCGGGACCTCACCGGCGTCGGTCATGGTCGCGCCGGTGCGGAAGTACGCGTACTCGGCGGCGGACTGCGGCGGGGTGACGCAGCCGGGCAGGCCGATGTGGCAGACGCCCCATACGGCGACGTGCCCGAACACGCGTCCGTCGTCGGTGACGGTGAGTGGGGTCGGCCCGGTCAGCTGCGGGTTGGTGAACCATGCGAGGGGCGGCACCGTGGGGGCGGCGGACGCCACCAGGGAGAACGGTGCGGTGATCGTGTCGTCGTCGAGCGCGTTCGCGATCTTGTCGTACAGGTCCGTGACGATGCCCTTCAGGCGGGTCTGGTCCGCGTCCGGGATGTCCGTGCCGCCCCGCGCCCCGTTCAGGACACCAGCGACCGCGTACACCGCCTTCGGGACGATCCGCAGTTCACCGTCGATGACGTCCGCGACACCGAGCTTGTATGCGCCCTTCGTGTGCGGGTCCGCCTCCGGGTCCTGCCACAGGAACGCGCGCGCGTACTTCTCCCACTCCGCGTCGCCGGCGTCGGCTGCGTCGACACCCGCCCACGTGGCGACGCGGTCGGCGGCGGCCTGCCCGTCCCACTCCGGGTCACCGTCGGCGACGGGCATGCTGTCCCACCCGGAGGTGCGCACCCCGGCCGCGGTGAGCGACGGGGCGGTAACGCCGTCGGTGCGCAGCCACACGCCGGTGAACGCGGGGATGGAGACGAGGGTGGCGCCGGCGCACTCGTATGCGGTGAACACGCACACCTCCCCGTACGGCTTCGGCTCCTGGTAGCCGTCGTCGTCGAACATGCCGTAGCCGCCGCCGGTCTCGACGTACTCGACTTCGCAGCCGCCTGCGTCCATGGACGGGCCCACGACGCCGTTCGCGACGAGTTCCATCGCCTCGGCGACTTCGGGGATCTTCTCTGCGTCGAGCCACGCACCGGTGGCGTTGACCATTCCGGACTGGTCGACGGACAGGGTGTCGATCCGGCCGACGACGACGGACTTGTCGTGTCCGTAGTCGCTCATCTTCTGGAACGACAGGGGCAGCGGCAGCTCACGGTTCGTGAACCCCGCGGGCATGATCACCCTGCCGTCGGATGTGGGCACTCCGAGACGGCCGATCACTGCCGTCCATGTGTCAGCCATGGTGTCTCCCTTGTGGTGCGGCTGCGTCTACGGTGGCACGGTCCACTGTCACGCCTCACGGAACGTCATCGAGCAGCGGCATTGGATGACGTTGCCGGCGGATCCGGTCGGGTCGCCGGGGTACTGCAGTTTCTCCCCGTCGACGATGAACGGGGACGTCAACGGCTGCGCCTGCCCGTGCGCAGCGGCGTGTGCTGGGCGGGTGCGCTCGGGCTGCCCGAGGGTGGCCTGCCACACCTTCATCAGGGGGCGTCTGGTCTCGATCTGCTGCTGCGCCGCACCCGCGAGAGTGCCCGCCTGTACGGCGGCGTGCGCCTCGGTGCGGCCGACAACCGTCGCCCGGTTCTCCCAGAACGGGTTGCCCGTCACATCGAACACGTGCTGCACGCGGGCCGCGAGTTCGGGTGTCGACTCGCCCGCTGCGATGCCTTCGTCAAGGGTGCGGGTGATCTCCCGGTACACCTGATCCGGGGTGTTCGACATGCGGTTGATCGACTGCTGCAGGTAGTCCGTCACGTACTGTGACTGGTCGAAGCCGGCAGGCGGCGCGGACCCGGTGACCGTCTGCACGGCGCGACGCAGCGCCCCGAGGATCGGCGGCCGCACGTTCGTCTGCAGCTGCTCCACCCACTGCCCCTGCGCGGACAACACCCATACGCCGTTCGGTGTCATGCGGGCGCTACGCCATGGCTCCATGACCCGGCCGGCCGTGTCCGCCGTCCACTGCCGGGCCGCGGCGAGCCAGCCGCGGCGGATGTTCTCGTCGTCACTGGCCACGGGACGCCATCCACTGCGCGAGTGCCTGCGTGTCGTGCGGCAGCCCGACGGCGATCAGGCGGCGGCAGTACCCGTCAAGGTCCCACCGGTCGGCGAGTTCGGGGACGTGCCGCCAAGCGTCCTGCAGCAGGTCGCCGTGCCGGTCGTCGGGGCGCAGCTTCACGTGGAGTTCGTGACGGGGGACGTCCGCGTACTCGGCCTTGAGGCGCTGCGTGTTCAAGAGCCTGTTCCCGGCCCGCTCCAGCGCGTGAACGACGGCAAGGGAAGCGATGTCGACCGGGCGTGCGGGCGCAGCGGACGCGGTTACCGGCGGTTCCTGCGGCGCTGCCTCGACCGCAGGCGCGGCGGGCGCCTTCGCGAAGCCGAGGATCCGCTGCAACACCGGGTTCTCGAACAGTGTCGGGGCGCGGCCGACAAGCTGCGTGGCGAGTGCCACCAGCTTGTCCTGTCCGGTCGGCGCGTAGTCCTCCGGGATGTGCAGCATGGTGAGTGCCGCTTCGGGGGTGATCAGGCCGCGGTCGAGTAGCTCCAGCACCTGCTGCAGCGGGTCGGGTTCGCCAATGAGTGCGGACCCGTCGAACGCCAGCATGTACGTGTCGACGTCGGGGATGCCGGCTGCCTCCGCGACGGGGTGCAGGTAGGCGGCGGTGAGGGCGTCGGAGATGACGTCGAGGATCGGGACGAGGTGCGTGCGGTACGTCTCCTCGGCGACCTGCCACGCGGACCAGTGGTTGCTGTCGCCCATGCCTTCGACGACTTCGCGGGGCAGGTCGAGTCCGGCGGCGAGCCGGCCGATCGCGTCGGCGCGCAACTCGATGATTTCCTTCGAGAGTGGCGACTCGAAGTTGATCAGTTTGAATGCGTCGGCGAACTCGGCGGGCACCTCGAAGATGATCGGGACCTGCGCCGCGGCGGATCCCGGGTCGGACAGTGCCTTCCGCATCGACTGGAAGATCATGTCGGTGAGGGACGCCGTCTCTTCCGGCTCACTGTCGTCCGTCGTGGGAAGGTCAGCCTCCGACGGGACGATGAACGCGCCGGCGGACGCCAGGCGGGAGTCGAGGCGGGCAGCGATGTTCTGGCTGGACTTCTCGATCTCACGGAGGGTGGGGAGTAGCGCCCGTACGGCGGAGTCCGCTGCGAGCTGCAGCCGGGGGTGAGGGTTCCAGATCCGGATCAGGGTGTCTTTCGGGCCGACCTTCGTCGGCAGGCCGGTTTCCGGGTGGGTGAACTCGACGGCGCCGCCGGACTGGTTCAGCTCGGTGCCGGACACGACAAGCCACGTGTCGTCGACTTCCTTGCCCTTCCGGGCGACGACGACGACGTACACCTCCCCTGTCATCTCCAGGTTCAGGACCATGGTGCGGATGTGCTGCGGCCGCTTGACGGGCCCGCCGAGTACCTTCCCCGCGATCTCGATGATCTTCGGGTTGGTGGACGGGCCGACGGGACGGCCGGTGTCCGGGTCGATGTCCGCGGCGTACAGGAGCGCCTGAGCGCACGCGTTACCCTTCCACCCGGTCGCGTACCGCAACTCACCGCACATGTCGTAGTGCCGCCACGCCTCGACCTGCCAGCGCCGGTCACCTGCGGGAAGGGTTCCCTTCCATGCCTGCGCGCCGCCGAACGTGTACCGGGCGGCGGACGCGACGATCGCCCGGCGCGGCTGCTCCTGCACCACCACCGGGGCCTTACGGAACGGTGCCATCAGTCACGCTCCCACGTGGCGAGATATCCCACGACGTGCGCCGCGGCGAGAATCGTCAGACAGACCTGCACCCACCTATGGTCGCCCCACGCCCACGTCGTACCGATGACAGCGGACGACACCCATACGCCAGAACACCAGTCGCACTGGATCAGCTCCGCGAGTCGCGTGTCGACGCCGGCCCGGTTGATCAGCCACAGGCGCAGCGGCTGCGTGATCGTGTCACGGGTGACAAGTCGGGTGATCCGTGCCGCGGCCAGTGCGGCGACGACGAACAGCCATGGCGAGATCATGCCGATATCGTGGCACAACTCTCCGTACATGCGTCGACCCCCGGGCGTCCTACCGCGCGGGGGTCGAGCGTGTTCAGGCTACCGGAGTGGGCCAAGGTTGCCGGGGAGGTGGAGTCGGGAGCGTCCGCGGGACGGCGGGTCTAGGTACATGGACAGGTACCGGGCGGCGTCTGCGCCGTGATCGTTTTCCTTCACGACTGTCTCCTGCTGCTCCCCGTGTTTGTTGTCCCACTGGTAGGAGAGCAGTTCTTCGGCGGTGCACGTCGGCTTCTTTGCCTCTGCCATGAACGGGTCCGGGCGGTGGCACAGCGCGCCGCGCATGATGAACATCCGCGGCTTGCCGTCACCGGCGACGCGCATGCGGGTCTTCACGGTGTCGATGCCGAGCTTTACGCGCTTGTCTGCTGCGCGGGTCTGCAGGCCGGTCTCGCGTTCGAACACGGCGCGGCCTTCGGCGTCGTGGTCGCAGACGACGGCGCGTGGCTTCGGTTCCTTCCAGCGGCCGTCTTTCGTGCCCGTGTCGGTGACTTGCTTGAGTACCTTCGCTGCGATCTGGTCGACCGTCTTACGTGACAGGTACAGCTCACGGTAGAGGTAGGCACGGCCGTCCGGGTCAATCGCCCACCACTGCACCACCGTAGGGTTCGAGTAACCGAAGTCGATCGTCCACACGCGCCGCCACGACGCCGGCACGTCGAACGCGTCGATCAGGTGGATCGACTCGTCCCACTCCTCGTACACCAGCCCGTCAGCGGCGACCCACAGCCCGTGCCGCATGCGCTGGTAACGCACCCCGGTGAGGGTGTCGAGGCGCTCCAGGTACGTCCGCCCGTAGTTCGTCCACGCGCCGTCCTGCCACATGCGCGGGTTGTCTTCGTGCTTGCTGTAGATCATGCGGCAGCGGCCCGTGTCACACCGTTGCTTCAGGTGGTGGTGGGGGCTGCCGGGGTTGGTGAGTAGGCGCAGCTGCTGGTACGGCATGACGCCGTTGCGGAGGCGGGTCTCCGCCATGTCGAGGTCTTCGGCGGTGGTTTCCGTCGCCTCGTCGCACAGGATGGTGTCGTACTCGGTGGACAGGAGACGGGTCGCCCGGTCGAGGCCGCCGACGACGACCGTTGACCCGTTGCGGTAGCGGAACGCCGCCGGCTCCTGGCTGCTGCCGCCGTAGAAGCGGACGATGCCGGCGGCCGTCGCGTCGGGGATGATGCCGCGCCGCCACGTCACCAGCGTGGACGCGGTGAGGGACGACAGCGTCTTGCGGAGCAGGAGGTGCCGTGAGCCGGGATAGCGAAGCGCGTCGAGGTGCGTGAGCATCAGCGCGCCGTGGGACTTGCCCGTGCCTGCTGCGCCCGACAGCAGGACGGCCTTGTCCCGGGCGCGGAACAGTTCCTTCACTGCGCCGCGCACCTCGATCACTACCTCTGTCACGCCCCGTTGACTTCCTGCTCGGCGACGTCGGTGAGATCGCGGATCAGCTGTCGGGCGGCTGTCTCCAGCTCGCGGGCGGAGACGCGTCCGATGCCGCGCTGGAAGTCGCTGTGCCGGCGGGTGCCCCACTGCAGTGCGACGGTGAGCCTCGGGGACTGTGTGCCGTACTGGCCGACGCCGATCACGTCGATGCCGGGGACGGTGGTGCGCAGCTTGCCGAGCGCGTGCTGTACCTCCGTGGGGGCGGCTGGGGTGAGCGTGGCGATAGCCCACAGCCGGTCGTAGACGGGCGCGTGCTGGCCCATCGCTTCGATCGTGATGCGAAGGGACACGCCTTCCGGCGGGCAGTCGCAGCCGTCGTTGTGCAGGCCCAAAATTCCGGTGCAGCTCACGGTGTCTCGATCTCCGGGGGGACGGGGCCCTCACTGGGCCACAGGTGCGCGACGGTGTCCGGGTTCATGCCGAGGCTGGCGAGGTTCACTCCGCGCGGGTATTGGGGTGGGGGGTCGAGGAGGTCGGCGGCGCGGCGCAGCTCCGCCGCTAGGTCACGCATGGTCTGCACGAACTCGACGTCGTCGCGTCGGGGGATCGCTGCGTCTCCGATGTGGGTCTCGCGGAGGATGCCGCCGTCTCGGTGGCGGAACAGGAGTTGCCCGGTGATGAACCGGCCGGGTCCGTCGTTCGGCGGATGGGCGGTCCGCCAGCCGGGCGGGGTGTCGTCGGTCACGGTCGCCACTCTTCCTGGTAGTCGGGGTGGCCGGCGTAGGGCAGCGCGAGTACCTGCGCGATGTAGTAGGCGGTGCAGTCGTAGTGGTGAGGGATGACGACGGTCCAGCCGCTGTCGGGGGCCTTCGGTGTCTGGTCGGGGCGCCAGCATCCGGAGGTGCAGAACGGCGTGTCGTCCGTGGCGAGCAGCTCTCGCTTGGCTTCGACGTCGGCGAGCGCTCGGGCCGGGTCGTTGCGGGCGATGTCGTACGCCGCTGCCTCGTCGTCGTCGAGGCGGGCGTGCACGAAGTCGACAAGGTCAGTCATCGTCGAGTCCCTTCACGACGTACTCGATCTGCATGTTCACGTTCTGTGACGGGTTGACCTTCAGGCCGTCGAGGTCGACGATCCGCTGATGCGTCTGGTCGCGGAGGCGTTCGATCGCGGTGATCTGTGCGTGGATCTTCAGTGCTAGGTCGACGTCGTCGATCGTCTCGCCACTGTCCGAATAGATGATCTTGCCCTGCTGGACCAGGATGTTCTTTCGCCGCAGCATCTCCATGAGGTGCGCCTCACGCTCGGCACAGCGCTCCAGCGCGGCCTGTAGCCGATCGCGTTCGAGCTGGCGGGCGCCGTCTGCCTCGACGATTCGGGCGGCGTTGACGACGCGGTGGTATCCGGTGACGGCGGTTGTCTTGCCGATGCCCATGTGGGCGGCGATCTTCTCGAAGGTCATGCCGTCGCGGTACAGGCGGTAGACCTGCGCGTCCTGTTCGGCGGTGTCGGGCTCGGGCTCGAACTGCCCCTGCTTACGCCGTGTGCGATCCGCTGGCTTAGGGGTACGCGGCGTGTCCATGCCGAGTCTCCGTTCACTGTGTGTGACGATCGCGGGTTTGGTGTACCTGTATTGTGCCCGCGCGTGCGTTGGCCGTGGCTGCTCTCTGGCAGGTCATCGTGTCCTCACAGTCGGGCCGGCAGCTGCCGCAGGGGTTCACTGCTGCTCCTCGTGCCAGGGGTGCCAGTAGCCGATGGTTCGCTGGTCGGGGTTGGGGTCGGGGGTGGTGGCCGTGTGGAAGTGCCCGAGCGAGTCGTTGTAGTGGACGCGTAGGTACAGCTGGCCGGCGTCGTCGAGGTGTTCAAGGATCTTGGCGTGGTGGCACTCGGCGGGGTTGCCGGCTGTGTAGTGGACTATGTGGACGGTCGTGTCGCTGGCGGGCAGGTTGGTCATGGTTGCTCCTAGTGGATGTGGTGCCACGTGCCGGGGGTGTACTCGCCTTCGCGGACGACTACGGCACCGATGGGGTTGCGGACTTCGATGATCGGCCCCTGGTCACGGTGGACACCGTCAACCCATGTTGATCCGCCTCGGGGGTCGAGGACGTGCAGGCAGATAGTTCCGTCGGGGTTGGTATTGGTGGTGATCGCTGCCTGGCATGTGCCGTAGTGCGTGAGCTGTGGCGCGTAGTGGACGGTGTCGCCGATGCGGGGTGTGTTCATGCGGGTAGCCATCCTTCGATTGCGTTGTGCCAGCGGTGTGCCATGTCGTTGTAGGCGGCGTTCATGGGGTGGATGCCGTCTTCGGTCCAGCGGGCGGGGATGCCGGTCATGTCGGCGGTGGTGACGCGTCCGGTGTTGGTGCGGGCGTTGACGGCTGCGTTGATTGCGGCGTTGATGGTCTGTTCGTTGGTGATGGCTCCGGTGTTGCGGCTGTATTGGATTTTGGCGATGCAGATGTGGAGGGTTGGGGATGCGCCGAGTGCCTGGTCGATGAGGTCGTCGATGCGGGTCTGCCAGTCGGTGAGGTCTGGTTGTACGGCGTCGTTGGTGCCTAGGTGGACAAGCATGATGTTGGGGTTGGCGGCGGGGATTGCGTCGATGGCGCGAGGGGCTACGTAGCGGAGGGTTTGTCCGCCGTATGCCTGCATGGTGTAGGTGGGTGCGATGCCTCGGCGTCCGAGTAGTTCGGTGAGGTATCGGCGGTAGCCGGTGCCGTCTGTGGATCCTGCGCCGAGGGTGATGCTGTCGCCGACGCAGAGGATGCGGGTGGTGCGGGTGGGGGTGGGGCGGAGGGTGGCGACGGCGTCGAGGATGTCGTCGAGCATGTACTGCATGCGCTGTTCGAGTTGGGTGAGGTTGTGGGTTGCGGCGATGTCGTCGGTGGGGTTGGTGGTGTATTCGACGTATCCGGCGTCGGTGAGGCCGCCGGCGATGGCTCGTACGGCGTTGTCGTCGTAGGCGCCGGTTGGGGTGGGGGGTAGTGCGTTGGCGCGGCTGCTGCTGATGGCTGCGGCTGCTGTGGTGAGTGCGGCGATGAGTGCGGCGCGTCGGGTGGCGAGATTCATGGGGTTAGCTCCTGCGGTGGTCGGGGGTGGTGTCGCATGGGCCGGGGTGGCCGTCGTAGAGGCGGCAGGTGTCGCTGCCGTGTGGGACGTCGCACGGTCCTGTGCCGGGCGGGTAGTGGTCTGCTGGCCACCATGCCCGTAGGTATTCGTGGACGCCGTAGTGGTGGGGTACGTCGTCGCAGATCATGTCGGGCTGGGCGGGGTTGGGGGTGCCGCAGATGGGGCGGGGTTCCTGTCCGGTGGATAGCTGGTAGGTGCCGGTGGTGGGGGCGGTCCAGCCGGGTTCGGTGTTGAGCGTGTCGGGTGCGGGCTGGGTGTCGAAGTGGACGGCGGTGGGCGGGGCGATCCTGTCGAGTCGGTCGGCGATGGCGAGGAGCGCGTGGGCGGTGGCGATGGCTGCGAGGCTGTCGGCGCTGGCTGCGTGGCCGTCGGTGAGGTCGAGTAGCTGTCGGGCGGTGGCTGCGTGGTCGGTCATGACTGCTCGCTGTCGTTGAGTAGGCGGAGGGCTTCGGTGATGAGGGCCCGGCTGATGGCGCGTTCGCGGGGGTTGCTGGTGATGGCGGCGCAGTCGACGGCGGTCATGGTGTCGTTGTCGGTGTGGACGTAGGTGAGGGATGGTCCGCTGCGCATCTGGGCGACGGTCGGGCGGGTGTCGGGCCGGTTGTCGGCGTACTCGTCGGCGGCTTCGAGGAGGCGGCGGATGTACGGGTTGATGTCGACGGCTTCGCTGCCGACGGCGTTGAGTGCGGCGGTGACGGTGTCTGCGAGGGTGTCGCTGATTACGTCTCGGAGGCCTGTTGCGGTTCGTACGCTGCGCCGGGGGCTTTGGTTGTCCATGGTGTGTCCCATTCGATGCGGGTGTATCCGGGGGTGGTGGGGTCGTCGGTGGCGCGGCAGGTGCCGGACACGGTTTTGATGATCGACATCCCCTCCCCTCCCCCACCGGGGTGCCCCTCTCCACCACTATCGTCGCTGGTCGGGGGCTTGTGGCCGGGAGTGGGGTTGGGTTGGGGGCGGGTGGTGGTGCGCCATGCGGTCCATGTCCATCCGGCGGCGATGGCGGCTGCGATGCGGGGGTCGTTGTGGATGGCGGCGGGTAGGCCGCTCCCGCCTGCGAGTGCGGCGAGAGCGGCTGTGCCGGGGTTGTTGCGGGCCCAGTGGGCGGCGTGTGCGGCGGCATTACCGGTGCCGTCGTACAGGCGGCGTGCCACCTTGCGGGCGACGGTCATGCCGGGGTGTCACCGGTCTGGTCGACGTGCTTGCCGTCGTGGCCGGCGGTGTCGTCGTCGGGTACGGCGGTGTCGTGGCGGACGGACACGGCGTGGACGCGTTCGCGTGGGGTCCACGTGATGGTGATGTCGCTTCGGATGATGACCCACAGGTCGGTGATTTCGATGGTGGCGGGGTGGCCTGTGCTGTCGAAGTAGTCGTCTTCGAGGTGCTCGCCGTCGGTGAAGTCGACGGCGAATCCGGTGTAGCGGGTCATCGTGGGTTCCTTACTGGCCGGTGGTGGTCTGGGTGAGGGTGGTGCCGACGGTGCCTGCGGTGGTCTGGGCGGAGCCGATGAATCCTCCGATGACTCCGCCGGCTCCTGCGAGGCACGCGACCATGAGCATGCCCATGATCGTGTACTTCTTCGTTTCGGCGTTGAACTTCTTCCAGTGGCTGATGATCAGGGCGAGGAGGATCAGGCCGACGAGGGTGGCGCCGCCTCCGGCGACGAACTGTCCGGTTCCGGTGTTGGGTGCCTGCTGGACGGTGCCGGCGGCGATGGTGTTCGGGGTGTTCATGGGTTGCCTCGGGGTGTTCGGCCGGGTGTTCAGGCGCCGGCGGCGTGTAGGGCGATGGGGGTGAGGAGGAGGAGGGCGATGATCGCGCCGACGGCTGTGAACGGGTTGCGCCAGCGCCAGAAGAACAGGAGGAGAACGGCGGCGGCGGGGATCATCTCCGGGGCGAGCGGGTAGGCGTTCAC
>Ga0209177_10000005_pt1 | contig 31240 bp, 51 predicted proteins | sample GAControl_FD_187519 | JGI IMG/M metagenome (GOLD analysis project Ga0209177, IMG submission 187519) | Agricultural soil microbial communities from Georgia to study Nitrogen management - GA Control (SPAdes) (version 2) | ecosystem: Environmental > Terrestrial > Soil > Agricultural land | place...
AACGCGACCGGCGAGAAGGTCCAGCGCCGGTTCGACCTGGCGCAGGTCCAGGCGTGGCACGCCGAGCGTGACCAGCTCGCCGCGACTGCCTGATCACTCCCCCATGTGGCGCGGGGCCGCCCGCCTTTGGCCGGCCGGACGACCCCACTTGGCGCCGCACCTCACTCACCACTCACACGAGAAATGAGGCGACTCGCCTTGAACGAGAATCCTAGCTCCCTGAGCTTCGCCGCCCGGATGGAGCTCCAGCGGCAGAACCGCTCCCGCTTCGAGACCTACCGCGACATGACCGGCGAGCAGCTGCCCGCCCCCGTCGTGGTGGCCACCCCCGAGCGCGTGTACGTGACCGTGTCGGACGCCGATGACCTCGTCGCGTGGCTGGACGTCTACGGCGGTACGGCTCACCGCGGTCCGGTGTTCGACGGCATGCGGATGTGGACGGTGCACCAGGTCTCGGACGGGTGGTCGGACGGCCGCTCGGTGCCGGTGCAGATCACGGCGGCGGTGCAAGAGGACGAGCTGGTCATGCACGTGTTGATGGACGCGTTGGTGCAGTCGGCGCCGGTCGTGTCGTTGGACCAGTCCCCTCAGGCGGTGTCGGCGTGAGCGCCCGGATGTGGCTGGCGCGGCTGCTCCAGACCCGTGCAGGGATCCGATCTCTGTCCGCCGAGATGGCCGATAAGGCGGAGGCGCGCGGGTTCCCGGAGGTGGCTCAGCGGATCCGTGGCGCGCAGGAGGCCCGCGAGGCCGAGTGGACTGCCCGCGATGGGGGTGTGCTGTGAACACCCGGAGCGTGAACGCCCTTTCCGGTGTGATTCACGCGGCGATGCAGACGCATCGGACGGCGGCCGGGATCGCTATGGCTGTCGAGGCGGCGGGGATGGCGCAGTCGCCGGAGTCGGCGGCCGAGTTGGTCGCGCTGCGGTCCCGCGTCGTCGAGCTGGAGCAGCAGCTCGCGGCCCGCACGTTCTACCTCGCCGAGTCCGAGGACGCCGAGAACGGCCCGACCCTGCACGCCACGCACGTCGCCGCGATCGCCTGGTGCGACGAGGTCGAGCCCGGCGACTGGTTCGAGGACGACGGCGTGTGGGTGCAGTGCAACACCGACCCGGACACGGACCGGCCGACGACCCGCGGTGCGGGCACGGTGACGCCGTTGTCCGTCCAGGGTGACGGCGTCGACGCTGAGGCCGATCGGCTGCGGCGGGAGTTCCTGGAGAAGGCCCGGAAGCTGTCGGACCTCCAGCGGGTCCGGGAGGACGAGCAGGAGTACGTCCGGGATCTCCAGAAGCAGCAGGGCGCCGTCATGAAGGCCCTGGGCTGCGGTGCGCACGACGAGTGGGACGAAGTCCTACACCGCGCCCGTCAGCTCGCTGGCGGTCAGGCGGTGTCGCCGTGACGGCCCCAAGCCCACTGTCCGCAGAGCTGATCGCCAAGGTCCGCACGCTGCGCAAGATCCAGAAGATGTCGGCCCAGCGACTGACCGACGCCATGACCGCCGACGGATTCCCGATCCAGCGGTCGGTGCTCGCGAACATGGAGAGCGGCCGGGTCGCCACGGTCTCTGTGGACTTCCTCGCGGCTGCCGCGAAGGTGCTGGGCACGGACCTGTGGACGCTGTTGACGCAGCCGGTGTCCTGCCCGCAGTGCAAGGGCGAGCCGCCCGCGGGGTTCACCTGCAACGCCTGCGGGGGTGCCTCGTGATGGCCGCGATCTGGTGGCCCAAGGACCGGCCGCGCCCGCCGAAGGGCGGTGGTTCCCATGGCTGACGCGACTGTCGTTGACGCTCTCGCGTGGCTGCTGCTGGCGGCGTTCCTCGGTGGCCTGACGGTGGCCCTGGCCCCGTACGTGCACGACGCGTGGGAGTCGCAGATGAATGCGGTGGCTGATCAGGTGACCGTGCTGGTCTCGCTGCCGCTGGCCCCGCGTCCGGCCGTCCGCAAGTCGCGTGTCACTGCGCTCCCTGCCGTGTCGCTGCTGAGGCACGGCAGGCACCGCGCGGGGGTGAGCGCGTGACCGTCCTCGCCTGGGTCGGCGTGTACTTCGTCGCCGCGTTCCTGATCGCCCCGCTGGTTGGCCGCCGTCTGCGCCGCCAGCAGCCCACCAACCGCCCGCCCAAGACTCCCTGGGGACCTCGATGAAGATCACCACTCGATCCGACTTCCGCGTGGAAGTCACCTTCAAAGCCCGAACCCTGGCGGACATCGGCCTGACCGACGTGCAGGGCCAGATCATCAACGGCGACCTCAGCATCCGGATCGCCCCGCAGCGACTCGGCGACTTCGGGTTCATGTCGATGTCCGACTCCATGGCGTCGAGCGACCCGGAGCGGGACTACGAGGAGCGGTGCAAGGAGCTGCTCGCCGAGATCCGCCGCCAGCGGCCGTGCGCCACCGGCCAGGTGACGTGGACCGAGACCCACACGTGCTCGCACTGCGGCTACGGCTGGGAAGTGCTGACCGCCGAACAGGCCAGCCCGGACGAGTTCGGGCAGGACGAGCACAGCGTCGAGGGCGAGCCGGTGTGCTGCGAGAAGGCGATCGTCGAGTTCCGTGCGGAGCGCGGCATCCCGGCTCTCGTGGTCGAGGGCGGTGCGGTCCGATGAAGCTCTTCGCCCGCCGCCGGACCGCCACCGTACGCCCGCCGATCCCCACGCCGGCAGACCTGCACACCGATTCGCTACGCCGGTTCGAGGCCGCTGTCACCCCGGCGCTCACCGTCCCTGAGCCGATCACGACCGCCACCCACGCCGAGCGACTCCCGATCGTCCCCGTGCGCGGCTCGTACACGGTCACGTACCAGCTGCGCGGCCACTCCCCGGACCCCATCACCACCTCGGACGTGAAGGTCATCGTCGACCTCGGCAAGATGCGTGGCCTGGTCAGGGTGCACGGTCTCAGTATCGGCAGCTTTGACCTGACGCGGGTTGGCGGTGCCCGATGAACGCCCAACTCCGCGTCCTCGTCGGCGCCATCGGCCGCCCGGCCCGGTTGCGGGCCGACCGGATCCGTCGCGACACCCTGACCCGCCTCGCCGCCGCGCTCCGCGAGGACGACGACAGCTCGGTGCAGAACGCGCTCGATGCGCTGATCGACGCTGTCGCCAATCCGGCGGACGCCGAGGGCGCCGAGATCGACGCCCTGGTGGCGGACATCGAGGACCTGGCCGACATGGGCCGGGCCGAGATGGCGCTGACGGACGGCGACCTCAGCCAGCTCGCAACGGAGGCCGCGCATGCGGTCAACGAGACGGCGGCCGGTCTCGGCACCGTGCACGCGCTGCCGGTGCAGCAGGACCGGAGGGCGTCATGAGCGCCGCTGAGCACCTGCAAGAGGCGATCGACGTCGGCTGCACGCGCGACGACCACGACCACGTTGCGGACCACCGCGCCGAGGTACTGGCCGAGGCCGCCGACGTTGCCGAGCGCTTCACCGAGCGGTGGCCCGACATGGACGCCATGAAGGCTGACGGGGTCATCGGCCCGCACACCGCCTTCAAGCGGATCGCCGACGAGCTGCGCCTCATGACCGGGAAGGACACCGGCGACGCCATCCAGGCGCCCGCAGGCGAGTCCACCCAGCCTGCGCCGGTCCGCGTCTGGCACGTCTTCGACGAGGACACCGCCCACGCCACCCCGCGGCTCTATGCCTCCGAGGAGGCCGCCCGTCTCGGCACCATCGCCCGCTACGAGGAGATGGAGGGCGTTTGCTCCGACTACTCGTGGCGCGCGGATGACGATGTGTGGGAGTTGCTGGCCGGTGGTGATCCGGTCGGGATCTACTTCGCGCCCGTCGCGGTGAACGGCGCGGCGGAGGACGACGCGGTGTACGCCGACGTCCCCGACGCGGACGAGTGGGTCAGCTGCTCCCGCCCCCACTGCCCCAACGGGGAGCGGTACGGCAAAGCGACCGAACGCGGCTGGATCAACCACCACATGGACACCTGGCGCTGCCCCGACCACGCCGCACGGGCCGCCGAGGGCGAGGTGTCCCGTGGCTGACGTCATCACCCACCCGACCGTGATCACCCCGGCCGCCATGCCCCGCCACCGCCACCCCGACGCACAGCAGATCCTCCTCGACGCGATCCGTGCCACCGGAGGCCAGTGGACCACCGGCCGCGCCAAGGCCCACTTCGCCAAGGCCTACCCCACGCACCTGTACCGGTCCACGATCCGGCGGCTCCTGCGCAAGCTGCACGCCGCCGGACACCTGGACCAGCACGACGCCAAGGGCCGCCGCTACTACACCCTCCGCGCGGTGTGCACGTGCGACCAGCCCGGCGCCGACCCGTACGCCTGCGAGGCCGAACCCGAGGACTGCACGGGCTACTTCTCCGAGCTCAACCCGCACGGCCCCCCGCGCGCCGCCGACCTGCGCAGCGCCGAGGTCTCCCGGACCTGCCCCGTGTGCACCTGGCGCACCTCCGTCTGGCACGTCGACGACGGATCGGCCGAGGCCGAGCTGCACGAGCACGTCGCCCGCCTGCACGGCGGCAGCTACGAGAAGGCGAGCACCGCATGAGCACGACGACCGAGGCCGGGGCAACCGCCCCGGCCGCCGGCCGCCGGGTCACACCGACCGGCCGACTCATCCTCCCCGCCTCCGCCGACCGCGACGCCTGGCTCACCGCCCGCCGCGGCGGCCTCGGCTCCTCCGACATCGCCGCGATCCTCGGCATCTCCCGCTATGGCAACGCCCTGTCGGTCTGGCACGACAAGACCGGCGGCCTCCCCCTGGAGTCCGACGACTCCGAACCCGCCCTGTGGGGACGGCTCCTCGAGGAGAACGTCGCCCGCGAGTGGGCCCGCCGCAACCGCTCCGTCGTCCACCGCGTCGGCCTGGTCGCCAACGTGACCCGGCCGTGGCAGATGTGCACCCTGGACCGGCGCGTCCTCGAATGCCCGCTGGCCACCGAGCGCGAGCGGTGCGCGGTCGAGGTGAAGTGCCGCGACAAGATGAAGGCCGGGCAGTGGCGGCGCGGGACGCCCGACGACGTCCTCGCGCAGGTCCTCCACCAGATCGACGTCTGCGGCTACGACCACCTGCACGTCGCGACGCTCATCGGCGGCAACGACTACCGCCAGTTCACCGTGTGGCGGAAGGACTACGAGGACCTGATCGGCGACCTGCGGGTGGCCGGGTCGGTGATGTGGGAGCACGTCACCACCCGACGCCCGCCGACGCTGGTCGGTACCGAAGAGCCCGGCCCTCTTCTGGACCTGTACGAGCGGCTGCACCCCGAGCGCGACGGCGCCGTCGAGATCGCCCGCGACGGCGACGCGCAGGACCACCTCGCCGAGTACATCGCCGCCGGCGCCGCGGAGTCCGCCGCGAAGAAGCGGAAGGAACGCGAGAAGGCCGCGCTCCTGGGCGTCCTCGGCGACGCCGAAGTCGCCCTGCGCGGTGACGCGGTGGCGTTCTCGTACGACGAGACCAGCCGCGAGCACTGCGACGTGAAGCGCCTCGCTGAGCGCTGGCCCGACGCGTACGCCGACTGCGTCGAGGACCGCGTCTCGCGCCGCCTGAACATCCCCCGTGCCATCCGTGAGGAGCACCTCGCATGACGACTCTTGCCGAGCGCGCGGCGGCCGCCGCCGGGCGCGCCGACACCGACCTGGCCGCCGAACCGACCACGACCGAAACCGCGTACGTGCCGGAGCAGTTGGCCGACCCGGGCATTCCCGAGCCTGGGCCCGACGGCCCGGAGCGGGTGCCCGTCTACACCGCTTGGTCCCGCGTCATGGGCGAGGTCCGCGGCATCAACAAGGGCGCCTGGTACGGCAAGCCGGACATGAGCGGGAGCTACCGGTTCCGCGGTGTCGATGCGGCGTTGAACGCCTTCGGACCGGCGTGCCGCCTGCATGGCGTGCTCGTGCTGCCGGTGAAGACCGAGGCGGCGTACCGCGACGTGAAGACGTCGACCGGGAAGAACTCCCGCGAGTGCACCGTAACCGTCACGTACCGGATCATCGGCCCGGCCGGAGACCACATCGAGGTCCAGTCCGTCGGCGAGTCCATGGACTCCGCGGACAAGGGCACCGCGAAGGCTCTGTCGACGTCGCTGCGGTCGCTGCTGTTCCTCGGCGGCCTGGTCCCGACCGGCGACCCGGACCCGGACACGCAGAACATCGAGCGCGGTGAGGCGCCGCTGCGGTCGCTCACCTCGTACCGAGACGAGGTGCTGGAGGAAAGCCCGTCCAAGGCCCGTATGGCGCAGATGGTCCACGAGTTGCGGCAGCAGCAGCGCATGGGCGGCCTGGTGCAGAACGAGGTCGGCGACGACGAGGCGATCGGCGACCTGATCCTGCGTATCGGCAAGGAGCGCGGGTTCGCGGGTGGTGCGCAGTGAGCGCCCCCTGGTTCCTCCAGCGCATGGGCGCCCTCGACTTCGAGAGCAGCGACAAAGACCCCCGCACCGCCCGCATCGTCACCTGCGCCCTGGTTCTCGTCGGCGGCGGCCAGCCCCCCGACACCCGCACCTGGCTCCTCAACCCCGGCATCCCCATGGAGCCCGAGGCCATCAAGGTGCACGGCATCACCGACGAGTACGCCGCCGAACACGGCCAGCCCGCCGACCAGGGCGTCGCGGACATCGCCCGCGCGATCGCCGAGACCGTCACCGCCGGCGTACCGCTCGTCGGCCACAACCTCGGCGGCTACGACCTCAACCTCCTCAACCACGAATGCGCCCGCCACCTCGGCGACACCCTCGAAGGGATCTGCCGCCAGCCCCTGACCCGCGTCATCGACACGCTTGTCCTGGACAAGCACGCCGCCCCGTACCGGCGCCGGGTGTCCGAGACGCAGGGCGCGTACCAGATGCGGACCACCGCGGAGACGTACGGCCTGGCCTGGGACGAGGAGCAGGCGCACGGCGCGGAGTACGACTGCTTGCAGTCCGCGAGGGCCGCGTACCGGATGGGCGTCATCGCCTTCACGCCGCGCGCGGACCGCCCGGCCTGGGTGCGGTCGTTGCGGAACCGGCGAGGCCCGTACGAGCGGTTCGACGACCTGGCCGTGGCCGACGTCGAGGAGCTGCACCGCCGCCAGATCGGGTGGGCTGCGGAGCAGGCGGACAGCTTCCGGACGTACCTGATCAGTCAGGGCGAGCACGAGCGGGCGCGGTCGGTGCGCTCGGAGTGGCCGCTGTTCCCGCTGGCCGTCGACGAGGCCGAGGCGGTGAGCGCGTCATGAAGCTCGCCCGCCACCGCCAGGCCGAGGTCACGCCCGAGCAGATCACCGAGGTACGCGTCGCTCTCCTCGAGGAACAGGTCCGCGAGCTGAGCATCGCCAACGTCAAAGCCGAGAACGAGCACCGCGCGCAGGCCGCGATCATCCGCCGCCGGAACAGGCAGATCACGCTCCTCACCGAGACGCTGCGCCGCCTGCTGCTGTCGTACAGCGGGCTTGCGAGGGTGCGGGACCGCATTCGCCCGGCCCGCGTGCTGGACACCGGCACCCCGGGTGTGGAGGTGACCCGATGACGCAGCCCACCGAGGTTCTCGCCAGCGGCGTGTGCGTGCTCACCGCCGCCGTGGCCGTGATCGGCGCCCGCCTCGTCTGGCACCCCACCCAGCCCACCGTCCAGCCACGCGCATTGCAGGACCCGGGCGTGTGGCTGGCCTGCCACTCCCTGACCTGCGCCCACACGACCACGCTGCACGACCCCACACCCGTCGGCGGCCTCGCCTGCCGCAACTGCCACACCGTCACGCACCCGGAGGCCACCAGTGGATGACGCCCTGGACGCCCTGTTCGCACCCGTCGCACTGCCCCAAGACCGTCTGCTCGACCTCCCCGCCATCACGATCACCGTCTACGGCCAGGCCGCGCCCCAAGGCTCCAAGCGGCACGTCGGCCGCGGAGTGATGATCGAGTCGTCGAAGAAGGTCAAGCCGTGGCGGCAGGACGTCAAAGCCGCGGCGCTCACCGTCATCGAGACCCTGCCCGGCTGGGCACCCCTCGACGGCCCGCTGAGCGTGTCGATGACCTTCGCGTTCGCCCGCCCGAAGGGGCACTTCGGTACCGGCCGCAACGCCGACCGGCTCAAGCCGTCCGCGCCCCCGCGCCCCGCCGGCGTCCCCGACCTGTCGAAGCTCGTCCGCTCCACCGAGGACGCGCTCACCGGCTCCGTGTGGGCCGATGACGCCCGCGTTGTGGAGTACCGGCGCCTCGGCAAGCACTACGTCACCAGCAGCGCTCTGGACGTGCTGAGCATGCCCGGCTGCGTGATCCGCGTCTGGCAACTCCCTGCGGCGGTGGCGTGATGAACACCACCCGAGAGCAGATCGTCACCCTCATCCAACAGGGCAAGTCCAACAGCGCGATCTCCCGCGAACTGCACTGCGACAAAGCCCGAGCCCGCCGCATCCGCCAGGAACTCGGGCTGCCCAACGCTGTACTCCAGCCGCTCACCCTGGAAGAGAAGTGGGCCGCCCGCACCCGCCAGGTCGACGGCGGCCACCTGGAATGGCTCGGCGAGCAGGTGGGCCCCGCCCGAACCCCTGTCATGCGCTACAAGGAGAAGTCCTTCACGGCCGCCGGGATCGCCTTCCGCGTCCGCACCGGCCGCGACCCCGTCGGCTACGTACTGCCCGGGTGCGGCCGCCCGCACTGCGTCGCCCCCGACCACGTCGAGGACGAGCCCGAACGGCAGCGCACCCGCGAGCAACTGCGGTACCTCCAGGGCGGCCAGAAGCGCCCTGAGCGTTGCGTGCACGGCCACGACATGGCCACGCACGGCCGCTTCACCCCCGACGGCCAGCGGTCGTACTGCGAGGCGTGCAAGGCCGCCCGGCGTCAGGAGGTGTCCTGATGGCCAGCCGCTCACCCGAGACCCTCGAACCCGCCAACGCCTGGGCCGCCCGTGCCCGGTGCCGCGGCGAGGACCCCGAGACGTTCGAGGACGGCCGAAACGTCGCCGCCGCCCGTGCGATCTGCGCCCGGTGCCCCGTCACCCGTCAGTGCCTGGACGACATCCTCCGCATCGAGGGCAACGCCGGGGTCCGATCGAGGTCGGGAATCTACGCGGGCACGACACCGGCCCAGCGTCGGCGCCGGTACGAGACCTCCCGGCGTACGGCATGAGCCCCCGCACCGCCCACCGGCGCCCCCGACGGACGGCCGTGCCGGAGTGGCACGAGGGCCAACTCCTCGACTGGAGTGCCCCCTGGCACTGGGGCAAGGGAGCCGATCTGCCCTGCCGGTACTGCGGTGTGGACGCCTGGTGCCGCGACTCCAAAGGCCACCCAGCCCACAAGGTCTGCGCGGAGAAGGCGCTCGCCGCGCAGTACGCCCAGGCCGTCGCCGACTACCAGGAGGGCGTCCTGTGATCGCGCTTCACCTCGACTCCGGCGACATCGCGGAACTCGTCGACTCCCTCCACGACGCGGCCGACGCCTGCGCACCCCACGCCCCCACGCTCGCCCGCAAACGCCGGGCCCTCGCCAACTCGATCGGCGACGCCCTCGACTCCCTGCCCAAGCCCACGATCCGAGAGGACCACGACACCCCGTGACCGAACGCCCGTACACCGACGCCGACCTCCGCACCGAGGCCGCCCGCCAACTCGCGCTGTCCGCCCAGGACCCGGACTTCATGGGCATCGGCGAGCGCATGGAAGGCGCCGACATCGAGAGCACCATCCCCGACGGCGCCGAGACCGGACGCCAGTGGGACGGCCTGGCTCCGCACGACTTCGACGCCGCGCAGCGCGAGATCGACGACCTCCTCACCAAGGCCGCCGACCTATCCGAGTGGGCCATCGACCTCGGCGCGGACGGCCTGGAACCCACCGGCCACGTCCTCAAGGTCGGATCCGCCACCAAGCACGTCGCCCGCATCCACTTCGCGTTCGACCCCGACCTCGCCGAAGACGTCCGCACCTCCCTTGTCGAGGGCCTCGCACAGGTCATCGCCGACTCCCTCTGATCCAGAACGCCAGCACAGCACGGAAGGACAGCGCACATGCCCAAGCTCGCCAAGGACGCCCGCGTCACCGCCAAGCTCGACAGCGCCGCCGAACACCTCGACGTCGCGCTCACCTCCGCGCAGAAGCGCGAGTTGTTCGAGCACCCCGGCAAGGTCGCCTTCGCCATCGTCCAGCTCCAGTCGACCGCCTACACCGGCCACGCGGAGACCGAGGGCAAGGACCCGCAGGTCAAGCTCCGCATCACCATGGCCGGCGTCGCGACCGACGAGGACGAGGCCGGAAGCCTCGCCGAGGCCGCCCGCGCGATGTACCGGCGCCGCCGTATGGACGGGACGTTGGACGAGGTCGGCCAGGGCCCGCACGGTGCGGCCGCGATCCTCAGCGCGGACTTCGCGGGCTACCCGTCCGAGGACGAGTTCCAGCGGCACGAGGAGGCGAAGGCCAAGCGCGCCCGCGCGCTCGAGCGCGCCGCGAACCTCCGCTGATCCGGGACGGCCCGCGGCGACGACTCCCGCCGCGGGCCCCCGAGCACCGCCCACACCCCGACTGCACCGCCGGAGAGCCCCTTGAGCACCAGCACCGACCGCGACCGCGAGCGCGGCGTCCAGACCGTACGCAACGCGTGGATCAACGCGATGCGGAACGAGGTGCTGCGCTCGAACATCCCCGAGTTGCCCCGCATCGTCGCCATCGGTATCTGGATCGCCACCTACGCGGACGCCGACGGCGGCTCCACGTTCCCCGGCCGGGAGACCCTCGCCAAGCTCGCCGGAGCGGCGAAGGAGACCGTCACCCGCGCGGTCAACGTCCTCGTCGCGGCCGGTGTGCTCCAGCGGAAGCGGCGCCCGAACCAGTCGACGTTGTTCCAGCTCGTGATCCCCACCGAACGCCCGGACTGGGGTGCGCACATCCACCTCTACACGGAGAACCGGCAGCGGGAGTACCGGCGTCGGAAGGCGGCTGAGGAGCGGGCACAGCGGGCGGATGAGACGGCCCGGAAGGCGTTGCAGGACGTCTCCCGGAAGGCGTCCCCGTCAAACCTTCCGGAAGGCGTCCCCGGACGCTCTCCGGACGATCCGGAAGGCGTCCCCGGACGCCCTCGGACAGCGTCCCAGGACGCTTTCCGGAAGGCGTCCCCGACGGTCGCCTACCAGTACACCCCTACCTCCGGTAGGGACCCAGAAAGAGACCAGGAGACGGCTGATGTTGAACCTCAGCCACAGGTAGGTGGGACCGCCGCGCCGCACCAAGATCCATCCCCATCGCAGCACCCTGACCCCGGCTTCGCCCCCACCCGCTGCGAGTCCTGCGGAGACCCGATGGTCCACCGACCCGGCCGCCCCAACATCCACACCCACTGCGCCCGCAACGCCGCCGCGCCCGGCGCCGCCTGAACCCGGAGCCACCCATGCCCGAGACCCGACTCACCTGCCTCACCCCCGCCAACGCCGCAGCCGTCGTCGCCGAACACGCCGACTACTTCGGCGCAGGCCCCAGCAACACCGTCCGCCAGGACGAGGCCGACGTCGTCATCGAGTACTTCGACAAGCGCTGGCCCCTCGACATCGCCGACTGGGCCGGAGAGCAAGGTCACGCGACCGACAGCGCAGCAGCAGCCGTCATCGCCCGGCTCTGATCCTGACCGCCGGAACCCCACCCGACAGAACCGGAGACCCACATGGCCGCCACCCGCACCTTCACCATCGCCCAACTCACAGCCCTCGGCGTCCCACCCGACGAGCCCGATGACGTCGAGTACAGCGACACGCTCCTCGCCGACGAGCACGTCACGACGCTGAAGTACACCGCCCAACGCCGGTGCGTCTTCCGGGCCGACGACGATGGCCAGGCGTACGCCGTGACCTACGAGGCCCCGCTGGACACCGGCGACTACGAGGTCGGCGACGGCATGCCGGACGACCACGGCTGGTACGGGGACGTCGAGGCCGTTGCCGTGGAGAAGCGCGAGATCACCGTGGTGCGCTGGGTGCCGGTCAGGGAGGGGCTGTGAGTAGCCCGTGCCCGGCCTGCCCGCGGACCCGCGCCGCCGGCCAATACCTGTGCACCAAGTGCTGGTTCCGCCTCACTGCCGACGCCCGCCGCCAGCTCAACCGCCGCGGTGCTGGCTCCGTGCAGCGGCTCCAGCAGCTCCTCGACCAACTCCGCGCTGGGACGCCACTCCCGAACGTCCGCATCGAGTGATCGCCCACACGCCGCCTGAGACCCGAACACGTCTCCGAACGACCGAAGACCCGCACGAACCCCTGAACGCCCGCCCAGCGCCCCGCCAGACCCCGCCACGACACCACGGAGATCCACATGACACCCCGCACCGATCCGGTTCCGCCCGACGCCGCGCGCCATACACCGCCCAGCAGCCTCCACATCACCCCGTACGTCTGCCCCCACCTCGGCTGCATCGGTGGACTGATCAGCGACGGGGACGGCGGCGTCGACCGGTGCCTGCACTGCGCGGGCTCGGGCCTGACGGATGATCCGATGGGCGGCGCTGAGCGGGCACCGCGGCCGCCCGGTGTGATGCGGGCCCCGTGCGCGGACTGCGCGTACCGGTGTGGGTCGCCCGAGCTGGAGAACCAGGGCGTGCAGCTACCGGAGGACGAGCCGTTCTTCTGCCACCAGGGCCTGCCGCTGTCGGCGGCTGGGCGGTACGAGCCGGTGGCCACGTTCCGGGGGCTGCCGTTGGGGGCGATGGTGTGCGCCGGGTGGTGGGCTGCCCGTACGGACGAGCCGCTGCCCGCGAAGCCGTACCGCGAGGTGCCGTTGGGTGAGGCCGGGGTCGAGCAGCGGTGGGGTGCACCGGCGCGGCGGAACGTGGAGCGTGCGGTTGAGGCGAAGCGGGCGCAGCTGTGAGCGCGTCGCGTTGGTCGTCGCGGCCGCGGCAGTACGCCGCCGTCAGCGCCGGGATCGCCGCGGTGATCGGCCTCGTCGCCGCACCGTGGCTGACCCTGGAGCTGCTGTTCGCCCTGGTCGCCGCCGGGGTGCTGGTGGTCGGGGTACGGGGCCTCATCCGAGGGCCCAAAACGAGAACCGCACCTGCGAAGCAGCAGGCCACGAAGCCGGGGCCGCGATGCATCTGCGGCGACCCGATCGAGCGATGGAGCGGCCCAGGCGAACCCGGCTGGATCCACATCCCCGGCTCTGACACGCCCTGCCTCGACGCGCGGCCGGCGTACCGCTGCTGCGTCTGCGGCGGCCCGAACACGGTCTACGAGAACTGCTACGGGAACTGGTTCTGCTGGCCCTGCGCGGACTGCCCCTGCGGTCAGACGCCGTGCGTACGGACCGGCACCAACGACCCGGCGGTGAGCGCCGAGGCGGCATCGTGCTCGGGCTGCACCGGATGCGGCGGACCCGACTGCATCGAGCGTCCGGACAGGTCCGGACAGGATCCGGACCCCACCCGGACGGATCCGGACACCACCGGACAGCGAGCCGCTGACCAGGCCGGACACAATCCGGAAGCCCTCCGGATCGCCGCGAACGAGTCGATCACCCGCGCCCTGGCCGCGAACCCCGACATCGCCGCTGAGTACCAGCGGATCCGGCTCATGCTCCACGCCTCCCGCGACGTCCGCGCCACACTCGGGCGGGAGCTGGACGAGACCAAGGAGCGGCTCCGCAAGGCCGAGCGCGCCGCCGACCTCCTTGTCGACGCCCACCGCCGCACCGAACGAGCCGAAGCCGCCCGCGAGAGCGCCTCCGCCTCCGCCGCGGTCCTCCTCGCTGGCGTCGTGCGCGTCCAGCAGATGGTCAGCGCCTGGGAAGAGCAGCTCCCCGAGACCATCCGGACCGCGACCGCCGTGGATGCGATCCGCACAGCCCTCGCCACGCCGACCGCACTCGGCATCCAACCCACCACCGTCCGCGCCTACATCCGCGGCATCGGCGAGAAATGGGGCACACGGGACCGGGCCGAGATCGTCGCCACGGCCCGCCGCCGCGGCGTCGTCCCCGACCAGACCAACATCACGAAGGAGAGCTGACCATGGGATACGCCTACTACGAGGTCACCCGCCGGGACGGCATCACCATCGAGGCCGGATACGGCGTCGAAGCCGTCTGTGAAGAGCCGGGTTGCACCGAGGAGATCGACCGCGGAATGGCCTTCCTCTGCGGCGACGAGCCGGGCGACCCGGAGTTCGGGTGCGGCGGCTACTTCTGCGGCCAGCACCTGTATGGGGCTCCTGAGGGCGAAGGCGGCGAGGGGCGGTGCAAGAGCTGCCTCAACGCCAAGTCGGCGGCGGACACGGCCAACGTCGCTCTCGACAGCCCGGCCGCCGACTGATGCGCGCCCTGTGCGCGGCCCTGGCGTTCCTGTTCGCCTACTGCGTGTTCAGCGCCGTCCACGCCCACGTCCGCACCCTCCCCGCCGTCACCACCACGGAGCAGCCATGACCATCGCAGTCGACTTCGACGGAGTACTCCACAGCTATGAACGCGGCTGGGCCGACGGCACCATCTACGGCGACTGGACGCCCGGCGCCGTCGCCGCCCTGTCCCAACTCATGCACCGGGACGCGGTGTTCATCCACACCACTCGCCCGGCCCGGCAGGTCGCCCGCTGGATCGAGCGCAGCTCGGGCTATGGCTTCGAGTGCACCACCTGGATTCCCCGGCGTGGCTGGCTCCGGCGCCCCGGCTTCTGGACCGAACGCGGCGTGCTGCTCGTGACGGACAGGAAGCTCCCGGCCACCGTCTACGTGGACGACCGTGCGCTGCGCTTCACCACCTGGGACCAGGCGCTCGACGACCTCGCCCGCGCCTGACACGACGAAGGGCGTCCCCCTGGCCTGGCAGCTCACCGGGACGCCCTCACGCGATGCCGATCACCCTACGCCCCACCGCACCAACGGAGCCGACGATGACCAGCACCGCCGCAACGACCCACCTCCAGTACCTGATCGACTCCTGGCCCCACCTGACCGAGATGCTCACCACCCGCCACGGCTCCACATGGCCACCAGCCATGGGCGTCCAGCACCTCCTCGCCGGCACGGACGACGCCGAGGCCGCGGCCGAGGAACGCGCCGCGCTGCGCCTCGCGGAACGCGCCGACTCCCGCTACACCCTCGGCGCCTCACCCGCGCCGATCCGCCTCCAGGTCGTCGACGTCATGCGCACCGTCGAGGCCGACCTCGTCTACCTCGCCGACACCCTCGCGCAGGAGATCCAGCGGCCCGTCATGCGCCGCGCCCCGTCGCACTGGCTGCCCACCGACAGGGAGCTGCGGGACAAGCTCGTCGCCGAGGACGAGGCCGACCCGAGGCGCTGGCGGTACCGGCAGCACCGCACCGCACCGTTCGCCGCGGTGTGGCTGGCCGCGCGCACCGAGGGGCAGCCGGGCCCGTTCCTGCGGCTGACGACGGAGCAGACCCGACGCATCGAGGCCGTCGGCGGCACGGCGGCCGGGCGCGTGCGGCGGGCGCTGGACGCGGTCCGCACGGCGCAGGTGCTGGACCAGCCGTGCCCGCTGTGCGGCGGGGCGCTGGGCATGGCGTCCGGGGACGGTGGGGTGCCGCTGGTGGCGTGCTTCGGGTGCCGTCAGGAGTGGACACTCGCGCTGGCGGACGTGGCGTAGCCGCCCGGCCTGGTCCCGGAGCGGGGTGCGATGTCCGACCCACGCCGTAGCGTTGCAGTCACGATCCATCGACAAAACAGGAGGAACCATGTCAGTGGCCTCAGACAATGCACGCGACGACGCCAAGGCCGCGTTCTACACGTCGATCAAGGAGGAGGTCGACGCCGCGGCGGGCGACACGGCCGACATCCGCATCTCCAAACTGAAGCAGCTCGCCGAGGCGTACCACCTCGTGACCTTCGGCCCGCCGCGGTAGCGGATCCGCTTGACGGCGGACGATCTTCTGCCGCATCCTGGCCCCAAGTCCGGCGTGCCCGGACACCAACGACGAGAGCCCCCGAGCCGACCCGGCCGGGGGCTTCGTCATGCCGCAGCGCCGTAGAGCAGCGCGGTAGCTCGCCGGGCCCATAACCCGGAGGTCACCGGTTCAAATCCGGTCGGCGCCACGAACCCCACCCCTCGCCCCGGAGGCACCCCCATGCCCACCGACGCCCAGATCCTCTTCGCTGAGTACCAGCGGGAGCCGCGCCGCATCCGCCGCGCCGTATCCCGCGACCTCGCCCGCGCCCACCCCGTCCCGCCCCGGCCGCCGTCCCACGGCGTTGTCGGGGAGCTCGCGCGCCGGCGCCGCGCGATGCCGAAGCGCTTCCAGGGCGTCGCGGTGGCGCTCGGGGACGGGGTGCCGACGTCGGGGCAGGCCCGCATCAACGCCAAGCGGAACCTGCGCGGCTCGGGCGCCTGAACCGTCACAGACCGGTCACATCCCGCACCCGGTGTCCGTCGATCCGTCACTCTGGCCCGATGCGTACCCGTATCGCCGCGGCCCTCACGACCGTCACCGCCCTCCTCACCCTCGCTGCCTGCTCCTCTTCCAGTAGCAGCGACGCAAAGCCCACGCCGCCTGCTACCGCGTCCGGCACCCCATCGGCTGGCGCCCCCGCTCCCACCACGCAGGCTGCCACCGATGCATCTGCCCTCGAGCAGTCCGTGCGCACTTACACCGCCGACCTGTTCGGCGGCCACGCCGACGGCTACAAACTGGTGTCCGCCCGCTGCAAGCAGCAGATGACCAAGAGCGCGTGGGCCGACCTCGCCACCCAGGCGCACCACCAGTACGGCTCCCAGACCGCCACCGGCATCCACATCGACCAGCAATCCGGCGACCTCGCCCGCGTCAGCTACGGCGCCGGCCACATCCCCCAGTTCAACCGCAAGTCACAGCCCTGGGCACGCGAGTCCGGCACCTGGCGCTGGGACGCCTGCCCCTCCTCGAACTAACCCAGCCGGAGGGGGTGGTCCAGGTGCCCGACGACGAGGACATCCCGCCGCCCCCACCCGAAGACGACGGCCCGCAGCCCCGCAACGCCGGCAACCACATGTTCATGAGCCCCCGCGGACAACGCGCCCGCGACGTGTGGGCCGCACAACGCCAGGCCGTCAACGGCTGGCAATACCGCGAGATCGCCGCAGCCATGGGCATCAGCGTGTCCAACGCCCACGCACGGGTCCAGCGGGGCCTGCGGGTCATCGAAGCCCCGACGCTCCAGCAGGCCGAGACCGCCCGCGCCGCGCACCGCGCCCGCCTCGAAGCCGCCCTCGAGGTCGCCACCGACATCCTGTACGGCGACCACGTCCACGTCTCCCACGGCCACGTCGTCCTCGATGAGCAGGGCAAGAAGGTCATCGACCAGGCGCCCAAGCTCGCCGCCGCCGACCGCATCCGCACCCTGTCCGAGTCGCTGCGCAAGCTCGACGGCCTGGACGCCCCGACCCGGCACGAGCTGAGCATGGGGGAGATCGACGATGCCCTCGCCGAGACTGCTGCTGCCCTCGTCGCAGCTCGCGCTGAGGTTGGCGAAGCTGGAGGAGCTGAAGCAGGCCAGGGCTGAGCTGGAGCGGCTCCAGGCGGAGAAGCTGCGCCGCATGGACGTCCTGAGCCTGATCGGGTTCGAACCGGTGTGCAAGCCCCGCACCATGGCCCGCCTCGACGGCGTCCCGGTAGCGGACCTGCCGCCGATGTGCGGCACCTGCCCGCAGGAGCGGTTCCTGGGCCTGCCCGACGACGACATCGACGTGCTCTATGGCGGTGCCGGCGGCGGCGGGAAGTCCGCGTCGCTCCTGGCGATGGCGCTCCGCACGTGCATCCGGTTCCCTGGCATCCAGGTGTTCTGGTTCCGCAAGACGTTCCCGCAGCTCAACCAGAGCGTCTTGCGCAACCTGGCCCGGTACAACTACGCGAAGTCGTTGGGTGGGCAGTGGAACGGATCCCGGTACGAGCTGCGGTTCCCAGGGAACAGCATCCTCACGTTCGGCCACGCCAAGAACATGGAGGAAGCCGCGGCCCTGTCGTCCGCCGAGATCAACATGCTGATCATCGACGAGCGCACCACGATGCCGCCCGAGGTCGTCGACTTCCTCTACACCCGCGTCCGGTCCGGTGTCGCCGGTGTGCCCTGCCTCGGTGTGCGCTCCGCCAGCAACCCGGGCCACGTCGGACACGGCGTCGTCAAGGCCGCGTACGTCGACGCCACCGACTACGGCACGAAGGAGATCACCGACCCGGCCGGGCGGCGCCGCATCTTCATCCCCGCCAAGGCGTCCGACAACCCGTACGTCGGCGACTACGAAGCGACTCTGGCCGGAATCGCCGACCCGGACCTGCGTGCCCGCATCAAGGACGGAGACTGGTCCGCCATGCCGGATGCCGCGTTCCCCGACTGGAAGAGGGACCGGATCGTCGTCCCTCCGTTCACGATCCCGCCGGAGTGGGTGCGGCGCGGCGGCATGGACTATGGCTGGGCGGCACCATCGGTGTACTTGGCTGCGGCGCGCGACAGCGACGGGCGGCTGTGGTTCTACCGCGAGCTGACGATGGTGCAGACCCCGGAGTCGGAGCAGGCCCGGCGGATCCTCGAAGCGAACGCCGGTCAGCAGGTGCAGATCGTCGCGGCCGACCCGGCGATGTGGGGCAAGACCGGGTCGGCGCTCCCCCCGGCGAGCCAGATGGCTCTCGATGGGCTGCACCTGACGAAGGCCGACAACGACCGGTTGGGCGGTAAGGCGCGCTTCCACTCCTACCTCGCGGAGGCCCCGGCCTGCCCGCACCACCGCGACCTGGGGTGGGCCACCTGCCCGTTGCTCCACATCATCGACGGCGCCTGCCCCCAGTTCGTCAAGACCATGGGCGAGCTGCCGCGTGACCCGAACCGGCCGGAGGACGTCGACACCGACGCCCCGGACCACTGGTACGACGCCGGCCGCTACCTGCTGATGTCGTTCGGCGGCGGCTCGTCTCTGCTGCTGCACCCCGAGGAGAAGGACGACGAGGAGCTGCACCGCGATCTGGTGCCCGGCGTCGCGATCGCCCCCGACCTCATGCCCGAACGGCCCGAGGGCTGGGGCGCCACCCAGCGGTCCCCATGGGCGTAGTCCCCGACGCCCGGCAGTGCACCGGGTGCGGCACCACCTACCCGGACCCGGAGCAGGCCCGCGACTGCGAGCAGCAGCACACCGGCCCCCTCACCGCCGACGGCGCCCGCGCGCTGATCGCCAAGCGCATCTACTGAACCGGGGGGCATCGTGGCCTGGTACGACCGTGTCCTGCACCCCTTCCGTGAAGCCGCCCCGGCCGCGCCAACACCGCAGCCAGCCAGCAACACGCCCGCCCGCATGGGCTTCGAGTACGGCGTCGGCCGCTCCGGCCTGACCGAGTGGAACCAGGGCAGCGACGGCGCGGGGAACTCCCAGAACCGTGCCGCGCAGCTCCAGGAGCTGTACGACGCGTACCTGGCCTGCCCCTGGTCCTCCGCCTGCGTGGACACCGTCGCCCGCACCATCACCGCGGGCGGTGTCCAGATCAACTGGGCTGCCGACACCGGCGAGGGCGAGGAGATCCCCGCCCAGCCTGCGAACGTCCTGGCGCTCGGCCGGCTCCTGGACTACGTCAACCCGCGCGAGGACATCCGGCAGCTCCTGCGCGGGTGCCTGGCCGACATGCTCGTGTTCGGCGACGCGTTCATCGAGGTCGTGTGGTTCCTCGGCCTGCCGATCGCCTTGTACTCCCTGGACGTGCCGTCGATGCGGATCATCTGCGACGAGCACGGCGAGGTCACGATGTACGTCCAGATCACCGAGCAGGGCCAGCGCGCGGAGTTCACCCCTGAGCAGATCATCCACATCCCGCTCGACGCACCGCGCGGCGGCATGACGGGCGTGTCCCCGACGCAGAAGGCGCTCCTGTCGATCACGACGTGGCTGTTCTTCAAGGCCACGCAGAAGGAGATGGGCCGCAAGGGCGTTCCACCGCTGCTGCACGTCGACCAGCCCGCGGGGATGTCCGATGGGGAGATGCGGCGCTGGGAGGCGCAGCACCGGCAGAAGAACCTCGGCGCCCGCAACATCGGCGCGCCGATCTCCACGCGGGCCGGTGCGCACGTCGCCGAGCTGCAGGCGGCGAAGTTGGTCGACATCCAGACGACGCTCACGCAGTGCCGCGACGAGGGTCTGATGGTGTACGGGGTGCCGCCCGCGCAGGTGACGATCATCGAGTCGGGGAACCTGGGCGGCGGCACGGGGGAGGCGCAGTTCAAGTCGTTCCAGGTCAACACCTGCCAGCCGTACGCCGAGGCGCTGCTGGAGAAGCTGAACTTCGCGCTGCTCGGCGCGTTCGGTATCACGGGCTGGAAGATCGCGTTCGGTGAGATCGACTGGCGCGACTCCAAGACCATCGAGGATATCTACGACACCAGGGTCCGCAACGGGTCGTGGACGCTGAACAAATACCGCGACGCGATCAACGAGCCTCCGGTCGAGGGCGGGGATGAGCCGGTCCTGGTCGACCGGCAGAACCTGGTGCTGTGGAAGGACATGGCCCGCATGTCCGACGCTGTCATCTACAAGACCGCGGCGCCCGCAGTCACAGCCGGGGTGGCGGTGCCCGGCTTCAAGCTCCAGCCGAAGCCCAAGCCCCCGCCCGCCGCACCACCCCCGGTGCCGCCCGGCCTTCCGCCGGATACCGAGCCGATGTCCGACGAGATGTGGGACGCGGTGTACCGGCGGGTCCTCGCCGAAGCCCAGCTCACGCCCGCCTGACCGGGAGGTCTCATGGCCGTCATCGCCACCATCCGCGGCACGGCCATCGTGCCCGGCGTCAGCCGCAACGGCAGGCTGTACACCCGCCAGCTCCTCGCGGCCAGCGTCGCCCAGGCGCAGGAGCGCATCGCCGCGGGGGACGCCCCGATGACGATGCTCACCCACCACGGCGCCGAGGACGACTCGACCCGCATCGTCGGCCGCCTCACCGCGCTCGAGCAGGACGACACCGGGCGGGTGACGTTCGCCGCGGACATCGCCGACACCGCCCACGGCCGGGACCTGGCGGCGCTCGTCACCGGGACGGACCCGTTCCTCAACGGCGTGTCCATCCGCGGCTGGTGGGACGGGCCGGTCCGCACCGTCGACTACGAGGGGCAGCAGGTCCAGACCGGCGACCGCCTGGTCCTCGACGGCCTGGACTTCACCAAGACGCCGGGCGTGCCGGACGCCCGAGTCGAGCCGGGCGCGACGGCGGCCGAGTCGGCCGGCGGCCGCGTGCTGGTCTACGAGTCGGTGGCCGACGTCACCGCCCGACCGGCTGCTGCCCGGCGGCCGGCCACCGGCGGACCGTACGCCGATCCCGGGTACCACGACGGCGTGAAGCGCCTCCCGATCGACACCCGCGAGCACGCCGAGCGGGCCTGGAGGCACGTCCAGGCCGCTGAGTCCGACTACACGGCCGCCCAGCTCAAGCGGGTCCGAGGCCGCATCAAGAAGGCCCTACACCGCTATGGAGCTGAGATGACGGAGACCACCACAACGCGCCTCGGCGACGTCACCGAGTACTGGGGCGACCGCGACACCGCTGGGTTCTGCATCGACGCCTACAACGGGTCACTGAGCCTGTCCCTGCGGTCGTACGGCGTCGAGCCTGCCGAGCTGCGGATCGTCGCCCAGAAGGCGATGGATGCCGCGGTGAACGCGCTTCAGGCGCTGGACCCGGAGGTCGACGACGCGGAGGCCGACGACGACCAGATGGAGTCCGTACTGCTGCCCCCCGCGGGCGAGGCGCTCACCGGCGCCACGAACCGCGGTGCCCTCGCCCAGACCACCCCGGCCAGTAAGGCCGGGGCGACCACGACACCCCAGGAGGTGCCCGCCGTGAGCGAGCAGCCCACCACCCCGGCCGCCGCTGAGACGGCCACCACCACCCCGGCCGCGCCGGTGTTCCAGCTCACCAAGGAGCAGTTCGACTTGCTCCTCGCGCAGCGCGCACCGGCCGCCGAGACCGCCCCGGCGGAGCCCGCGGCCGCCCCGGCCACGGCCCCCGCGCCGGTCGCCGAGACCGAAGACGAGCGCATCGCCCGGCTCGTCACCGCCGGTATCAGCACGGCCATGGAGACCCTCAAGAGCGAGCTTCGCGCCGAGGCGCAGGCGGCCGGCCCGCAGCGCCGCGGCTTCGTCGTGAAGACCGAGACCACCGAGGCCGACATGCCCAAGGACAAGGCGCTGCACGAGCTGCCCGCCGGCCAGCGGGAGCAGCTCGTGAGGGACGCCAACCTGCGCCGCTTCGGCTACGCCCAGCAGTAGCCCACCCAGACACCCACTCGACCGCCCCAGCCTCACCGGCCGGGGTGCCCGCCATGGCAGCGATGGTCACCGCTTTTCAGCCCCGAGACCGCCCGGTCCCGGGGCTTCCTCATTCCACGGAAGGGACCGCCCGCCATGGCGACCGAACTCAAGGAAGCGCTGACCGCCGCTGGCACCACAGCGCTCATCCCGAAGGTCATCGACCCGGAGCTGCTGGATTACCAGCGGCGTTACTCCCCGCTGGTCAAGGCCACCCCGTCCAAGCAGATCAACACCACCGACTACTACTTCAACCAGCTCACGAACCGGGTCGCGGGCGGATTCGTCAGCGACGGCGGGGCGCGGCCGGTCGCGAACTCCAGCTACGTGCAGAACAAGTTCACGGTCAAGAACATGCAGGCGGTGGGCGGCGTCACGGGGTACGCCCAGAAGGTCACCCAGGACGTGATCGGCGACCTCCTCGCGCAGGAGATCGAGAACACCATCCAGGGCCAGTACTGGGACATCGAGACAGGCATGCTGTGGGGCAACGCTTCCGCGACGCAGAACGGGCCGTGGCCGCAGTTCGACGGCCTCGACTCCCTGCTCAACCAGTACTCCGGCAGCGCGCAGAACGTCATCGCTGGGGCCGGGGCGCTCCTGACGCTGTCGATGCTGAACCAGCTCATCGACCTCGCGGAGACGCAAGCCGCGATGAGCGTGTTCAACTCCCAGTGGATGATCGTCGGCTCGAACACCGCTTTCAGCATGGTGGCGGGCCTGTTCACCAACCAGCAGCGGTTCATGGGCGAGGTCGAGGTGGCCGCGGGTCTGATCGTGCCCAGCTATCGGGACATCCCGCTGGTGAAGACCTCGTTCCTGGGCACCCACGGCGTGCAGTTCGGCGCCGTGACCGCCACCCCGGCCGCCACGGGCGGCACCCTGGCGACCGGCGTCTACAAGTACCAGGTGTCCGCGATCATCGCCCGGTCCGGGGAGACCATCGCCTGCACCGAGGTGTCCGCGACGACCACCGCGAACACCAGCACCGTCACGCTGGCGTTCACCACCCCCAGCGGCCAGGACAGCGCAGCGCCGATCGGCTTCAAGGTCTACCGGACCGCCCTCGGCGGCGGGACGGGCACCGAGACGCTCCTCGGCTACGTCGACGCCGTGGTGGGCGTCGGTGCGGACGGCATCACCCCGATCTACGCCACGTCCATCGTGGACACCGGCAGCGCGCTGGTGCCGCAGAACGGTGCGACGGTCCCTGGCGTCCTGCCGACCGCCTACTACGGCACCCAGGCCGGGGCGAAGCCGCGGACCGCCGCGAACATCGAGGACCTGTACCTGGTGCCGCGCGACAAGAACTTCATGGTCCGCCCGTACGTGCGGGAGACCGAGCCCGTCGAGGTCTCGCCGACGGTCACCAGCCCGGACACGCTGCCGTTCGCGATGGTGACCGACACCTGCCTGGCAGTGCGCGCCCCGAAGTACCTGTCGAAGCTGGCGAACGTTCAGATCCAGCTCTGATCCCACGCCGGCCGCGCCCTACTTCCCCCCGGGGCGCGGCCGGTGGCCCTCTCTTCCCCAAGGAGGCCCGCGATGCGGGTACGAAAGAAGCACCCCGGCTCCAGCTCGCATGGCCACGAGTGGACGAAGGCCGGTGAGGTCCTGGACATCCCTGTGGAGGATGCGACGGACTGCATGCGGGTCGCGCCGGACGAGTTCGAGGTCCTGGCCGACGAGCCCGAGCCTGACCCGGCGAAGGAACCCGTCACGGAGCCTGACCCCGAGCCGGAACCGGAGCCGGAGCCCGAGGAGCACCCGGTCGGAGACAAGAAGCCCGCCACCCGCGGCCGCCGCCGCGTCACAGAGGACTGATCCGATGGCAGCGGACACAGTCACACCGCTCCTGACCTGGGGACAGTTCACGCGGGGAGCGTTCAAAGACCTGGTCCGCTCCATCACAGACCCTCTGACCCAGAACGAATGGCTCATCGAGGCCACCCGGCTGTGCGAGGAGCACACCGACCGGCGCCTGGCCCCGTTCACCGGCGTCGTCGAGACCCACCGCGCGGACGGGATCGACCCGGACGAGTACATGGACTCCGGTGCGATGCCGCTGGACCTGGCCGGGTCCCTCGGCCGGAACTGGGCGGCGTCGTTCGGGTCGACGGCGATGATCCGGCGCATGCACCTCGCCGAGTACGCCACCCGCTACCCGGACATGTGGCAGTACAGCGACGTCAGCATCGACGTCGTCCGCTCGTACGGCGGCGACGAGGTGCTGACCACGGCCAAGCTCCTCATGGGCCCACAGCCCGACACCGGGTTCGTGTGGTTCCAGCTCGGCCAGTTCATCCCCGCCGCCTCGGTCCTGCAGTGCACCTACGGCGGCGGCTACCAGACGGTTCCCGCGTCGCTGACCCGGGCGGGGAAGTACATGCTCGCCAGCCTGGCCGTCACCGAGCTGGACCCGCTGGGGCAGAACCACGGTCACGACCCGGACATGCTGCGCTCCATGGCCGAGGAGATTCTCACGCCGTATGTGAGGTGACCGGATGACGTGGGGCGTCCACCACACGACGACGAAGCACACCGTCCACCACCACAGGAGCAGGAAGAAGCGCAAGAAGCACCACATGACCGCGGCCCAGCGGCGCCGCGAGTCGCAGCGGATGAAGGGCAAGCGCCACCCGCACAAGGGCCACAAGATGTCCGCCGCGACCAAGGCGAAGCTGCGGAAGGCGAACAAGGGCCGCCACCACAAGGGCCACAAGATGTCGGCGGCCGCGAAGGCGGCGCTGAGCAAGCGGATGAAGGGCCGGCACCTGTCGGCGGCGACGAAGGCGAAGATCTCCGCGGCGCTCAAGGGCAGGCACCACAAGGCCAAGGCCAAGGCCGCCGCCGGGCAGCGCGGCCGGTCCGGTCCGCGGCACTTCAAGCCGCCGTCGCTTCGGCACCGCGTCCGCTCGACGCGGGTGATGCACGGTCACCACCTGCAGTCCACGAAGCGCACGCACGGCATCCGGCAGCGCAGCACGCAGGTCCCCCGGTACGGGCCGCGCCCGCGGTACAAGCCGCGGAAGCGGATGGGGCACCACGGCCGTCTGTCGCATCGCTACGACCAGGCGAAGCGGCACCGGACACGGCGGCCGCCGCGGCGTGCCAGACGAAGGAGGCGCCGGTGAGCACCGGAGATGCGGTCGATCGTGAGACGGCGTGGCTGAAGGCGAGCGGCGACGGGCTGCCCGCACTCCTCGTCGCCGACGGTGGACCGTGGGACGTGGTGCAGGCGTATGTGCCGCGGACCCCTGGTCAACGCCAGTCGCAGATCTACGTGGTGCGGCGCGGTTTCGACACCCACCGGTGGTCGCAGCAGCGCCGCATGGCTTCGTTCCGCTTCCACCTGGCCTGCATGTGGCCGGTCGGCGGAACGACCATCGATACGAGCATCGCCGAGGCCGAGCAGCGGGCGTTCGACGCGGCTCTGGCGCTGCTCGTCCAGCGCATCGAGGGCCACGTCGGCGACAAGTCCCACGGGGGGCGGTTCCTGAGTATCGGGGAGTCCCCTGACGGGACGCTGATCGACGTGCAGTACGACGACCCGGCCAAGTCCATCGCTGGCGGGGCGTTCCTGTCCGCCCAGGTGACGTACACCGGCGACGACACCGACTACGTGATGTAGGAGACGATCATGCCGCTCCAGCGGAACACGACGGATCATCCGCTGGACGTGCCAGCGGCTTCCGCCACAGTGCAGCCCGGCGACACCCTCGACTTCCCGCTCCCGATCGCGGGCTTCGAGCCCGTCGAGGACGGCCCGGAGCCGGACGGCTCCGGTGACGCCGAGCAGCGGGACGGCGACCAGGAGCAGGACGCCGAGCCCGAGCCCTCACCCCCGAAGACACCCCGCAAGCGCGCCGCGAAGCCGGCCGGTGAGGAGAGCACGCCATGACGCAGCTCGCACGGTACGGCTGGCTCGCTGCCGCGAAGGAGGTGACGCCCGGGACGTGGCTGGCGCCGACGTTCGGCCTGCCGTACACCGGCTCCAGCGGCTTCGAGGACATGTACACCACCCTGCGGGACGAGTCCGTCCGCAACAACGACAGCGTCCTGCAGGGCGTGTACCAGGGACCGGCGCACGCCGAGTGGGCGATCGACCTGGACGCCTACCCGGACCTCACTGGGCACATGCTGTGCGCGACGATCGGCCCGGACACCGTGGCGGCCGGGGTGTCCACGACACTGTCCGCGGCGACCCTCGTCGGGGCGACGTCGATCTCGACGCCGGTGTCCCTGGCAGCGGGCTCGGTGGTGAGGCTCGACACCGCCGGGCTGATCGAGTACGCGTGGACCGACGGCGCGCCCACCGGCAGTGGCCCGTTCGTCTCCAACATCACCACGGTGCTGGGGAAGACTGGCGTCAACCGGGTGGGGTTGCAGCTCGGGCACGCCTCCGGGGTGGCGGCGGTGACGCCGACCCAGCACGTCTTCAAGCAGAACCCGGCGATCGCCCTGCCCACGTACTCCCTCACGTACTGGGACACCGTGCAGTATCTGTCCTGCTCGTACGCCCGGTTCTCCGACCTCCAGATCAAGATCGACCCCAAGGGGAAGATCAGCCTGTCCACGAAGGCGATCAGCTTCCCCTCGGTGCCAGCGACGGCCACCGCAGCGGCCTACACCGCCTACGACCCGCTGCTGGGATGGGAATGGCTGCTGACCAACGGCGGCGCGGCCAGCACGCGCGGCCTCAGCTTCGACTCCACGATCAAGCGCGCCACCGAGGCGATCGACTCCAGCGACGGCACGCAGCTCCCGAGGGAGGTCTTCGCCGGGGCGATCGAGTACGACGCCACCCTTAAGTGCATCTACGAGAACACCCTCGACCTCGGCCTGTACCTCGGCAACACGCAGCAGCCCGTCGTGGTGACCGCGCAGCAGCCGATCGCCCGCGGCGGCCAGTCCCTCACGCTCACCGCGTCCAAGGCCGCATGGACGAAGGGCAAGCGCGACATGAGCCAGGCGTACGCGCAGGCCGACTACAGCATCAGCGGCATCGCCAACAGCACCGACGGCGGAGTGGTGCAGGCGACGCTCTCCAACTGGCAGGCCGCGGCCTACTAGGCCCAGGCCGCCGACAGTCCCCCGGTGCGCGGTGACGCGACGCTGACGTGTGAGGGCGCGGGGAGCGCCTGCCCGCCGCGTACCGGGGTCCACCCCGAAACCCTCACTGGAGCACCCCATGAGCAAGCCACCGATGCAGTACAGCGTGATCACCGACGACACCGGCACGGCGCACGCGGTGCCCAACCCCCACTGGCACCCCGACGGCCAGGAGGCGACCCCCGCGCCCGCCGAGGTGCCGGCCACGTTCCAGCCCCAGCCGCCCGTACCGCTTCCGGCGTACGAGCAGCCCGCCGTGCCCCAGCTCGCCGACCAGTCCAACGCCGCCCCGCAGATCCCCGAAGGCGGTTACGCACAGCGGTTCGTGACGGTGCCGCTGCCGGAGTTCGACCAGCCCGGCATTACCTGCTCGGTGCGCATCCGGAACCCCGGGATGATGTCGCAGAGCGCGTTCGAGGGGATGGCGGCCGCCCTCAGCGACGTCAAGGTCGGCGACGACGGCGCACCGGAGGTCGACGAGACCGACCTGGCATCGGTGATGCCCGCGATGTACCAGCAGCTCCTGCGGCTGATCGCCGGGTGGACGATGTGGGACGCCGAGAGCGATGAGGAAGTTCCACCTCTGCTGCCGTCGCCGCCTACCACCGAAGCTGAGCTCAAGCGGGCCCCCGCCGGGGCCCTCAAGGCGATCATGGGCATTGTGCAGGAGCTGTCGGACCCTCAGTAGCCCCCGGCTCCTCGTACGCGGAGAACGTCCTGTACCCGGCGCAGTCCATCTACGCGGGCACGTGGGGGTCCGGCACCGGCCCGGTGGAGGTGCAGTGGGCGGAGATGCTGCGCGAGTACCCGATGGGCTGGCGGGAGTTGCAGGAGATGCCGCTGTACCCGCGCCGGGTGCTGTGGGACCTGCTCGTCGCGCGTCGTGAGGAAGAGAAGGCCGCGAACGAGCGGGCGTCAGGGGGCTGATGGTGGCTGAGGAGATGCGGCCTGGGGTGTTCATGGCCGGGTTCGCCAAGCTCTCCGCAGAGGGGGAGATCAAGGGGCGTCTGGGCCTGGAGGAGCTGGCCAAGGCGGTGGAGAAGCAGGCGAAGATCAACGCGTCCAACGGGCGCCACGCCTACGGCACCCGCACCCCCGCCCGGCCCGGCGAAGGCCCGGCGCGGATCACCGGGACGCTGAGGGGAAGCGTCGGCCACTCCGCGATCAGCAAGGAGCCGGGGGGCTGGTACACGAAGGTGGGTCCGGAGGCCGGGAAGGTCAATCCGAACTCCGGGACGCCGCCCGACCAGTACGGCTACTACCTGGAGACCGGGTTGAAGGGCGGGGCTACGTATCCGTGGCTCAAGCCGGCCGCCGAGATGGTCACGAAGATCAGCGCGGTGACGATCTTCAACAGGAAGTACGGGGAGGGCGGCTGGACCAGGGTGTTCTAGGACGCCCGCCGCACCGAGCACCCGTAGCTCTTCGAGCCGGAGTCGACGTTCCCGCCGATGTCGGTGATCTGCGTGAGCGGCACGGCGGCCGTGAACGCGGTCGCCCCGGCGCCGGCGTGCACGTCGTGGCGGTAGATCGTTCCGCTGCTGTCTGTGACATGGGTGATCAGCTCTCCGGCCACGGTCAGCTTCGCCGTCCAGGACATCGAGCCGTCACCGCGGTCGGTGTAGGTGATGGCGCACTGCGGGTCGCCGGGGTAGGTGAACGTCGGCCCCGCCTGCGGCGTGTTGGCGCCCTTCGTCGCTGACGGCTTCGCCGCGGTGTCCGAGCCGCTGTCCTTGGCCCCGGAGATCATCCCGGCGATGAAGAACGGCGCGCCGGCCACGACCAGGACCGCCACCACGGCCTTCGTGCGGGTGCTCAGCCGCGCCCACCGGTCCCACATGCTCCCCACCCCCACTGACGTGTGCACCGCCGCGGCGGTCTGGCCTCGGACCGTACACGCGCGGCCCGGGCGGGCGCCCCCGGTTCCTCTCATTTCACGCGGAAAGGGCGGCCCGTCGTGTCTGAGATCGGTGAGCTGTACGTCGTCCTGCGGGCCGTCACGGAGCCGTTCGCGCGGTCGATGCGCGAGGCGGCCATCGAGGGCGAGGCGTCCTCCGGGCGGATCAAGGGGGCGTTCGGGAAGCTCGCGAAGATCGGCGTCGGTGTGGGGGCCGCGGCGCTGACGCTCGGCGCGGTCACCGTGAAGATGGCCGGCGATTTCCAGGCCGAGATGGCCAAGCTCAACACGCAGGCCGGGGTGTCGAAGGACAAGATCGCGGGCTTGTCCGACGGCGTGCTGCAGCTCGCCGGGCAGGTCGGGTTCAGCCCCACGTCGCTGGCCGAGTCGCTGTTCCACGTCGAGAGCAACTTCGAGTCGATGGGCATCAGCGGCACCAAGGCTCTGGAGCTGGTGAAGATCGCCGCCGAAGGTGCTGCGACCGGGCACGCCGACCTCGTCGACGTCACCAACGCGTTGACGGCCGCCGTCGCGTCGGGCATCCCCGGCGTGCAGAACTTCTCCCAGGCGATGGGTGTCCTCAACGGCATCGTCGGCGTCGGCGACATGACCATGCAGAACCTCGCCCAAGCCTTCGGCAGCGGGATGGTCGCGACGGTCAAAGGGTTCGGCCTGTCGATCACCGACGTCGGCGCCGCGCTCGCAGTCTTCGGCGACAACAACATCCGCGGCAGCTTGGCCGGCAACCAGCTCCGCATGAGCGTGATGGCGCTGGCCAAGCCCGTCGCGACCGCGGGCGACGCCCTCAAGCGCCTCGGCCTGACCGACACCACCCTTGCCAAGGACATGCGCTCCGGCGGCCTGATGAAGGCCCTCGAAGACCTCGAGGCGCACATGAAGAAGGCCGGCGTCAGCACCAAAGAACAGGGCAGCGTGATCACTGACGTCTTCGGCCGGAAGGCCGGTGCGGGCCTCAACGTGCTGATGGACCAGATGGACCGGCTCCGCTCGAAGTACCCGGCGTTGAGGAAGGCCGCGACCGAGTTCGGCTCGTCCTGGGCCGGGACGCAGGCGACGTTCAACCAGCAGCTGCACCAGACCGAGCAGTCGCTGGTGGCCATGGGCATCAAGCTCGGCACGGTCCTGCTGCCGTACGTGCAGACCTTCCTCGGGTGGGTGCAGAAGGGCGTCGGCTGGCTCACCGCCCACAAGCAGGCCGTCATGGTGCTGGCCGGGGCGCTGGGCGTCACCCTGGTTGCCGCGTTCGTCGCGATCGGCGGTGCGATCGTCGCGGCGATCGGCGCGGCCGACCTGATCGCCGCCGCGTTCGTGGGCCTCGCCGGGGCGGTGGTCTACGCATACGTGCACTTCAAGACGTTCCACACGGTCGTCAACGCCATTGGGAGCGTCCTGAAGACGGTCTTCGTCGGTGCGCTGCATGTGACGCAGGCGGCGATTCGGGGGCTGGTCTCCTGGTGGCAGCAGCACCAGGCGCAGTTCTCCGCGGCGTGGGATGCCGTTTTCCGGAAAGTGCAGTCGCTGGCGCGCTGGTTCGACAAGAACGTGATCGACTGGATCCGCGGCAACATCAACGAGTTCATGGCCTGGTGGCACTCGAACTCGGCGGAGATCTCCGAGGCGTGGCGCAAGGTCTTCGGGTTCCTGAAGGCGATCGTGTCGGCCTGGTGGGACGGCTTCATGCGCCCCCACCTGGCCGTGATGACCATGATGTGGCGCACCACCTGGGGCATCATCCGGGATACGACGAAGCTCCTCTGGGGCCTGATCTCGTCGACGATCACCATGGCGCTGCACTACATCGAGAACGCGATCACAGTGGTGCTCGACATCATCACCGGCCGCTGGGGTAAGGCCTGGCGCGACGTGAAGCACCTCGTGTCGCAAGGCATCAGCGACGCGATCAATGTGCTGATCACGGCCACATCCGGGTTCGGAACGCTGCTCTACGACGCCGGGGCGAACATCATCAAGGGCTTGATTCGCGGCATCAAGTCCATGGGCTCCGGGATCAAGAA
>Ga0209177_10000011_pt1 | contig 21765 bp, 20 predicted proteins | sample GAControl_FD_187519 | JGI IMG/M metagenome (GOLD analysis project Ga0209177, IMG submission 187519) | Agricultural soil microbial communities from Georgia to study Nitrogen management - GA Control (SPAdes) (version 2) | ecosystem: Environmental > Terrestrial > Soil > Agricultural land | place...
GTACGACTTCGGTATGACCGAATCGGAGATCCGTGATCGGTGGGTCGCACATTATGAATCACTACGCAACGGCGTGCGCACTACTTCTGATCCCGAAATTCCCGAGTCATCACCCAGCTCGAGCGCATAGATGGGAATGAGGCGACTCCGGGTCGGGATCAGTCGGTATCTATCCGTCGCCAACAAGATCGCCGCTGCTCTCGCGGTCGATCGCGCACCAGAAGTCCTGATCGGAGCGCGAACCAAAATTGTCTTCAGAAGCCTCGGTGCCACTCGATGGTCCGAGCAGCAACAGCTCGATTACGCGCTTCAGGTTGCTGGAGCGGCGCGTCAGGCTATCGCCGCTGATAGTCGTCGTTCCGTTCGTAAGCGAGCAGAAACAAGTGCGATCGTGGTAATCTTCGAAGACGCAACACTGAAGAGCGGATGTTCGATCGTCGCACGCTGGGAATGCGTAGTGCCGGCGACCGGCGGCGTATAATTTCGTCGTTCAAATTTCGCGGAGCTGCAATGCCAACGGGCAAGAATGGAAAAATCTGCTACATCGAGCTGCCGACCTCGGACGTAAAGAAGTCCGCAGCCTTTTACTCCAACATCTTTGGCTGGAATGTCCGCACCCGCGGCGACGGCGCGCAGGCGTTTGACGATACGACCGGTGAAGTCAGCGGCTCGTTCGTAACCAACCGGAAACCGTGGGACAGCCCGGGCCTGCTCTTCTACATCATGGTCGATAGCGTCGCCGACACGTGCAAGACGATCGAGCAGAATGGCGGGACGATCGTGCAGAAGATCGGCGCTGATGCGCCGGAGATCACGGCGCGCTTCCGGGATCCGGGCGGCAACATCGTTGGACTCTATCAGGAACCGAACCGCTAATAAGTCGGCCTGATAGTCCGGCACGATGTACAAAGCGCCCGATGCTGCGAGTCATCGGGCGCTTTGTTACAACGAAATATGAATGCTCAGGACGCTGCCGCCGACATCAAGCTGCTTTCTGCCGTGGTCGGATCGATTATCGTCCCTACCTCCAGGACACGGTCCGCCGGGAATCCCCCACGCTTCGCGTGCTCGCGAATGATCTCTGCATTCGGCGCGATGTAGACGCAGGTGATCTTGTCCTCCGTCACGTAGCTCTGAACCCACTGAATGCTCGGGCCAAGCTCCTGCAACACGCCGCACGACTTCTGCGCAATCGCGCTCAGCTCCACTGGCGAAAGCGCGCCCGCATTCGGAATCTCTCTTTCGATCAGGTATTTCGGCATTGCTCGCTCCTTTCAAGGGTTCACTGCTACTAATGAGACATTGAGACGCTGGCGGTCGCATTGAGACAGTTGACCTGCGGATTCCATGGCGCAAATATGCCGCTTGGATTGTCCCGCCACACCCAGGCGTGCAGTCCCCAAAGCTGAAACGCGTCGACCTGTTGAAAATCCTGGTCGAATAAACGCGGCGGAGTGGCGCTGCGCGGAACGAAGGTGTACGGAATGATGTACTCGACCGCTACCAGTCTCAGCCTGCCGTTTTTTCCCGGCTCGTAAAGCAACAACTGCGGGTTTTCTACGGTCGCCGTCCCGTTGATCAGACCCACGTTTCCATAGTGGAAACCCATTCCGCCAGCGCCGGCCGGATCGGTCATGCACGGTGTGATCTGCGTGTTCCAGCCGGCGTGGTAAGCGGTGTTGAAATCCTGGAATCCCGCCGTCACTTGCCGCAGGCGTGCAAGATCCTGGTTGACTGACGCGCCAAGGGACTGGCTGGCTGCTGCCCGCAAATCATTGGTGTCCTTTGTTATGGATTCGCTGCTGCATGCGCTTACCAGCGCGATTCCCAGGACGAGTGTCGCTGCGTGCCTCATCGTGCCCCCGCGTGAATTGTGAGTTATGTTCAACGCGCGGAAGATGAATCGAGCCGCTTAGCTGCCTCTTTCGCTCGGAATTAGCTGGGAATTAGCTGGCGATCTCATGGTCACGGTCCAATTGCTCGGCGGTGCCTGCCTCCGCGCGGGCGACGCTCCCCTCACTGGCCCTCCGGCCCAACGCCACCGCATCGCGCTGCTGGCGCTGATCGCATCGTCGTGGCCACAGCCCGTCTCGCGCGACAAGGCGATGGCGATGCTGTGGCCCGAGAAAGACCTCCCCAGCGCGCGCCGGTTGCTCAACCTCGCCGTTCACGTCCTCCGCGCCGCGCTCGGCGAAGAGGCGATTTCGTCGACCGGCGATGGCCTGCTATTCAACCCATCAAAAGCAAACTGCGATTTGCTCGAACTTCGCGCCGCAATCGACGACGATGCATCCGAACGGGTCGCCAGACTCTACACCGCTCCGCTACTCGACGGATTTCACCTCGATGATTCCTCCGAATTCGGATACTGGCTCGACGAACGCCGCAACGAGCTGTCGCACGCTTATGTAGGTGCGCTGCTCACTCTCGCCCAGCGTCAGGAGCAATCCGGTGACATTCACGGCCGCGTGCGTACCTGCATTCGCCTGGTCGCCGCCGATCCGCACTCCGGCATTTACGCGCAACGACTAATGAGAGCGCTACACGATGCCGGTGACCGGCTTGGCGCAGTTAACCACGCCGTTGAACATGCTCGTCGACGCCGAGCCGATCTCGATCTCGGTCCCGATCCGGCGGTCGCTGCACTCGCCGAACAACTCCGCGCCGCGCCGGTGCTGCGGACTCCAACAGCCGAGAACGGTCGATCGTCCGTCGCTGTCCTGCCATTCATCAACCTCAGCTCGGACGCCGAAAACGAATACTTCGCCGACGGCATCACCGACGACGTGATCGCGCATCTCTCCAAGATTCGTGCGCTGAAAGTCATCTCGCGCACCTCGGTGATGCGATTCAAGCAGCGCCAGCAGACTCTCAAGGAGATCGGCGCGACACTCGGCGCAGCGACGATTCTCGACGCCAGTGTTCGACGCGCGGGTGATCGGGTTCGCATCGTCGCCAAGCTCGTCGACGTCCATACCGATCAGCATCTGTGGGCGGAGACTTATGATCGGGAGCTCACCGACATTTTCGCAATTCAGACCGATGTCGCACTGCAGATCGCCGCTGCGATGAAGGCCGAGCTATCGCGCGAAGAGCGTAGCCGCGTGCGCCGTGGGCCAACGAACGACGTTCCCGCTTATCAACTATTCCAGCGCGGTCGAGAGTTCTACATCAAGTACACGCCTGAAAATCTGTTGCGCTCGATCGAGTTTTTCGACAAAGCAATCGCGCGCGATCCCTCCTTTGCGCTCGCCTACGCCGTCAAATCGATCGCCTATACCGAGCTCGTTGAAGTCGGCGCGCTAAGCCCGGCTCTCGCTTACGAGCGCGCGACGGAAGCTTCCGAGCAGGCACTCAAACTCGACCCCGAGCTTGGCGCCGCGCATTGCACGCTGGCTTACCTGAAGAGCGCACACGAGTTTGACTGGGCCGCCGCCGAGGAGGGGTTCAAGAGAGCAATTGAGTTGAATCCGAATGGCGCGGACGCGTATGTGCTCTATGGTCGAATGCTGGCCGGACTCGGCCGCTTCGACGAAGCAATCGCCGCGCAGGAACACGCGCATGCGCTCGATCCACTGGCTCATCGCATGGACCGCATCACAACACTCCTGCGCGCGGGCAGATTCGAGGAAGCGATAAAACCGGCGGAAGATGCGGCGGAGTTCGAGCCTGGCTACGACCGCGCACGATCCACACTGGGCTGGTCCTATTTCCTCAACGGCAACCAGAGCGCCGGCATCGCCGAGCTCGAGCGAGCTGTTGCGTGCTCGCCCGGCAATACGCTATGGCTCGGCCAGCTGGGACAGGCTTACGCTATGGCCGGCGACGAAGCAAAAGCGCGTGCGATCCTGGAGCAGCTGGAGTCGTACGCACGTGAGAAATTCGTCTCGCCCTACCATTTCGCCTACGTCTATACCGGGTTGGGCGAATCCGATCGTGCGCTCGACTATCTCGAAAAAGCAGTGATCGCGCGAACCGGACCTACGTATGCGATGAAGAGCTCCTTCCTGTTCACTTCCCTGCACAACCATCCGCGCTTTCGCGCATTGCTTCGCGAGATGAAGCTGGACTGAGCCGACTCGTCTATTCACGCTGCGAGATCTTGAAGATTCGCGTGAATGCGTACCCATATGTTCTCCGTAAACTCTGTTCAGCACTTTTCTGTCTCACCAGGCAGATTATGTGTCGGCGGACTTGCTGCAAATGACAATCGTCCGCGTCTCTTGATCGTGAGTTCAGATATGAGTGAGCAGGTTCGTGAGCGGCCGCGCCCCTTTGGCGAGAGCACATCGCTGCTCTCCAGGATTCAGTATTCCAACACCGCCGCGATGGATCCGCTGTCCGACGTTTTGCGCGCCGTCCGACTGAACGGCGCGCACTTCTATCACGTCGAAGCAGGCGGACCGTGGTCCGTGCTAACCGTTCCGGCAAAAGAACTGGTGCCTCGCATTCTGCCGAACGCCGAGCATCTCATCTCATATCACATCGTGCTCAACGGCACGTGCTGGGGCGGACCGCTCGGTGAACAGATCGAGTTGCACGGCGGCGATGTGATTGTCTTTCCGCACGGCGACTCGCATCTGATGTCCAGCACCAGGGATTACGTCGACCGCTCCGGGTCAAACGGAAGTGAAGCCAGTCGCTTTCTGAGCAATGTCTACCTTGGACCCAACGATGTCGCACGGAACACCGAGCTGGTGTGCGGCTTCCTCGGCTGCGACTCGAGACCGTTCAATCCGCTGATTGCCGCGCTGCCGAAAGTGATCGTGATTCCGGGCGCTGCGGGGGGATTCCTGTCGCAGTTTCCGCAACAGGTTGTCGCCGAGTCGCGGACGGGACGCGTGGGGAGCGAGACAATGCTGACGCGAATGGCGGAGCTGATGTTCATCGAAGTACTGCGACGTTATGTCGAGACGTTGCCGCCCCAGGAAGCTGGCTGGCTCGGTGCATTACGCGATAACGTCGTTGGACCCGCGCTGTCGCGGTTACACGAAGAGCCGACGCGTTCGTGGACGCTAGCCGAGCTGGCGAGAGAGATCGCGTCGTCGCGCACCGTGCTGGTCGAGCGGTTTTCATCGCTCGTCGGCGTACCGCCGATGTTGTACCTCACGAGATGGCGGCTGCAGCTCGCCGCCGAGCAATTGGCGCGGGGCTCGTCGAAGGTGGCGGCGATTGGAGCGCAGGTTGGCTACGAATCGGAGGCTGCGTTCAGTCGCGCTTTCAAGCGCGAGACCGGTTTGTCGCCGGCGGCGTGGCGTCGCGCGCGGCAGACAGAGTTCGCGGTCGCGAATTGAGAATCCCGCTATAAGATTGTGCTGATGTGCGGGCGCGCGACTGTCGTAAATCCTGACGGCATCACCGAGAAGGTGTACGGCTACACCAGCAAGTTCACGCCTGGTGACTGGAAGCCGCGCTACAATCTCAACCCGCGCGAGCAGATTCCGGCTGTCTACTTCGACCCGTTCCTGAAGCAGCGGGTGCTGCGGCCGATGCACTGGAACTTCATTCCGTCGAAGCTCGCCAACCGCGAGCGCGTGAAGGAATTCGACTCCCAGTACTCCGCGTTCAACGCGCGCATCGAGACGGTTGCATCAGCTCCGACATTCCAGGAAGCGTGGCGCAGCCAGCGTTGTCTCGTCGTGATCGACGGCATCATCGAGTGGGTCGGCACGAGACGGAACAAGATTCCACACCTGCTGCGCCATCCAGGCGGCGCTCCGTTCGCGATGGCTGGTCTCTGGAATCGCTGGCACGATCGATCGACCAATGAAGAGGTGTGGTCGTGCACAGTCATCGTGAAGGATTCCGACGACTGGTACGCCCGGTTCCACGATCGGATGGCGGTGCTGCTGGACCCATCTCGCTACGACGAGTGGCTGGATCCGTCGCGCGATCACGATCAACTCTCGCTGCTCGGTCACTCTGCGTACCACAAGGATGGAGGACTCGAGTACTTCCCAATCTCCACGCTGGTCAACAATCCCGGCTACGACGCGCCGGACTGCCTGCAGCCTCTGAGCGACGCGGAGCTGGCTGCGCTGACTCGGCGCGAAAAGGAGAGTAAGGCCCAGATCGATCTCTTTTGATTCCCGATCTGTCCCGTCGCTTGCAGCGGATAGCTATTGGCTAGCTGCTATTGGCTAGCTGCTATCAGCTACCAGCGGTGTAGTACGCCGTTAAGTCCTCACCCCGCAGCGGTGTAGTACTCCGTTAAGTCCTCACCCCGCAGTCTTACTAAGACGCGCGTATTCGTCCCACATCCCAGCCATCGCCCTCATCCCTCCGCGAAAGTTCTCCACGCTCATCCATTCATCAGGAGCGTGCGCGTTCTCGCCGGGCAACCCGAAGCCAACTAGCAGCACCGGCGCGCCGAGGATGCGCTCGAAGTCGCCGACAACGGGGATCGAGCCGCCTTCACCGGTGATCACCGGCTCCTTTCCGAACGCAGCGCGCAGCGCGACCTTTGCCGCTTCGTAGATCGGTCCGTCGAGCTCGGCGCGCCAGGGGCGGCCGCCGTGCAACGCTCGAACATCGGCTTTCACTCCCTTCGGCGCGACCTTGGCGACGTGCGCTTTCATGAGTTTCTCGATGTCGGCCGGATCCTGATCGGGCACCAGTCGGCAGCTGACTTTCGCCATCGCTTTCGCCGGCAACACCGTCTTCGCGCCTTCACCGGTATAACCGCTCAGCAATCCGTTGACCTCGCAGGTCGGACGAGTCCAGAGCTTCTCGAGTGTGGTGAAGCCTTCTTCGCCGCCGAGTGCGGCGACGGCGGTTTCATCCATCAGATTCTTGTCATCGAACGGCAGTGAGCGCATCTGGTCGCGGATCTTCGCTGGCCACTCGCGCACCTTGTCGTAGAATCCGGGGATCGCGACGTGGCCCCTGGCGTCGTGGAACGTCGCCAGAATCCGGGCCAGTGCCATCGCGGGATTCACGATTGCGCCGCCGTAGCTGCCCGAGTGTAAATCGCCCTTCGGCCCCTGCACGTTGATCTCGAAGTAGGCGAGCCCGCGCAGCGACGAGAGAACGGACGGCAGACCGGGCGCGAACATCGCCGAGTCGGAGATTACGACCGCGTCAGCGGCTAGAAGTCTTTTCTGATCTTCGACGAACTGCGCGAGATGTTCGCTCCCTACTTCCTCTTCCCCTTCAGCGATGACGACGACATTGACCGGCAACTTCTTGCGCGTCGCGAGATGCGCTTCCAGTGCTTTTACGTGAAGAAAGAGCTGACCTTTGTCATCGACCGAGCCACGCGCGTAGAGGTTACCGTCGCGGATCGTCGGCTCGAACGCCGGCGTCGTCCAAAGCTCGAGCGGCTCCGCCGGCTGGACATCGTAGTGCCCGTAAATGAGAACGGTCGGAGCGCCGGGCGCATTCCGCCACTCTCCAACGACCACCGGATGTCCAGCCGTCGGATAAACCCTGGCCGGCACGCCGATTCGATCGAGTGAATTCTTAACCCAATCCGCGGCGCGTTTGGTGTCCGCGTTGTGATCTGACTTCGCGCTCACGCTCGGGATGCGCAGGAACTCGAACAGCTCCTGCATGATCCGCTCGTCGTTCCTGCTGAGAAAGTCCGTGAGCTCGCGCGCGATCTGTCCCGAACCTGCTTCTACCGCTGTTGTTGTCATATCCCTGGGCTCGCCATCTTCGTCGTAAAAGAGATGCGACCAGCATGCCGGATCACCCATGCCTGGTCCCACTCACCAGTTGAATTGCAGTCATGCCGGTCAGCGTCGCCAGCAGACAGAGAATCACACTCAGAAAAACATAGGTCGTCGCGCGGGCGTACTCGCCGCCTTCGATCAGCGCCAGCGTCTCGGCCGAAAACGTCGAGAAAGTCGTGAACCCGCCGCAGAATCCCACGATCAGCAATGCGCGCAAATCATTGGACAGCTGCATGTTCAGGAACTGGCGCACCAGAATCCCGATCAGAAAACAGCCCGAAACGTTGACAACCATTGTGCCGATCGGAAATCCGCTGCTGCTGTTCCGCTGGATTGCGGCCCCGAGGAGATACCGCAAGACCGATCCGGCGGCGCCACCGAGTGCGATAAGGAGGTAGATCATGTACCTTGATTATAGCCTCAAAGCGTCGCATCGCGTACGCTGGCGAGGCAAGGTGACGACATGCTGTCGCAGGAGGAAATATGCACGGCCTGAAGGGTGAGCGCGTCTTGATGCGGATCCACATCGGCGAGCGCGACAAGTACAATGGCGAACCGTTGTATTGGGCGATCGTAAACCTGCTTCGACAACGACATCTCGCCGGCGCCACTGTCACCCGCGGCATCATGAGTTACGGCGCCAGCAGCCACATCCACGCCGCGAAATTTGTCGACTTCTCCCTCGACATGCCGATCGTCGTCGAATGCGTCGATACCGAAGACAAGATCGATTCGGTTTTACCCGAGCTCGACAAGATGGTGACGGGCGGATTGATCACCCTCGAGCGCGTGGAGGTCATCGTCTATCGACCCCACGAGACCGATCAGGCACGCGAAGATGATCTCGCGATGCGCATGACCGGCACCAATCCCATTACCTAGCAGCGCGTGGGCAATCGACTAGCTGGCGAGACCAGTCCCTATCTGCTGCAGCACGCCAATAATCCCGTCGATTGGTATCCGTGGGGCCAGGAGGCGCTGGAAAAAGCGAAACGTGAAGGCAAGCCGATTCTGCTGAGCATCGGCTACGCCGCCTGTCACTGGTGTCACGTGATGGCGCACGAGTCGTTCGAGGACGAAGAGACCGCGAAGTTGATGAACGAAAAGTTCGTCAACATCAAGGTCGATCGCGAAGAACGGCCTGACATCGACAACATCTACATGCAGGCCGTCCAGGCGATGACCGGCCACGGTGGCTGGCCAATGACGATGTTTCTGCTTCCCGACGGCAGCCCGTTCTACGGCGGAACGTATTTCCCACCTGAAGACCGCCACGGCATTCCGTCGTTCCGAAAAGTTCTGGGCGCGGTAAGCGATGCGTACACCCAGCGCCACGAAGGAGTGTCGCAGAGCGCCGAGCAGCTGAAGCAGATCTACGAAGGCAATCTCGTCACCGGCCGCAGCACGTCGACACCGACCGGGTTGTCGCCCTCAATCCTCGACGTCGCGTTTCGCGCACTGCAGCAACGTTACGACGAGACGAACGGTGGATTCGGCGCTGCGCCAAAATTCCCGCCGACGATGACGCTCGACTTCGTGCTCCGCTACGCCTCGCGCACCGGGGTCAGTCACGCGCTCGACATGGCCGTCAACTCGTTCATCAAGATGGCACGCGGCGGCATCTACGATCAGATCGGCGGCGGCTTCGCACGCTACTCGGTCGACGCCACGTGGCTCGTGCCGCATTTCGAGAAGATGCTTTACGACAACGCGCTGCTCACCCGCTTCGGCGCTCATCTCTGGCAGGCGACAAAAGACGAGGAAGTCCGTCGAGTCACCGTCGAAACAGTCGACTGGGTTTCCCGCGAGCTCACCGATCCCGAAGGAGGATTCTATTCCTCGCTCGATGCCGACAGCGAAGGCCACGAGGGCAAGTTCTACGTCTGGAGTGAAGAGGAGCTCGATTCGCTACTCGGCGCCGATGCGCGCGCGTTCAAGGCGTACTACGGAGTGGTGCGCGGCGGAAACTTCGAGGGGAAGAGTATTCTCTACGTCCCCGCCAATCGCGAAGTCGCCGCCCGGCGCGCGGGTGTCGACGTCGAGGTGCTCGACGCGATTCTCGCGCGCGGCCGGCGCATCCTGCTCGAGACGAGATCTCGCCGCGCCTGGCCGGCCCGCGATGAGAAGATCCTCGCGTCGTGGAACGGTCTCATGTTGCGCGGGGTCGCTACTGCGGCGCGGATCTTCGACCACGACGAGTTCCGCAAGCTGGCGCTGCGCAACGCCTCGTTTCTGGCGCGCGAAATGGTGCGCGACGGACGGGTGATGCGCTCCCACAAGGAAGGCGTCACACGCATCGCCGGCTTCCTCGAGGATCACGCCTCGGTTGCGCTAGGCTTCCTCGCCGTGTACGAGCTCACCTTCGATGAGAAATGGGTGAAGCTCGCTCGACAAATCTGCGACGAGATGATCAACTGGTTCTGGGACGATCAGGCAGGCGCGTTCTTCGATACCGCGCGCGACGCCGAGGAGCTGATAACGCGCCCACGCGATGTCACCGACAACGCGATCCCATCCGGGACGTCGCTCGCCGTCGACCTCCTTCTCAACCTCGCCGAGCTGCAACATGAGGCGGATTACCGGCGGCGCGCGGTCTACACGCTGGAGAGTCTCGCCGACCCAATGCTCAGATTCCCAACCGCATTCGGCCACCTGCTCGGCTGCGCCGACATGGAGCTCAATGGCGCCGTCGAAGTCGCGTTGGTTGGTGATGTCCAAACCCGGGGATTCGGCGCACTGGAGCGGACAGTCGCATCACAGTACGTTCCCTCGCTCGTATTGGCTGCCGGTGACGATCGCTCGCCACATGTCGTGAAGCTGCTGGAGCACAGAACGATGATCGATCGCCAGGCGACGGCTTATGTATGTCGAGGTTATGTCTGCGATCGACCCGTCACTCAACCTGACGCGTTGGCCGAGCAACTCGAGAACGCAGCACGGGTGCGCGCAACTGCAACCGCATAGCGGAGAATGGTGATGGACAGAATGAATAGTCGCATCGCGCAGGTATACGGTTACGCGGTTTGCTTCATCACGGTGATCGTAATCCTGATTTCCATCAAGTCGGTGGTCGACGCAGTGATTGATCTGAGCGATCCCATTCGTGCAGATACGGGCGGTTACGGCAGATCCGGCCGATCGCTAAGCAACTTCGAGCTCTACAAGCTCGACGCCCGACGCGAGACGCGCTTTCCGGGCCCGGCCGCCGCAGCACCTGTAAAGGCGCAAACTGACAGCATGTCAGACACGGATCTGCGCAAGCTCTATGACGCCGAGCGCGAGCAGTCGATCGGCAATGTGAAATTCCGCGCGATGAGGACGCTGATTGGGAACGGACTTCTCATCATCGTCGCCGTGATTCTGTTCCTCGTGCATTGGCGCTGGCTGCGTGAGCGCGATGTCGTAGCCGCGTCGCCTTAACGATCACAGATCGCCACTACCTGAGTGCCTGAACAACAACCTTCGTTCACCCGCGGCATTTTCGCGGGTGTAGTGCTCGACTCACTTCTGTTCCCGTATCCACGCCCGCTGGAAGAGCGCAATGCCGACGAAGCGCGCACGGTTCGGCGACTGATCAGAGGCCTCCGCGACATGGAGGGCACGCTCATCGACTCGGCGAAGTTCGATGAGCAGGAGACGATTCCTGACGATGTGATTCGCGCGCTGGCCGAGCTGGGAATGCTGGGCCTGACCATTCCGAAGAAATACGGCGGATTGGAGTTGTCGTCGGCTGCTTACGCGCGCGTGTTCGAAACGCTCTCGACCGTCGACGCGGGCGTCGCGGTCCTGGTGGGTGTTCACTGCGGCCTCGGCTCCAAAGCGATCGTTCTCCACGGGAATGATCAGCAGAAGGAACGCTACCTGCCGGCGCTGGCCCGCGGCGAATTTCTCGCGGCGTACGCACTGACCGAGCCCGATGTCGGCTCTGACGCGCAGAACATCAAGACCACTGCCACTCTCGCCAAGGATGGCTCGCACTGGCGGCTGAATGGCCGAAAGATCTGGATCGGCAACGGACATCGCGCCGGCGTCATCGCGACTTTCGCTCAGGCTACTGTCCGGCGTCGCGGAGAAGATGTGCCGCGCATGACTGCGTTCATCATCCGGCCGGACATGCCCGGGTTTCGCGTCCTCGGCACCGTGCGCAAACTCGGCATTCGTGGCTCGACGCAGGCCGAGCTCGCATACGAAGGTCTCGAGGTTCCCGCTGACCATTTGCTCGGTGCGGTTGGCCGCGGATTCGGCGTCGCCGTCCACGTTCTGAATGCGGGGCGATTGACGCTCGCGGCCGGCTGCACTGGCGCGACCAAGGCAACGCTCAAGCGGATGACGACCTATGCCGATGAGCGCGTTCAATTCGGACATCCGCTCGCCGATTTCGAGATCACTCAGCGCAAGCTCGCTCAGCTCGCGAGCGAGACTTATGCTGCCGACGCGATGCTCGGCATCCTTGCGTCGCTCGTCGATCGGGGCGAAGCCGACTTCTCACTCGAGGCAGCGTGCGCCAAGGTTTTCGCGAGCGATCTGGTTTGGCGCGCGGCTGATGACATGGTGCAGCTTGCCGGAGGGCGCGGTTACGTCAAGCCGTATCCTTACGAGCGCGCGCTCCGTGACTCGAGAATCAATCGAATCTTTGAAGGCGCGAATGAAGTGCTGCGCCTGTTCATCGCGCTCAATGGAGTACAGGCGCCCGCGCAGGCGTTGAAGGAAGTCGGATCCGCGCTGCGTCGTCCGCTGCGCAACCTCGGCATGCTCGGTGGATACGCGACCTCACGCGTACGCCTGCGCCTGGGTCAGACATCCACCCTCGACATCGACGTTCACGAACGGCTCAAGAAGAACAAGGAGTACTTCGAGAAGCACGTCGCCGAGCTGGGCGCGACGAGTGATCGCGTGATCATTCGGCACCGGGAGAATATCGTCGAGAGCCAGTTCGTGCTCGAGCGGATGGCGAACATGGCGATCGATCTGTTCGCGACTGCCGCGGTCATCGCGCGCACCCAGAGTCTGATCGACGAGCGTGGCGTCGAGATGTGCGATCGTGAGATCGCCTTGTGCGATTTGTTCTGCGTGGAGGCGGGCCGCCGATTCCGCACCAATCGCGGGATGCTCGATTCCCGCGAAGAAGAAGTCGACGACACCCGGCGCTCGATCGCCGAGTCAGTGCGGGCTGGACAGGGCTACTTCGTTACCGATTCGATTCTCGAGGAGGAGTGAGCACTGGGGACCAACGGAAGTAAAGGTAGGCAGTGAACAGAGGGAGCGCAGACAGGAGTTCGCAGCTACGTGCGTGGCGATCCAGGTGCAACCCGCTTCGAATGCCGATATCAACGCTGCGAACTGCTTTCTGAGCTCTCTGTTGACTCCCTACCTTTGGTTCCAGTCCGCAGTTCGCAGTTCTCAGGGCTGCGGCGGCTGCCCCGGCTGTCCGGTGATCGAATTGACCGCAGTGTCGACAGTCTTGAGCACCTGAATCAGAATCTGCGGATTGCGGTCGAGCGTCTGCACCACTCGGTTCACGATTCTGGCGACATTGTCGAGATCGACGTAGAGATACGCTTCCGCCATCACCCCGACGATGCCGAGCTGCACTTTCTTGATTCCAACGTCAACGCCGGCCGTTATCTGGACGAGATTCATTGCGTTGGCGTCGAGCGCGACGTGAGCTTTCACGTCGGAAACGGTCAGGCCGATTGAATCGACCGACAGCTCGGGAATCTCCAGAATCACGTCTCGATTCGGAGTTACTTGCGAGTTACTGGTGAACGTGCGCTGTCCGGTTGGCTGTTGTGCAAATGCCGGCGCTGCGGCGCCACAGAGAAAGAGTCCGGCAATAAGGATTCTACCACGCATCGTCACCATCTCCCCAGGTTTGAAGGCTCATCGCCCCGGACCTAACCGAAGGGCATCGCTCAATGGTTTGAGTGATGCCGCGAAGTGCACGCGACCGCGGGCACCTTGAAGCGTCAGCGTTGCACTCGGCATCAACGCAGTCACTCCCGCACATATCGCGTATCGTCCGCGCGTTTCATCCGCGAGTCCGACACTCAGCGCAGCCGCAAGATTGGTGCGCATCCATGTTCGTCGCTGAATATTGAAGACCCAGGTCGTGTCGACTGACTGCCCGAGTCCGATGAATTGATTCGTTCCCGACGACGAGTCGGTCACGGTGCCGCCGGTCGCCGAGATATGAATGCCATTCCCGCCCGGGCAACCTGCGGCCGTCCCGCCGGTCGAGTCTGTAAGCGAGCTCTGGGCAGTAAGCGATCGCGGCGGTACCTGATTTGGAATCGGCGTCGGACGTGGTGGCGTTTGACCGATCGCCGCCGAGCTCGACATCAGCATTGCGGCGCCAGTGATCAAAGAATGTCGGATCATGGGACTGGGGGCCTCGGACTCCCCTGTCCCGCGCTCGCGTTACCGCCGAGGAAAGCGCAATTGGCGGCTGATGTGGTTGCTGCGCCTGCGCGTTGCTGCGATTGCGGATTACCTACGCCGATCGCATTCGATAAGCACTGTCCATTCAATCGACCGATCAACTCGACAGCTACATAGACATTTCTATAGGTAGTACCGGCAACGACCGGCGAAGGGAGATTCGTTCGCTGTACGACTCGCAGCGTGTCTCCGCCCCAGCAAAGCCGCACTCGCACCTGGGGCTGCTTGGCGAACGTGACCTGCTCCGCCTGAACGCCAACTATGAGATGCACAGTTGGATTGGTTGTGCCGGTGCGGGCGCCGCCAATACCAAACGATGCGCTGTCCGAGCGCGCCCTTGGCGTTGCGTTCAGTCGAGCTGTTGTATCAGTAACCCCGGGGCCGACTCGCGCGCCGACGCTGCTGTCGTTCGACAGCAGCGCCGCGCACGTCTGGTTGTTCGCATCACTGGCCGCGGACTGCGCGCGTACCAAGGCGGGCGACATCGCGATGAGCGACGTTCCCCAGACCAGCACTGTGTACATTTTTGACTTAGAGCGCATGATGCTCCCCAGGAACAAAAATCACGGAGTTCAACATCCGTGCCTCACACCGATCGGGCGAGCTTTTTGCAATTCGCCATCGACGTTAGCCGGGTTGTGATGTGAGACGAGCCGTCGTCGTTCCGTCCAGAGGATCTGCATATGCGCACCACCACGCGTGTCGTCACCTCAGTGCTGACAGTTGCAGCATTGGTTCCGTCGATCACTTTCGCCCAGCGGACTGCGACGCGACCCGGCGCGGGACAACCCTGGCAATGTCAGCCGACTGACTCGGCGCGCGCGTTCAACAGAGGATTGCGTGTCGACAGTCTCGCTGCGCAGCGAGCCGCGGGTGGCGTCGCCGGTGGTGCACAGGTCACTGGTGGAACTGGACGCTCACACGAATATCCGGAATACGATGTGGTGCTCGACGTTCCGAATCTCTGCGTCCAGAAAATCTTTCTGAAGGTTGATAGCGTAACCGCCAAGCTCAATCTCGACGCGCGGGTCGCCAATCTCGTGCGCGTCGATGCCGGCGCCGATGTTCTGATTGGGAATGTCGACCTGACGATTCAGGGTGTGCGCGCGCAGGCGTTGCTGCTCGTCGATCTCGACGACGTCTACTATATCGTCGACAACACGCTGACCTTCCTCGACAACCATCCCGAAATCGTCCAGCAGCTCGGAAGCACGCTACAGAACACGGTGGGAGCAGTCGGCGGTTTGGTTAATCGACTGCTGATGGGCACCGTCAATGGTGTTCAGCGCCTGATCGATCCGGCCACCGGCAACATTCTCGAGAAGGCGGTCAGCGCTGCCGGCCAGAACGCCGCCGAGAAAGTCGTAGGCAACATCACTCAGCTACCAGTGTTGAGTCAGGCCACTGACGCCGCCGGCAACCTGGTGAAGAGAGCGCGCGACGCTGCCACGAACGCAATCGTGCAGTACACGCTGTCGAAGGCAGGAAAGGTATTGGCGGCAAGCATCGTTCAGGCTGCGACTAAATAGCTGATTGAGGGGTTCGGACTAACATAGCAGTCCGAATCTCGGACTGATTGAGGACCGAGGATCGCTGACACGCGTTCCCACGCCTCCGCTGTTAATTCGCACTCCTCAATTAATCCGAACTCCGGACTGGCTGCTGGTCCGAACGCCTCAATTCATTAGGACACTCCGAGCGTCGGAATAAACTTCGGCGCTCGCCGCTGTTTGCTTGCTTGCTCAAACCCATATGCAATCCGAATTAGCATCGGCTCACTCCACGCTCTGCCGAAGAACGAAATCCCGATCGGCAATTCGTGTGAGAAGCCGGCGGGCACATTGATGTTCGGATAGCCGGCAACCGCCGCCGGCGTCGAGCTTGCGCCGCTGAAGTGATCGCCGTTCACGAGGTCAGTCACCCACGCTGGGCCACCCGTCGGCGCGACAATCGCATCGAGATTGTATTTGGTCATCGTCGCATCGATGCCGTCGGTGCGCGACATCTTGAGATCCTGCGCCAGCTCATCGATGTACTTCTGCTCGGTGAGTGGCCCCTTCGCCTGCGCCTGGATCATGATCTCCTGGCCAAACCACGGCATCTCCTGATCCTTGTGCGCCTCGTTGAACGCGATGATATCCTGGAGCGATTTGACCGGCGCCTTGGGGCCAAGCGAGGCGAGATAGTTGTTGAGATCGGCCTTGAACTCGTATAGCAGAACATCGAACTCGCTGTCGTCGAACTTGCCTGCGGTTTCAATGTTCGCCGGATCAACGATCACCGCGCCCTGCCGCTTCATCAGGTCGATTGCATCGTTGATGACTTTGTCGGTGACGTCGCTGTAGCCGAAGAACTTCGTCCGCGCGACACCGATCCTCGCCCCGCGCAATCCGTTCGCGTCGAGAGAGCGAGTGTAGTCGACCGGCTGCCGAGCGCTGAGTGCCGAAGTCGCGGTATCGCGGGCATCAACGCCGGCAATCGCGTTCAATAGAATCGCGGCATCCCGCACCGTTCTCGCCATCGGCCCGGCAGTATCCTGGCTGTGCGCGATCGGGATAATTCCGGCGCGACTTACCAGGCCAAGTGTCGGCTTGATGCCCACGATCCCGTTCGTTCCCGATGGACAAACGATGGATCCGTCGGTCTCGGTGCCGATCGCAACGGCGCAGAGATTAGCCGAGACTGCTCCACCCGATCCGGAGCTCGACCCGCACGGGTTCCGGTCGAGCACGTACGGATTTTTTGCCTGCCCGCCGCGTCCGCTCCAGCCGCTGGTCGAGTGCGACGAACGGAAGTTCGCCCACTCGCTGAGATTGGTCTTGCCAAGCAGGACCGCTCCGGCCGCGCGCAGTTTTGCCGCGACTGTCGAATCCTGCAGCGGAATCGAGCCGGCCAGCGCCAGCGAGCCTGCCGTCGTCGTCATCCGATCCGCGGTGTCGAGATTGTCTTTGACCAGAACCGGAATCCCGTGAAGCGGCCCGCGCACGTGACCCGCCCTGCGCTCTTTGTCGAGCGATGCCGCAATCGCCAGCGCATCAGGGTTCAGTTCAATCACGTGATGGAGCGCCGGACCTTTGCGATCCAGAGCCGCTATCCGATTCAAGTAGAGCTGCGTGATCGACCGCGATGTCATCCGCCCCGACGCCATCCACTTCTGCAGATCGTCGAGCGTCGCCTCCTCCAGCTCGAACGCGGCGACGTCGAACCGGGTGCCTCTATCTGTTTCGACTACGCGGGACGGCTCGCCAAGCAGCGGCAAACCATCAAAGCCGAGCGCAGCACCAACCGCGCTCAGCCGCAGAAAATCTCTACGATCCATGTTCACTCCACTGGGTGGGCGGGTGGATTGCTTCAAACATTCATACGCTGCAAACTGTCGCTCTGAGCACCCTCTGCGCGCTGCCTGCCTTTTTGTTAGCCCTCAGTCCTAATCGAAGTCGAGCCCGACATTCAAAGCCGGCGAAGAGTGAGTCAGCGCCCCGATTGAAATCCAGTCGACCCCGGTCTCCGCAATCAGCCTCACCGTATCCAGAGTCACTCCGCCCGACGCCTCCGTCACCGCCTGGCGATTCACGAGCTTCACCGCCTCACGCAGCTCCATCAGCTGCATGTTATCGAACATGATCACGTCGACGCCCGCATCCAGCGCTGCGCGCACGTGGTCGAGCGTCTCACACTCCACTTCGATCTTCATCCCCGCGGGCGCCAGCGACCGCGCGCGTCGCGCCGCCAGCGGAATGTCGTACTCCACAGTTGCGAGGTGATTGTCCTTGATCAACACCGACGACGCCAGATCCATGCGGTGATTCAATCCACCACCGCAGCGAACCGCATATTTCTCGAGGCGACGATACAACGGCGTCGTCTTGCGCGTGTCCAGGATATGGGCGCCGGTGCCCGCTACCGCGTCGACATAGCGCGCCGTCATCGTCGCGATCCCCGACAGCTTCTGCACGAAATTGAGCGCAACGCGCTCCGCCGATAACAGCGCGCGTGCATGTCCGGATAGAAACATCACCGGCGTCTGTGGCGCGATCCGCGAGCCATCCGGGTGGTCCACTCTTACCGTTACGGCAGGATCGATCTGCTCGAACGCCTCTATCGCGAGCGGCAATCCCGATATCACGCCGCTCGGCCGAGCCACTAGTCGGCACCGCGCTCGCCGATTCGACAACACTGTCGCCGCCGTCGTTATGTCGTGCTTGGTGTCATCTTCCTCGAGCGCCAGCGCCACCAGTGCAGTGAGTTCTTTCTTGGTCAGCGGGAAGTGCAAGCCTTCTTCCCAGAAGAAGCCGTGATTCGCTAACTCCTTATCACGATGACTGCTCATTCGCCGGGATCGTCCGAGGCTTCTGGAACCGGAGACAGGGGCGTCTGTCCACCAATCGCAATCATGCGCTCGATCGCTCGGCGTGCTCGATTGGCGATCTCGTCCGGCACCGTGATTCGGTGCTCCATTCGCTGGAGTGAATTCAACACTTTGGGCAGGGTCGTCACCTTCATGAACGCGCAGACCGCGGCGGGATTCGCCGGGTGGAAGGTCTTCGTCGGATTCTCGCGACGCAGGCGGTGCAGTATTCCAACCTCGGTCGCAACGATGAACTCATCGTTAGTCGAGATCTTGGGGCGCTTGATCATCCCTTCCGTGGATAGGATCTGCACTCCCACCGGATCTATATCGCCCGCCGACACTGCCTCCACCACGCTGGTCGCGCAGCCGCACTCGGGATGGATCAGAAACTCCGCACCAGGATGCTCGGCGCGCCGCAGCCGAATGTCCTCGGGATCGATTCCCGCGTGGACGTGACACTCTCCCATCCACACGTGCATGTTCTTCCGACCGGTAATCCGCCTCACATGCGCGCCGAGGAACATGTCAGGTAGAAACAACACCTCCTGACTCGCAGGGATGGAGTTCACGACCTCCACCGCGTTTCCCGAAGTGCAGCAGTAGTCGCTCTCCGCTTTTACATCGGCAGTCGTATTCACATACGATACAACGACCGCCCCTGGATGCTCGGCCTTCCACTGCCGCAGCTGATCGCCGTCGATCGTTGCCGCCAGCGAGCAACCGGCCGCCAGGTCGGGTAAGAGCACAGTCTTCTGCGGCGAAAGCACCGCGGCAGTTTCCGCCATGAAATGCACGCCGCAAAAGACGATGACATCTGCCTTGGTCTTCGCTGCTTCGCGGCTCAGTCCGAGCGAGTCGCCCACAAAATCGGCGACATCCTGTACTTCGGCGCGCTCGTAGTTGTGCGCCAGGATCACTGCGTTTCTCTCACGCGCGAGATGCTTGATCTCTTCCTGCAGCTCTTTGTAAAGCTTGTCTGTGATATCTACCATTCGATGTGTTTGCCGCTCCACTTCCTTTTGGCGCGCGGGAAGTCACTTCTATAATGGCCGCCCCGCGACTCCTTTCTCAACAGGGCAGCCTCGGCGATCAGTCGTGCCGTCTGCACCATGTTGGCCTCCTCCGTCGCCCCCGTCGGCAGGCGGGATTCAATCTCCTGGAGCTTGGTCAGCCCGACCCTCAACCCCTTTGCACTGCGATCGATGCCGCAATGATCCCACATCACCTGGCGAATGCTGTCGGCGGCAACCTGGGCCGCGCCGCGATCACGCAGCACTGGCACCTCCCATTTCTTCTTGCGCGGCGCGTCCTGCAGCTTGGGGCAATCGATCATATCACGCGCCACCCGCTCGGCGAACACCAGGCCTTCGAGCAACGAGTTGGATGCCAGCCTGTTCGCGCCGTGTACTCCGGTGCGTGACACTTCACCCGCGGCATACAACCGGTTGAGACTCGCGCGCCCGCGCAGATCGGTGACGATCCCGCCCATCATGTAGTGCGCTGCGGGCGTCACCGGAATCAGGTCCTTTGAGGGATTGATGCCCCGCGCGCGGCAGATCGCGAAGATTCCCGGAAAACGCTGCTCGAAATTCTTGCCGAGTGAGCGCGCATCCAGCCAAACGTGCTTGCCGCCGATTTTCTCGCGGAAGATTTCACGAGCGACGACGTCTCGCGGCGCCAGCTCGGCGAGACGGTGCTTCTCCAGCATGAAGCGCTTGCCCTCTTCGTTGATCAGAATTGCGCCTTCGCCTCGCACCGCTTCGGAGATGAGCTGCAGTGGATTCTCGGGTGTGTCGAGCGCGGTCGGATGGAACTGGACGAACTCCATGTCGGCGAGCTTTGCGCCCGCGCGATGCGCGATCGCGAAACCGTCGCCGGTCGCAACCTGCGGATTGGTGGTGTATCGAAAGACCTGACCACAGCCACCCGTCGCCAGCACCGTCGCATCTGCGATGAACTCGACCGGCTTGCCCGCAACCGCCGCGCGCACACCAGCCACCGCGTCACCTTCGACGATGAGGTCGAGAATACGCGTCTTCTCGTATACCTCGATGTCGTCGCTCTCCTTGACGCGCTTGATCAGAGTGCGCGCCACCTCGGCGCCCGTTTGATCGCCATGCGCGTGTACGATCCGACGACGCGAGTGCGCGGCCTCACGACCGAGCTTGAAGTTGCCCCCGGGCTCGAGGTCGAAATGGGCTCCGGCTGTGGCCAGCTCCCGCACCCGGGCCGGACCTTCTTCAACCAGCACTTCCACCGCCTTCGAGTCACACAGTGCCGCGCCGGCGGCCAGGGTATCCTGCCGATGCAATTCGGGCGAGTCTCCAGCGCCGAGTGCGGCGGCGATGCCACCCTGGGCATATGCAGTCGCGCTGTCGAAGAGTGAGCGTTTGGTCAGCACGACGACGTCGCCGCCAGTCGAAGCACGCCAGGCGGTGTGAAGCCCGGCCACCCCACTTCCCACCACCAGAAAGCGCGTTCGTACTCGCTCTGCCATGCGGTGAAATCAACGCGTGAGATGATGGCTTTTGAAGGGGTTGCCAGCGTTCGTTTGTCTTGCACGCGATTGTGTTTCGGGCGATTCTTCTCAGCAGATGAGAAAGCTGATCGTCGTCACCTCCCTCCTCCTCGCCGTACACATCGCCCTCCTTTTTACCCGACGGAGCGCCCAGGCAGAGGGAAAAGGGAAGCCGAATTCGAGCGTACAAATTGGCATCGTGCTGGACGTTGGTGGACGCGGCGACAAGTCCTTCAACGACGGCGCTTACGCCGGTGCCGATAGCGCCACCAAAATGCTCGGCTCCAACATTCGCTTCATCGAGCCGGGCGAAGGCGCCGATCGGGAAGCCGGCCTGAGATTGCTCGCTGCCGAGGGAATGAATCTCGTTATTGGTGTCGGATTCATCTTCACCGATGACCTCGCCAACCTCGCCAAGGAATATCCCAGGACTGCGTTCGCCGGCATCGACTACGCGCTCGCGACCGACAGTACCGGCAAAGTCATCCCGCCACCGCCGAACGTCGCCGCGCTCAAATTCCGTGAAGAAGAAGGATCGTACCTCGTTGGAGCGCTCGCTGCGCTCGTCAGTCACACGCGGAAAATCGGATTCGTCGGCGGAATGGACATCCCGCTCATCCACAAATTCGAGGCGGGCTATCGCGCTGGCGTGATGAAGGTTTGTCCGAATTGTCAGGTCATCGCTCAATACGCCGGCGTCACACCCGATGCGTTCAAGAATCCCGGCAAAGGAAAAGAGCTGGCGCTGAGTCAGTACAATCAGGGCGTCGAAGTCATTTTCCACG
>Ga0209177_10000014_pt1 | contig 19051 bp, 13 predicted proteins | sample GAControl_FD_187519 | JGI IMG/M metagenome (GOLD analysis project Ga0209177, IMG submission 187519) | Agricultural soil microbial communities from Georgia to study Nitrogen management - GA Control (SPAdes) (version 2) | ecosystem: Environmental > Terrestrial > Soil > Agricultural land | place...
TCACTCATCCATTATCACCATTATAACTCCCACCCCAGTCTTTCCATTGTAGATCTGAGTTGTTAATATAATATTAACATGATATTAACAAACCACATTTAAACACGTTAATCAATATCCCTTAATTAATTAATCAAATAATTATTATTACTATTATTGTTTATGAGAAAATTTAGTGGACACGAAACAACGGGGTGAGGTAGACAGGTTTAAGCTATTAGATATTATCAATTGTTAACAAGCAAGAAAGATATAGATAAACGGCACCTAACTACCCCATTATTTCCAGTGGAGTGTTAACGTCAGATAGATCATGTTAATCGCTCTATAGTGAACCCCTTTATTTCCACTGGACACTAGAAGCGCCTGTTTATTACTTGTTATAATTTGATGCTTTCATATATCTCAAGTGTATCATGATGTTATCACATCTAGTCTGCTTTTGTTAAGAAGTTAATGTGTTAAAATGTCAGACATTTTGTTAATGCAGCCAGTCATTGTATATTAAAATTACATATATATATAAATCTTGTAAGTTTTATGATAATTATTACTGTATTTTTCAGTTTTTGGAATGATTAATGCGAGTCATCTACCTTAACAGTTAATGCCTTGTAGACTGGTCGTGGATGGAACCGGTAGATTCATCGTCAGATAAAACATGATCGTAGGTTTGCAATCGGCCCAGATCGGTTATATTATATCTAAATGGCTTGTGGCTCATGTCACGATCAACGTATTTCAATTCGTAAAGCTTTTTCATAACACGTGAGGTATGTTCACGAGTTCTTCTTATGCCTCTTTGTATCTCCCTCGATGTCAGAGGACCGTTCAAAAGCAATCTTAGAATTATCTCCGATGTATTACCAGTATGTAAAAATTCCTCTGATGCAGCCATTTTAGCATTGCTGGAATCTGTAATCACGTGACTAGGCTCTAATAATTCATTGCGTTTCTCAGAATATTGTGATATTTGTTGTGATGTAGAGTTATCTATGGCGTGATTAACGGTCTTTAAGCTATTATCTGACTTAGTTATCTTTGATTCAATCAATTCAGTCTTGATTTTCAATTCATTGATGATATCATCGTACTGGCTTAGCCGATGATTATATTGGCTAATAATCGCATCAATAACCTCTATATTTGCAAGATTACTCGTTTTAAATTGTGATTTAATTCTATAGTAAATTATCATTGCCACTGCTCCTAAGAGAAATGATATAAGAGCATATGTCACAATAGCGGTATCAAAAAATTCTAACATCACATAATATAGTGATTAATTGGTGATTTAATCTTATATATCATAGTTCAATTGATGTTAGAAAGGCTGGAAATAAGCTGGTCCATCTTAAATATCACGGTAGTTATATCAATATCACGTATAAGATCACTGTCAGACTGACTTATCCTTGCAAGGCGATCAGACAACTCACTAATTGTGTTGAATGCTTGTTCATCCAAGACATTAATAATTTTTAGCAACATTATGCTGTATACAACACCAAAAATCTTATTCTTACACTGTCTTACCTGTCTATAATATGCTCCTGAACTTATACCATCCAATAATTTTTGCTTTTCTTTTACCTTCGAAATTATATATAATTGTCTGTCAGTAAATAAAGAATTCTTAACAATGTGTCTCAGAAGATCATTAAAACGCGAATCCGTTGCCGACATTTACTATACAAATTTGTATAGTCCTTAATATTAAACCTATTCTCTAATATCTGGATTAGATTAAGGGATTGCGAGGTAATAATATATTACTAAATGGTACTGCGCAAGCAATGTGAAGAATGAAATTGAAAAATACATTCAACAACAAATAAGAGAACATGGTACGATTTGCTTTCCTCTTATAGATTCGGAAAATGTTACAAATGCAGGCAATATCGCTGCAAAGGTAGAAAGATTGGGAGCATCGGCAATTCTGATTGGTGGATCTTCGGCAGTTGATCAGATCGATTTGGCTAAAGTAGTGTCTGATATTAAGATAAGTGCTAAAATCCCGGTCATATTGTTTCCTGGGAATGTTACGGGAGTAGTTCCTAAGGCTGATGCCATACTGTTTACTTCGTTGCTAAATTCTGAGAATCCCTATTTTATAACCGAAGCCCAAGCATTAGGATCTATATCGGTTAAACGATATAATATCGAACCATTGCCGACTGGATATTTGATAATTGGTGAGTATACTACTGCCTGGTATGTAGGAAAGGCGCGTGGAATACCTTTCGATAAAAACAGTATAGCCGTTATGTATTCCTTGGCTGCTCAATATTTGGGAATGAGGTTTTTATACTTGGAAGCTGGTTCTGGATCTGCTCGGAATGTTTCGTGTGAAATGATAGCTGCTGTAAGAAAGCAATACGAAGGAGTAATTATCGTAGGGGGTGGAATCCATAGTCCTCAGACAGCGAAAGAAATGGCAGATGCTGGTGCGGATATAATTGTAATCGGAACCATGCTGGAAAAAGGAGATTGGGAACAAAATTTTTCCTCAATTGTTAATTCACTAAGGCAGTGAGTGAGGTAATTTTCGTGACGATAATAGAGGATTCTGAAATTTATTTAAAGGATATTCAAATGCCAAAATATTATCTAAACACTCAACGTAATATTTTGAGAAATATCCAAAATAACTTCGAACTTGCAACTAGAGCACGCAAGAAGGGATTAGATGTTTCAGATAAAGTTGAATCCAAAATTGCTTATGATTTGTCGGATAGGGTCGCAAAAATGCACAATATTGATATAGCAAATCGATTGCGTGTGTTACTTGCCCAAACTAGCAAAGAGAACGCAACACTAAAGATTGCCGAAGAAATTGCCTTAGGAGAATATGGTACTGGCGATCTTAGAACTAGATTAGATAATGCTGTTCGTGTCAGTTTAGCAGTAGTCACAGAAGGTGTAACAGTTGCTCCATTGCAAGGAATCTCTGATGTTCAAATAAAAAATAATATAGACGGTAGTAAATATCTTTCAATTTCGTTTGCCGGTCCTATTCGGTCAGCAGGGGGCACAGAGGCAGCATTAACGATGTTGATAGCAGATCATGTTAGAAAAGTCGTCGAGTTAGATAAATATGTAGCAAACTCCTATGATGATGAAATAGGAAGGTTTCTTGAAGAATTACGAATTTATGAACGTGAAGTAGGGAATTTTCAGTTTAAAGTGTTAGATGAGGATGTAATTGGGTGTATAACTAATTTACCAGTAGAGCTAGATGGTGTAGATACTGATCCAGTAGAGGTCGTTGGTCATAGGAATATGAGAAGAATTTCTACTGACCGAGTTCGTGGAGGTGCCTTACGAGTAATGAACGACGGCTTAATTGGGAGAAGTAGAAAGTTACTCAAAATTGTTGAGCTATTAGGATTAGACGGTTGGTGTTGGCTTGGAAATCTCAAAGGTGCGATCCAAACAGGTAATGAGGATGCCGTAAACCATAGAATGTCTGAGGTAATTACGGGAAGACCGGTGCTTTCTATGACAAAGAAAATTGGAGGTTTTAGATTAAGGTACGGTAGGTGTTATAATACTGGTTTTGCAACTGTAGGAATTCACCCAACAATACCCATTTTATTGAGTCATGCTATTGTGGTAGGAACACAAATTAAGATGGATGTACCAGGAAAGGCATCCACAATAGCACTTGTGGATGCTATAGAAGCCCCAATTGTTAGACTTAATGACGGCAGTGTTTTACAAGTATCCTCATTAGAACAAGCCATAAAAATTAGATCGAGTGTTGAAAAAATACTTTATCTCGGAGATATACTGATAAGTTATGGTGACTTTCTTGAAAACAATGCACAGTTACTTCCTGCTAGCTATGTAGAAGAAATCTGGGCTTTAGAATTACAGTCAAAACTTGGATCTATTCATTCATCTTCAATTAATAATGAATCAATCCATGAACGATTAATTCAATTGTCAAGGAAACCTTTAGTCGTACTTCCTACTGTTGAAGAAGCCTTTGATATTAGTAAGAGACTTGGCATTCCTTTGCATCCAAGATATTCCTTCTTTTGGGATTCTGTTACCATAGAAGATGTCATATTCTTGAATGAGAAACTAGAAGAAAGTGAAGTTTCTATTAATGATAATACTCTACATTTGCATAATACTAATCCTAGATTAAAGGACATTTTAGAGCGACTTGGAGTTGATCATTCAATAAGGAATACGATCTTAGTGATCAATAACTTGGAGCAAATCTATTCTCTAAAAAATTTATTACCTTTTAAGACAAATAAAACGAAAAATCAGATCTCTTCTATTAGGAATAATATAGAGTATACAAAAAATGCAACTGAATTTGTGTCTAAGATCTCTGGTGTCACAGTTATGCCAAAATTTGCTTCCTCGATTGCAGTAAGAGTGGGCCGCCCTGAAAAAGCCGCTGAACGTAAAATGAAACCTCCTGTTCATGTACTCTTTCCTGTCGGATCTAAAGGCGGTGCAACACGCGATCTTCTGAAAGCATTGAAGGATCAATCATTTTATGCAGAAATTGCGAACAGATATTGTATTAACTGCAAACTTCCGTCTACTGGTATAAGTTGCAGTAAATGCGGTGCGGATACTCCAATACGCAATTTATGTATAGTTTGTAAAGAGGAAGTTACTGAGAATTCGAGTAGAATGCGATGTCGTAGATGTGGTAAAGATTGTAGAACTTATTCCCCAGTTAGCTATCCGCTAAAAGTAGTGATTGAAAAAGCACAACAAATGCTTGGTATCAAAGTATCTGAGCCGCTGAAAGGAGTTAAGATGCTTATGAGTAAGGATAAGGCTGCAGAACCATTGGAAAAAGGAATTTTGAGAAAAAAACATAGTATATATACTTTTAAGGATGGCACTGTCCGATTCGATGCAACAAATGAACCATTGACTCACTTCAAACCCAAATGGATAATGACTGACATAGAAAAACTGAAGGATTTAGGATATACTAGAGACTATCTTGATCATGAATTGATTTCCCCAAACCAACTGGCTGAACTATTAATGCAAGATGTCGTAATACCTATCGATTGTGCCAAACATCTACTCAATGTAGCCAAATTTGTAGATGAAGAACTTGTAAAAATATATCATTTAGAGCCTTGTTATAACGCATCCTCTATTTATGATCTAATAGGCCAACTTGTTGTTGGATTGGCGCCACATACATCCGTAGGCATAGTCGGAAGAATTATTGGTTTTACCAATTCTCAAGTATGCTTGGCATCTCCAATCTGGCATTCTGCAAAACGTAGGGATTGTGATGGTGACGCAGATTCTATAATGCTATTGATGGATGCTTTCTTAAATTTCTCAAATGATTTTTTGCCTGATAAGATTGGTGGTCTTATGGATGCTCCATTATTGATTCAACCAACAGTGTTGCCATATGAAGTACAAAGACAGGCTCATAACCTGGATATCTCTCAAATCTATCCATTAGAATTCTATGAGGCTACATGGAAACGAGGCAAAGCTGGAGACTTTGTCTCTAAAATAGAGACGGTAAAAAACAGGATTGGGAAGGAAAATCAGTTCTTTGATTATTTGTTTACACATATTACAGACTTTTTGACAACTAATGTATCTCGTAGTGCATACTCAACTCTTAATACTATGGATGAAAAATTGGATATGCAAATCGCTACTGCAAAGTTGATTAATGCAGTAGATACTGATGAAGTGGTATCAATGGTACTGACTACGCATATATTGCCTGATATTATGGGTAATATGAGATCGTATTCTTCACAAGGTTTTAGATGTAGTCATTGTGGAGAGAAATATCGTAGAGTACCACTTATTGGTAGATGTGTTAGATGTGATAATGAATTATTACAAACAGTTACCCGCGGATCAGTAGAAAAATACATGGATATTGCTGCAAATATGTGTAACCAATTTAAAATGAATGATTATCTTCAAAGTAGAATAGAATCCTTGATGACAGAATTGAAACTGAACTTCAAAGAAGAGAAAAAAGAACAATCAACGTTAATGGAATTTATGGATTGATTACGTTTGTTACTCTACATTTCTTGTTATACAACTCCAACAATCTGAAGTAAAAATACTAAACATGTAAAAATGTACACTAGCTTCAGTACAATGATCACTTGTACGATCAAATATTTATGATCGATAAAATAGCTAAATAATTTTAGTACTAATATAAGCTTCCCATAAATACCCGTTTTCCATTCTACTAGTTGATTCTATTATGAAATACAGAAGTAGAACTGACATAGTTAAATTGATACTTGAGGCCGCGAATGGAGGTGGGGCTAATAAATCAAAGTTGATGTACAAAGCATTCTTATCGTTTGCACAGTTAAAGGAGTATGTGACACTTCTACTTGAAAATGGCTTATTAGGATACGAAGAAGGCAATCATTTCTATAGAACAACCGATAAAGGTATGCGTCTATTGCAAATATACAATCGAATGGAGGAGCTAACTCTAGTTATTAAATCTGGTAAAGAGGCACAAAAATCTGATTACCACACTTTTTAATCCATATTTTGGTTATCATGGTAGGTAATCCAAGACTGATTGTATATACTAATTGTAGGTCTATTTTATATTGTAATGTTATCCTAATCAATTTACTATGAGTAACAATTACATGAGTTGAGTTGTACTCTATGGTTGTATATATTTAATTCATCTACTAAATAGTATCTTGAGTAATGAAGAACGAATTCAACCTGAATATCTAAACATTAGGATACATATTTCTAGTAAGATATTATGATCTAGATTATTATGATCTAGATTTTGAGACGATGAAAATAAAGTATATTCTACTAGTAACAATAAGTAAATGAAAGACTAGAAATTAGTAAAATATCAAATAAACAAATACTACTTATTACATTCTATCTGTCCGATTGAATATTTAGTTATTAGTTATTAGTTATTAGTTATTAGTTATTAGTTATTAGTTATTAGTTATGTTCAGCATTATTCATATTAATCCATTTCTGGATTATTTCATATGCCTTTTCTTTCAATTCCTCTATTGTTAAATTGTTATTAGATATAGATTCATCAGATAAAGCAATCGCTTCACTGATACCTACTGTCAATTCGCGCTTATCTCGTACGACAAAATCTTCCTCATTCAAAGGTTTGTCTAGTCTTGCCCTCTGTTTAATGTGTTTAAATCTTGTATCTGCTGATGCATGGATAGCTAGTAATTTAACATTACCAATATCCTTTAATATCTCAACTTCATGAATACTTCGAATACCGTCAATGATAACAATTTTACTCAAGGTGTTATCTTCACACCTCGTCTTCTTTACGATAAGATGAGATATTGCGCCCGGTCCCATTTCCTTTCTTAGTTTTAACATTATATTGCCCAAGTTGTTATCTGTGAGCTCCATATTTTGTAATCTGGCCTCTTCTCGTACAACATCACCCATAGATATTACGTAAAATCCTCTTTCTTTAAGTGAATCTGCAACTGAGGATTTGCCAGCCCCAGGCATTCCTGTAAGACATACAAAGAATCTTTTTTTAGCTCTTGTATTTTTTCTGGACACTTTATTTAGTCCCAAACACAATCATTTAAATAGATTTGAACAGGAACCCACGTAGAATATCTTGGAACAGTATGATGTCAATATAAAATCCCTGCGCTACGAATCAATAACTACCCTGAGCTAATGCTGTTTCCCTAATATATGGTGTTTAACTTGAAACTAACTACTAAATTCGAGTATTCTAGACATAATTCGTGGTGCTGATATATACTAGGAATATTAGTAGATAGAACTATACAACCGTTGCTTCGTAAATTGTAATAACTTATTTCTGTTGCTTTCTGTCTTTTCATAGTGAAGATGAGGAATTATATCGGTAGATTTCATATTGGCTTTCATCAAAGTGGGGGCGATGGCAATATCATTCCTAGATAGATATAATGTATCTGATGTTGCTATAAGGCATCTTGAGAAGAAGATTAATAGTAGGTTGTCGGGGTTTCTGGTACCTTTACCAGTACTATAGATCCTGGAAAAGGCGCCGACCTTGAATTCCGCGACATGTTCTGTTCATGCATACTGAGTTCGAGCTTAATGATATCAAATATATAGATATGAAACTTGTATGCGGCCATGATCGGAAGGTATCAGAGTTCTATCCGGTAGGCGAACGAAATTTTTTTGGAAAATGTGACGATATGGTTTGACACAATCGGATCCTGTAGTAAAAAGGCATTCACTGTTTAGGCAGGAGTATTGCTACTGGTAAGATAAACATGCCAATATTAAGATTGGATGGAAAGACAGCCTATTATATGGTCCTCTGGGCTCAGAAATGATCGAGTTTTTGGCTAAGGACGAGGAAGAGAAAAGAGAAAGGTAAGGTAGGTAGTATTGACAATAGATAATCAAAAAGAAGGGTTGGATAGGTCACCAGGCTCCCAACTCTCCATGCGACCACTTTTTTTCATTCTATTCCTTACTACGTACTTAGACAACATGGTAGTAGCTTTGATTAAGATCAAGGACAGATTATGCCAAAACTTATCTACAAGATAGATGTTTACCAATTTATAGCTGATAATAGACAATTAATATCATAATGGTTTATGGATGCACTTAGACCTGCACTCAACATATGATGACATTATCTTCGGGATCGGTCACGCTCACTAAACAAGAGTATACGAGAGTAAAATGGTATTTTGAGGATCTACAATATAATATGGGGAATTACCCTGGGCTAGTAACATCAGTTCAAAATCTATGTTCTAATTTTAGTTCAGGGATCTTTCGAGAATATATGTATATATCACGAATTGAAACGCGGAAACAACTTCAAAGGATGGACGGTGATGGGAGTCACTCGCTCTGTCATTTCAATATGACGGAACAATGGACTGTCCATATCTGAAGTACATACGTTCTCTACATGTTCAGATCGTGGATTAGGCTACTTATGACATTGGTTACCTTCATTTCGTTAATGACGTACTATTTTACCGCTTCCGCTCCTGTAATAAAATCCTCTTTCACCATTTCGCCCACACAACGATATATCCAATCTTTACTTTGAAAATTACGTTACAGTTAACCTTTATGAACTGCCATAATTTATTTTCCAGTTTGAAATCGCTCAATAATCTTTTCGACTGTTCATCAAATTCCTGTACTCCTGCCCTACCGTGCCTAACCAAAGAAGGTCGTTTATTACCAATCCAGAGGCCGGTTTCACTATGCTGGATGTAATCCAGATCGATGCAAAATTAATCCTAGTAATTCTGATGGACCATTACTAAATATGAAAGGACAGGTAGTTGGAATGAATGTAGCTATATTCAGTCAGGCTGGACAATTCTCTAGAGTAAGATTTGTAATTCCATCAATACCATTGCTAAGGAAGTGCAAATACTCATAGATAAAGGAACTTATGCTCATCCTTGGTTTGGATTTCTGGAGTTAGATTAATACCCGATAACACTCAGAATGTAGGTTTACCAACAAAATCACAAAGGAGTAGTAGGTTCGGTTCAACTTGGAAGCCTCTTGTATACATAGCAGGCCCTAAAGAAGCAGCTCAAAATACTACTGGTCTTTTTACGCATATTGGTGATACTATAACCAGCAATTGATGGTCATGTTGTAAAAGATATGGATGAAATTACAACGTACGTTGAATTGCATAAATCCGTTAGAGATATTGTAGAGCCATAAATAGGAATGGCAAGATGATGGATCTGAATGTTATCTTAGTTGCTAAACCATAGACAAATTCTTCACAGGTTCAACAACTGCCTTCACCTCAATTAGGATTAATACCAAAGCCTCCTTTGCTCCAATAAGGCCTCTAATATTGAGCGGTAATTGTAAAATCTATAATATACAAATAAAACTCAACTCGGTGCAAGCACGAGAAGGAGAATCTTAGTTGCAGAAGCATTGGCTGAGTGAAAAATATACAAGAGGGGGGTCGCGGGCATATTAAAAGAAAACATAAGGTTTTGCTAGAAGACAATACATGCAATTAATATAAGTTGTTCCACGTAAGAGGTTTCAGTATTGTACTATTGTACTATTATAATCCTCAACTGAGGATTATTTTAACATTCATGTAAATATTTCATCTTCGTATAGACAAATCATGTGGATGTTATAATAGAAGTGGCAACTTAATAGTTGCAATATGATGACCAGTTACTTCAAACACATATAACTAAATTTATTAATATAGTGAAATGCAATAATTGCCACCGTTTATAGTCGATTTGCAGATATTGAAAGGGATTATTTTTCAAATATGTGATGGTTTAGGACCACACATATGACACATTAGACACGTAGGATAGAAATATCAGACAAATCTATACTCTTTGTTGTCATTAAGAGAATATTATTGTGCGTAATATGTATCCAACGTATCAAGTATTAAGACCATTCCTCTTTAGGAATAAGTGAATTATTGTCAATATAGTTCGATTCAAACACTGGTCTTGAGTCTTTACTGCATAAAGCCATGCTTCCTCTCAATCCTATAATAGTTCGATTCAAACATATACTATACCGAATGAGGTGTCTTTACCCCCATCTCTCAATCCTATAATAGTTCGATTCAAACCATACCTACAGCAAATCCACCGACTGTTCCAGACTTTCAATCCTATAATAGTTCGATTCAACTGCTAACTCTTTTAGAAAAATGTTGGATTTGTCAGAAGTGACAGAGAAGGATACTAGTGTCCAAGACTGAAGAAGAACTATCTGATAATATAAAAATAAACTAGTCTGCCAGATTTTCAAATTAGTAAAGAAATCACTACATGTAGACTGAGTAGGAACTCGGTATATCATTGTATATCATTGAATGAACATAAAAATCGTTGGAGCAGTATGAGAGGGAAAACGATTGAAAAATATCTAAAGACTAGAAGAGAGTTAGCGAGTAAAATGCCAGGTAGCTCTGGATGAGTATCAAGTAATGAATAAAGTAGTAGAACAGTCTTATCGTCAAACCTCTAACTATCCCTATTTGTAACCAGCAGTAATAATGAGATGAAATAATAAGAATTGACTAAGGATAGGGTTATGTCCGGGATGTTTGCAGTAATGCTAGGACTAGTGATGGTGGTAGCCTCATCTGTTTCCACAATGGGGAGCTTCTATCTTTTACCATCGCCAGTGCTTGCGGCCGACGAAGGCGGAAGTAGTGGAGGTGGAGGAGGAGGCAGTGAAAACAGTGGCAGCGGTGATAATAGTAAGGGAGGCTCGAACGACAATGGGGGTAGTGTGAAGGATGAGGGTAAAACCGAAAATGAAAATACTCCTCCTTCTAATAAAGGAAGTGGAGATAAAACGACTCCAGCAGCAAAGTCAGAACAGTCAGGAGCAACATCAAAACTTCCTAAATGCGATGGTTCGTTTCAAGACTGTGTAACTCATAACGGTGATGTCTGCAAGGCTGGCCAGGGAGGACATGAATGTGAATGTGCTGACGACATGAGCGACTGTCCTAAGAATCCAGTCATACAACCAGACTGTAAAACAAAACCTAATGACCCAGCGTGTATGGTTCACTGTGACGCTTTAGGATGTCCAGGCTCTCCGCCAATGCCAGCGGAACCACCAAAAACAGGACCGGATAATAGTTGCCTCTTCCATCCCGAACAGGAGAAATGTAAATCGGATAATGGTAAGTGTCCAGATGGCTTTTTCCAGAATGAGGATGCTAACTGCGTTCCAAACCATAAGCAGTGTCCTAAGGGATTTCATAGTCATGAGAATGATGAAACAGGTAGATGCATCCCAGATTCAACACCGTGCGAACCAGGTTTCATAAGAGATCCTGATTTTCCAACATGTAGTAGTAAGGACAGCGTTTGCCGTGATCATCCGGAGTTAAGAGTATGTGGCGGCAAGGGAGACGGAGGACATGATAATCATGGAGGAACAGTAAAGGTAGTCGTTAACATCAAAAACATTATTCACAAGAGTAGTAGCAGTCAATCGAGTAGTAGTCTAAGCCAAGCATGTTTTGATGTGCTAAAAATAGTGTGGTTGAATAAAGTCCAACTAGGTCAGGATAAAGAGGTAGATAATTTCATAAACAAATGTCTAGCGATTAATACTTAGCTAACTAGCCTAGCTAAACCCAAAGCATAACTTCAGCTAAGAACATATCAAGAGATTCCGAATTAAGAAAGGAGTTCTACAAGAGGGCTGCCAGCCAATTAGGACTTTTAAGGGCTATAGGTGTGACGGAGATGGAAAAAGAATTTGAAAGGCGATTAAATCTTGCAAGGAAAAGTGCTAAATCTTTCGAACAAGAAGATGTGGCAGTGGACGAAGAAAATGCAAAGGAAATATTACGTGAGGTATTAAATGAGCTTTATTACTCAAAGCGATGAAACTGAGAATACAGGGATATGGTTAAGGTGTTGCCTCCGTTCGTAAGACTAGATTTAATGGTAATAAAGATAATGACATTCGGCTCTTAACGTAAGATCCAATCCCAACTAGTTGATTAAAACCGTAATTCTTCCAATTCTATCCTTTTCCTTAAATTCACGAAATAATGCACAATTTTATCTCTGTCATCTTTCCGTAATTGATCGAATCTAGACTTATCATGGAATGTCTCTTCATCAGACAATATATAATCAAGTCCTTGCTCAAGTATCATATCAAACATTTCTCGATTTGTTAACACTTGATAAAGATCTTGTTTATTTTTTATTTGAACGGAAGAAGTATCTCTTCTAGCCACAGCTAAGGCAATTTCTACTGCAAAAGCCATCTTTGCCAAGTCAAACAGATCTTCAACATTAAACCTCGCATCCATTCCATTTCCTTTCTCATAAGGACATTCAAATCTGTTTACTACATAACAAGGATATGGCATAGGATTATTCTTGTTCGCACCATCTTCTAATCCCTTGGCAACTGGTCTATTAATGCCAATGAATATTGGATCGTTCCCACTAGGACTTAATAAGCAATGAAAACACTTTGTCCTACCATAATTTGGATTTCTTTTATATTCCATCAAGTCCAAATAATCAGAATACCATTTCCTTATCTGATCATCACCATCTTTTAGTTTACGCTCTGTTAGAAATGTGTGAAACTTGTCGAAATTATCTGGAAAATATTGTAACATATAAGGTGTTCCTCTGAGTTGAATCCAATCATTGGCAAGAATACATGCTGAGTCTACTTCTGACGACCGGTTTGCTAGTAAGGGGCCTCGCGTATTCTTTTTTAATCGTGACGCAATGACATATTTCAATGCATTACAAGAGCGCATTACTAGTCTTAACAGTGATTTCGAAGAAATGGATTTCTGAAATGCACGATTTTTAAGCTATGAAAATGGAACAATATAGCCATTCCAGTAATATTTCGAATTAGAGGTTTGTAAATTATCCGCCAATATTTAAGTGAAGGACTAGCGAATTTCACGGTCTTTCGTGTTCCTCACAAATGTAAACATGTTTTCCTTCCTTATAAGATCTTCACAATAGATGGCGCTACACATGTCACAAATAACATAAATAGGTTTTTCCTTGCAATAATTTTTCTATCCACCGGATTGTAGAAGTTGTGGTATGGAGTCGCACCCTATTAGCATACTTGGATTGTTCAAGTCTTGTATTGATGAGCCATTTTCTAAAATCGCCCAACGTGTACTGTATTGCAGGCAGGCCTTTGACCGTCCCATCGCTGCACTATCTTAACTTCTTGTCCACACTTCGAATTTATTGTACCTGGAATTCTAACCAAGCATGAATTGACAGAAGGATTATGTTGTGGTTCTCCTTTCTTATTCGTCTCTTTTTTCTTTAATGTCTGACACGTGATAACTATATCAACATATACGTAGACAAATAGGATTTTGTAGTATCTAGTTACAAAGCTTTCATACTCTACAAGTTAATTTTGTTCGTATTTTGTATTGCTTGTAGTGCTTTCATTTCACCTTCTTTGATTTCATTCCTGATTGTCTCCGGCGAGAAATCTGCATTTTCGTACATGTGAGGAAATGGCTCCTTGCGTGTTATGTAAAAGATCTCTTTTATTTCAGCTCCATGCTCTTGTTTATATCTTTTGTACTTCAGACGGATTCTTTTTAGTTGTTGTTTATCTATTTTTGCTGGTTCGATGTGTTCTTCGATTATTCGATATAATTCATCTATATACCTAAGATATTGTGTTATTATTTTAGATAATGTAATATTGTGTTCAGTCTTATCTGAAAAGATAATGTCTCTTGCCCTGTGATGAACCTCTGGCAAGTTCTTTGGTAATGCATCAACCTTTTTGGGATAATTTTCTACCAAAAATATTATTTTATCATTTATCGGTGATACGTCTAGTACCTCTCTTAGAGGAGTGTTGCTTAATAAGCCCCCATCCCACGCGAATATACCATCTTGTACTTCTATCCATGGAAAGTTATACAAAGGATAAGCGGATGTTGCGAGGATATGTTTTGGAGTTATTTGTTGCTTATAACTATCAAATGTTAGAGACTCTGCAGTTAAAATATTCACTGCAGTTAAGATCAAACGCGTATTTGGATTTCCCTTGGGCCTTAATTTATCAAAATCGATATATTTTTCAAGAGTTTTTGCTAGGGGTGAGTGATCATACATATACGTCCATTTTATAGGTGTAAAGTACTCTGGATCAGCTAATGCATTATTATGCATCCATCTTGGCCTGAACATTTTATCGTTTCCAAATATAGCAGAGCTATAAAATGCCTTTAGCTGTTTAATTCTACGCTCATATTCATTTGCATTTGTCAAATAGATTTCTTGTTGTGATAATAGTCTGAGGTCATCATAGTAATTTCTAAATGGCATAAACTGTTCTATAAGTTGGAATATTGAATCAGAGGGATGAGGAAGGGCTGTTTTGTCTAAATCTATATAGCTGTCAGCTAATTCGAGCCAGAACTGTTCTAAGAGTTGCTCCGGATGTTTCTCGTCTTTGCTACCTACCATAATTGCAGCATTTATTCCACCGATTGAAGTACCTGCAATAATATCAAGATGTATGTTATTCTTTGTAAGTTCCTTGTAGACTCCGCACCCAAAGGCTCCCAAAGATCCGCCACCTTGAAGTATTAATACATTCTCAATTCTTTTGTTGTTCTCTGCTAATGCTAATGATGACAATTTATCTTTATTAGCGTTGTTATCTCTGAAAGTTTTGTTGCTAATTTTCGTTACCATTTTGAACATTTATTTATTTATTTTTAGTATTCGTCTACTTTTATTGATTATTTTTATTCTACATGATGATTATAGAGAAGTTGGTCGTAAAGTCGAATTGATTTTATATTTACAAATTCCAGCATACCATATCTTGATAATTCTCTACCAAATCCACTTTTCTTTACACCGCCGAATGGAACCCTTGGATCAGATACTACCATATTATTTACGGTGACGATCCCAGATTCCATCATCGCAGATAATTTTTCTGCCTTTTCAAGATCTTGTGTCCATATACTTGCACCAAGGCCAAATTTGGAATCATTTGCAACCTTTATAGCTTCCTTTTCATCATTAGTGACAATTATTGGTGCAACCGGCCCAAATACTTCTTCTTGTACTATTTCCATTTTAGGTAATACCTTCTTGAGAATAGTTGGACGATAAAAATATCCTTTATCTTTTACTTTCTCTCCACCTGTAAGCAATTCCGCTCCTTCTTTTATAGATGCCTTTACAATCCTATCTATATTCTCAAGAGATTTAGCATTAACAACCGGCCCCATATCTGTATCCTCAAGTAATGGATTATCCACTCTAAGTTTTTCAGCCTTCTGAACAAACTTCTCAGTAAACTGGTCTGCTATTCTTTTATCTACAATAAACCTTTTAGATGCTATGCAGCTCTGTCCACAATTAATGAATCTCCCTTTAACCGCACCAGTTGTAGTTTTTTCAATATCTGCATCCTCGCATACTATGAACGGATCGCTCCCTCCTAGCTCAAGTACAGTCTTCTTTAGTTGTGACGTGGCTCTCTGTGCAACTTTTGCGCCAATAGGTACGCTGCCTGTAAACGTTACGGCATTAATACCACTAGAATCGATAAGAGTCTCTGCAATAGTTGAGTCTCCCGTTAACGTTTGAAAAACACCTTCTGGTACTCCAGCCTTATGAAAAGTGTTCTCAATCTCAATTCCACATTGCATTGTAGCACTAGCTGGTTTTAGTACAATAGTATTTCCAACCATCAATGACGGAGCTGCAAACCTTATTCCCTGCCAATAAGGAAAATTCCATGGCATTATGCTACCTATGACTCCAATGGGCTCAAATGATATGGTACTTTTTCTTGCATCTGTATTAACAACTTCGGCGGTTGAAAAAATTTTTCCATTATCCGCGTAATATTCTATTACCCATGCACATTTTTCTATTTCTGATCTTGATTCCTTTATTGCTTTTCCCATCTCCTCTGTAGCTGTTTTAGCAAGTTTTTCTTTATTCTTTCTAAGCTCTTTTGCAAATGCATATAAAAAATCTGATCTTTTATCAATATTTCTCTTCCATTCTGAGAATGCATTTCTTGCTTGTTTTATTGAGTCGTCTATCTGTTCTTTGCTCATTATTTCATATTCTTTGAGAACTTGTTCTGTTGTAGGATTTATTGTCTGTAGTTTTGATTTTCTATTATTCTGTATTTCTTCTTTGTTATCATTATTATGCACATTTTTGTTAGTAGATCTCACGGATTTAAGACCCCCCTTCCAATAATTTTACCCTCTTTTAACTTAGACAATGCTTCTGTGGCTTGGTTAAGTTTAAACCTATCAGATATTACCGGTTTAATTATTTCTCTATCTGCCAACGATATCAATTCAGTCATATCGGCTAAAGTTCCGGTATAGGAGCCAATTAGTCTATATGCCCTTGTTGGCATTGTTACCAAGTTTAGTCTTAGTTCGCCTCCAAAAAGACCTACGAGTACAACTTTAGCCCGTCTTCTTAGAAATTTCATATCTGCATCCACGGTTTTTGACGCATTTACAAAATCAACAACTGCATCTGCACCCATATTATTAGTCAATTCCATTACAGATTTGGTAATATCAGTCTCTTTATTAGTATTGATTATCTCATCTGCACCATTGTCTTTTGCTACTTTAAGCTTTTTATCGTCTAAATCTAAAGCAATAATCTTTGCTCCAGATACTGCTTTAGCCAGCTGCATAGCCATTAAACCTAGTCCGCCCGCTCCTACAATAACTACATTATCGTAGGGCTTCATATCAGCATTCTTAACTGCACCATATGCTGTGAGTGCAGAACACGATAAAGTTGCTGCTACATCCATGTCAATATGCTCCGGTAACTTTACAAGATATCTGTAACTTGGTATCAAAATATATTCAGCATATCCACCATCTTTGTAAATTCCTAATGATCTTGGATTGTCACATAGATTCTCTTCCCCTAGTCTGCATGCAGGACAAAGTCCTTCGCCTATCCAAGGATACACAAGAACCTTATCTTTTTTAAGTATCCTTCCTTGTTGTTGTACTTCCTCGCCAATATTTTCTACTATTCCAGATACTTCGTGTCCAGGTGTTAATGGATAAGTTACTCCTCTATCAGTTGTCTTTAAGAATTGTCCTCCTGGACCTTCATATCCGCCTTGCCAGAGGTGTATGTCACTATGACATACGCCAGAAGACTGGATCTTAACAAGGACTTGTGACCCTTTGGGGTTAGGTATCTCAATATCTTGTATTTCTAACGATTCCTTTGGTTTAATGATCCTTGCGGCTTTCATCATAATTATTATTTACCATTCCTAAAAGACCATTCTATTACTATCTCTGATAAATGTTTTCTATTATTTGGATAATCCTTTTCTATTCAAAGGAAAAGAAATCACAAATCACTAGCGATAATGATTATTCTGTCTTAATTTTGTACTTTTATATCATGTAACTAGTGATCTGTAAGCCACCTTGGCGGACTCTGACCACCCTCGAGCTAAAAGAATCAATCTGATTTACGCTCAATTCATGTGACCGATTTGTCAAAATATGACTGTTCCTTTACTTAGTAAAGCCCATCGAAGTGTGTTAACGCCATTTTAGATAACATAATTATTTTATTATTAATTTTGGTAGTAAACTAATAGGTTGTCCATTCTTCGACCATATCCATCGAGAATGATAGCTGTATTAATAATGCTAAAACTTTTCCTTCAAGATAAACTATAGAAGAAAGAAAGAATAATTTCAGCTCTTTTTTTTATTTTTTTTAACATTTTAATCTTTATGAGTTGTGATTTTTGGAAGTTTAACAGCTAATCTAAATTGTCTGTAGTCTTGTCTTCATTGACTAATTCTTTACTGTAAACATTAGGAATCCTGTAAAAATAGAATCAATTTCGAAAGTCAAAACTTGAGAATAATAACTTAACCATTTGGAATAGGCTAGATTGATAGTATAGAAATGTCCTTGTCATGCTGAATAACATCCTCCGGAGCAGCAGATGTTGTACTGCAAATATGATGACGGATACTACGGCACTATTTGATGTTTTCAACTAAGCTCATTATACATTTCCTCATACATTTCTGGCCTTTCGCTTGAGGACAAACAATTAGACCTGTTTCCTATGAGTTTTAGAATTGTATTTTTATAATAATATATTCATAGTTTTCTTAGTAAATAATAATTGTAGACTTTTGAACTTTAACTACGAAGACATGACCAGTTTGTTTTCAGATCTTTCAGCATAACGTAAACTACCGATCGCTCGTGTAATGTGATGTTTCTAGAAATGTATCTCAAAAAGATCTACATATCGGATGGTGCTAAGAGAAGAGATGATAGCTTTATTTTGGTCTATAGAAGTAATAAAGTAACAGTTACAAAAAGGGAATAATAATGAAGTCAAATCATAGAAATCAATCTCATATTCGAAAACCACTAATTTGCATCTATACTAATCAAAACAGAAATGAATTCGCTATTGGTTTAGAGAAAGATGAGAGTTTTATGGCTAT
>Ga0209177_10000019_pt1 | contig 17329 bp, 32 predicted proteins | sample GAControl_FD_187519 | JGI IMG/M metagenome (GOLD analysis project Ga0209177, IMG submission 187519) | Agricultural soil microbial communities from Georgia to study Nitrogen management - GA Control (SPAdes) (version 2) | ecosystem: Environmental > Terrestrial > Soil > Agricultural land | place...
CGGTAAGACGTCGCTGCCGGAAAAGCTCCCGATGATGCGACCTGGTCGATTCTGACGCGAGTCGGCCGGTCGAGGGGCGGATCTGCGCACACCCCTGACCGGCCGCTCCACCGCACCCGCAGCGATACCTCACACCGCGGCGCGGAGCCTCACGGATTTACCACATCTGGTAAAGACAATGATCAACGTCACCCCGAGCGTTGACAGGTGGCCCCGAACGATCTCCCGATGTGGATCCAGCAGCACCGGTGGGACGTCGGCCGGCGCCTTCGCGCCCTGCGTACCGACCGCGGCTGGACCCAGATGCAGCTCGCCGAACGCTGCGGCATCGACAACAAGACGATCAGCCGCATGGAAAACGGGCGCTACGGAACCTCCATCGACCAGGTCGCCCGCCTGGCCCGCGCGCTCGATGTGCCGTCGTGGCGGTTGCTCCGCGACTGACCGCTGCACGGCCCGTACGGGGGCGACGGGCCGTGCAGGGAGTTGGGCACGCTCCCACCCTCCCGCTCGTGCATAAATGCGGCAAGGGTGCAGACGGAATCGGAGTTCCGAATTCCAGCCGGGCGAAGTCCCCGCGGGGCGGGGGGCCGAGGCGCGGGGACTTCGCCGCTCCAGTGCGTGCAGGGTTGCACTGGAGATCAGAGAGACCGTCAGCGCTTGCGCGGCTGGCCGGTCGTGGGCACCGGATCGGTCGAGCAGCCGCCCTTGCGGCAGCCTTCAATGGGGCAGGACATGGGATCACCCCCTCTCCTCAGGGTGGGCTGGTCCTGCGGTACGGGCGGCCAGCGAGTGGGCCACCTCGGCCCGCAAGGCATCCGTCAGGGCGACCTCGGCGCCGCACGCGTGGTACAGGTACGAGATCAGCACATGCAGGCGGCGGTGCGCCTCCATGTCGATGGGCGGCCCCGCCAGGACCTCGCGGAGGTCCGCGACGGTGTCGTGCAGGGCGCGGTCGGTGAAGCGGGCGCACAGGGCGTCGAGTTCCCGCTGCCGGTCGTAGGACCCGAGGCGGGCGTCGAGGAATCCGCGGATGGTGAGGCTGCGGTCGGTAGCGACGGGCGGCATGCCGACCCTGGCAACGAACTGCCGACCGCTGGCCGGCTCGACGTGGCTCATGCCGTGCGCGCCAAGGCGCTCAGGCGCCCGCGGCTGGGGCTGATGCTGTCGTTCCCGCCGAACGTCGTGACAGTCACCCCGCCGGCCTCCGCCACGTGGTACCGGTACTTCGCCTGCACGGTCGAGCTGCTGTGCAGTCGGTCCCAGTCGTAGATCAGCAGCATCCGCGGCGTGCCGTCACGGGCGTCCCCCATCGTCCGCAGCAGCATGTCTAGCGCGGGCCGGGTATCCGACGACAGAGCGTCGTCCCCCTTGTCGACCCACCACCCGCCTATGTCCCAGCCCTGGTCCCGGGCGTACGCGCTGCACGCCTCCAGCCGCCGGCGCAGGGCGTCAGCGTTGGGCGTGGTGTGACGGTCGTAGACATAGACCACCGCGTCGGCCGGGGTGGCCGCGGCCTGACCGGCCGGGTTCGTATCCATGCCCGTAGGTTCGGCTGCCGGCGCCCCTGGCGGGAGTGTGTACCGGGCACGGGTGCGGGTGCGCAGAACACACACTGTGTGAAGTGGAAGGGTCTACCCTCGACACACTGAGTGATTCGGGGAACGCATGGAGCCAAACACGCTGCTCGACGCCTTACTCGACGAGGCAGGCATGTCGCGGGTCGGCCTCGCCACCCGCGTCAACCGCGCCGGCACCGCGCGCGGAAAGACGCTGCGCTACGACCACACCGCCGTCATCCGCTGGCTGAGTGGGGCGCGCCCGCGCGGCATCGTGCCCGGCCTGATCTGCGAAGTCCTGGCGGCCCGGCTCGGCCGCCCGATCAGCCTGGCCGACATCGGTATGGGCAACCCGGGAGCCAGCGAACAGGCGGCGCCGCTGGCGGGGTTCATCGAACGATCTACAGCTCTGTGGCGAGGCGACGGCCAGGACCGCGACGACCTCCAGCAGGCGCCCGTCATCACCGGATTGGCCGCGGTCGGCCCCGTGTGGGAGTGGGAGAACCCGCCCGACGACTTGGACGTCTCCCGCGCCGGGAGCCAGCACGTCGGACAGTCCGACATCGAGGTTCTGCGCGTTGCCCGCGCCCACTATGAGGCCATGTACCGGCAGGCTGGCGGGGTCGCCACCCGCGGCCGAGTGGTCCGCTTCCTCGCCGACTACACCGCACCCTTGGTCCGCGGCGCCTACAGCGACGCCACCGGCCGGGAGCTACACCGGGCCGTCGGCGGCCTGGTGGCGGTCGCAGGGATCTGCGCCTACGACTCCGACCGGCAGGGTTTGGCCCAGAGGTATTTCCACCAGGCGCTGCGCCTCGCGAAGGCTTCCGGGGACCGGGCGTTCGGCGGGTACGTCGTCGCCCTCCTCGTCAACCAGGCCGTGTTCATGCGCGACTACCGGCAGGCCGTCGCGTTCGCCGAAGCCGGGGTCCGTGCGGCCGGCGCGCAGATCTCTCCGGCGCTCGCGACCGACCTGTACGCCATGCAGGCCAAGGCATACTCCCGCATGGGTGATCAGGCCGCCGCGCACCGGTGCATGCTCCTCGCCGAGACCGCCGCCGGGCAGATCCGCCGCAGCGAAGAGCCAGCCGAACTCGGTTACGTGCAGCCGGGCTTGGTCGAAGCCCAGCTCGCCGAGGCGTTGATCAGCCTCGGGGACTGGGCGCCCGCGAGCACCTATGCGGCGGAGGCGGTACGTACGCAGGCGCACGCCCGCGGTGCGATCCACCGCCTTGCGACGCTGGCCACCGCCGACCTCGGCCGGGGCCACCCGGAGGAAGCGTCCGCCCACGCGCTCACCGCGCTGACGCTCGCTCAGGGGCAGGAGTCCCAGCGGCTGCGGGACCGCTTCACCAGGCTGCGCCGGATACTGGCCGACCACGGATCGGCCGCCGGTAGGGACGCTGTCGACCAGATCGACACCGCGCTGTCCATCCCTCTGTGAGCCGTGCGGTAGCGTCCCAGGACTCAGCGGGTCGAGCGGACGGAGCAGGGCGTGTCGGTGTGGAAGAACCTCAGCGAGAAGACGGTGTACGAGAACCCGTGGCTGACGCTGAACCTCGCCGATGTGGAGCTGCCTGACGGGCGTCACCTCGACCACTACCTGATCCGGCAGCGGCCGGTCGCCCTGGCCACCGCGGTCAACGATCAGGACGAGGCGCTGTTGCTGTGGCGCCACCGCTTCATCACCGACTCGTGGGGCTGGGAGCTCGCGGCCGGCGTCGTCGAGGACGGCGAGGACCTCGATGCCGCCGCCGCGCGGGAGATGCTGGAGGAGACCGGCTGGCGGCCGGGCCCGCTCCGGCACCTGCTGACCGTCGAGCCGTCGAACGGCCTGTCCGACGCCAGGCATCACGTGTACTGGTCGGAGACCGCGGAGTACGTCGGCCACCCGGAGGACGACTTCGAGTCGGAGCGCCGCGAGTGGGTGCCGTTGTCGCGGGTGCCGGAGCTGATCGCCGCCGGCCAGGTGCGGTCGGCGAACGCCGTGGCGGCGCTGCTGATGCTGCACCACATGCGGCTGTCCTGACCCGGCATAGTCCGTGTGGCTGGCGATGACGCCTGCTGTCGGTGGTCGCCCATAGGCTTGTTCCATGCCCCCGACGGACCGTGCCCCTGACCCCGCGCGCCCATCCGCCGCCGACATCAACGACCAGATCAGGGCCCTCGCCACCGGCCGCACCTACTGGACACCCGAGGCGCGGCGGGAGTGGCAGCGCCTCACCTCGGAGTGGCGTGCCGCGGTGGAACGGGAGTCTGTCGTACCCGCCGCGTAGCATCCGACCTATGGCCACAGATTTCCCGTCCGACCTGGTTGACCTGCAACGACGCGTGCACGCTGCGTGGGACGCGGTGGAGGCCCACCGCAAGGCCGTGAACGCGGACCGGAAGGCCACCGCCACCCCAGGGGCGGAGCGGCATTCCCAGCCCGTCTTGCGCCTGTGGACCGAGGAAGAGGACGCGCGGCACGCCGAGCTGATGGCCGCGGTCCGCGAGGCTACGGATGCGCGGCGCGCGGCCCTGGCCGGCTCCGGGCTCGGCGCCAGCTACGACGTCGTCCAGGACCTGCATGCGGCGGCCCGCGAGGTGTAGCCACCGCGCCACCCCGGCAGACCCCCGCTACCATCGGACACATGTTCGACCTGAAGGAGGACGCGACCCCGGCCCCGCGGCTACCGCGCCCGGACCGCATCCGCCTCGACGGCTGGCATGACCCCGGCCGCCGCCGGGTCACCCTGCTCGTCGACGGCCGCGAGCGCCACGGCATCGTCCTCGTCACCTACACCTACGGCACCCGAACCGCCCACCGCATCGCCCTCCGCGCCGAGCACGGCCAGCCACGCCAGACCGGCCGCTGGTGGTGGACCGACAGCAGCATGCGGTGGACGTGACCGAGCAGCAGCAAGTCGGCCCCCGCGTGCGCGTAACCCTCCCGGACGGCCAGACCGTCGACGCCATCCTGCACCTCCGCGTCCAAGAGGAAGACCGCACCTGGTGGTGCGTCGTCGAGCTGCCGCTGTACGACAAGGTCGAGCTGGCCCGGAAGTACAGCGCCCAGCCCGCACCCGTGATCTTCGACGCGCCGACCACCGCCTGCGCGCCCATCGACGGCGAGGACTACTCCGAGGTGCCGACCGAGCGCAGGTGGGAGCCGCCGATGTGGTCGATCGAGCAGCGCGGCATCACCTTGGAGGAAGGGCCGCGGCTCGTGGTCCATCGTGTGGGGTGCCGAGCTGGTGGCCGGCGGCGGACGCGGGTCTACTGGGCGCAGGCCCGCACGGCGTTGGAGCAGGACGGCGCTGAGGCGTGCGGGGCGTGCCACCCGAGGGCCTCGCTGGGGCAGTAGGGCTCAGCTCTCCTCGTCATCGCCTGTCGCTTTGCGCGGGCGGCCGCCCTTCCGTGCGCGGCGTTCCGCCAGTTCCTGCTCGGCCTGGCTGAGGTCGGCGAGGTCGGCGGGTGTGCCGCGTTCGTTGATGGTGCGGCGGACGTGCTCCAGGAGGTCGGCGCCGCGTTCGCGTTCGCCGACGACTCGTCCGTACGCGTCCCACATGCTGCGTGGGAGGCGGAACTTGGCGCTGAAGGTGTGGTCGTCGTCATCTGCCATGGGGTTATGTTCCCACACGGTTTTTCTCGCGAGGAGTCTTGTGTGGGTACACGGTTTGCGATTACTGTGTACCCACAAGGTTCGAGCGAGGGAGACCACAATGGACACCACCCAGCCCACCCGCTGCCGCGGATGCCACCGCCCCCTCCGCTCCGCCCGCTCCATCGCCGCCGGACGCGGCCCCGTCTGCGCCCGCAAGGTCCGCCAGGCCACCGCCGCCCAGGCCGGGCACTACAAGCCCCAGGCCATCGAGAAGGCCGTCGAGCTCATCGAACTCGGCGCGATCACCCCGCTCCGCGGCCGCAGGATCTACACGGTCGTCAGCAGCGACGGGACTGGCACCTACAAGACCGCCGCCAGCGGCTGCACGTGCAAGGCCGGGATCGCCGGCCGGTACGTCTGCTACCACCGCGTCGCCGCCACCATCCTCCAGCTCGCCGCCTGACTCCGGCGGATCCCTCCTGGGGCTACCCAACTAGCTGTGGCACGACGTCCTCCGGTTGCCCGAGCCGATGATCCAGGACCTCCGCCAAGTGGTAGGCCACGTCCGAACCCTCGCCGTCGCCACTGGAAAGCAGGCGCAACAGCACCATCACGGCCTCGCACTCTCCGCGACTCAGAACGGCGACGCGGTCATTGCCGCTCTTCACCAGCGCCCACATGCGGGCCTCTTCGTTCGTCATGCCGGGCCCAACGACAATCCACGAAGTCACGTCACAGGTTTGTCACGTCGCGTACACCGCTGTACTGCATCCGTGAAACTCCCCTTCGCGCTGCGCCCGCGCAGCTCGACGGGCGCAAGGCTGTACTGACCAAGCTGAGCTGAGGAGTAGCTCGTGTATAAGGATGACCCTGCCCGGCTGGCTCGCCTGCTGCGGGATCTGGCCGACGCCCTGGTGGCGTCTGGCGTGAACCCGGTGGGTTCCAGCCCTGAGCGGCATCTGGTTGACGATGCGCAGCAGGCGGCGAGGGAGCTGGACCCGCCGGAGTCTGGCCGTTCGTCGCGCCTGCGCGCTTTCTGACCGCCTGAGCGAGACCGCCCCGCCACCAGCTCGGTGGCGAGGCGGCCCATAGTCAGGTGTTGCGGAGCCTCGACGGATACACCTCGTGGTTGGGGTCCCACCACACCACGTGGAAGATGTTGCCCTCCAGGAACCCGTACAGTCGCTGGGTCCCTGTGAACTCCAACCGCTGGATCTTCGTCTGGTCGTCGCGCTTCATTGCCACGAGCCGGTCCCATGCCTCCCGGCAGAGGCCCCCCGGCAGGTCGTACTCCTTGAACAGTCGCCACGTGTTGCGCAGCTCCCTGACCGTCATCGACTCGCACTCGGTCATCTTCTTCATGACCTCCGGCCACACCGCCGGGTCCATAGCGCAGAAGCCCCAGCGGCCCTCGTGGTCGACGTGCTCGAACCGCCAGCACAGGCGCTCGTCGGACGTTGCTGCCCCAGGTAGAAGGGAATCTGTCCTGCCGATTCGCTTGCCGCCCGCGACACCCGCCGGCGGCTTCTCAAGCTTCTTCTTCGCCCGCCCCCTGTTGGTCATCAGTCTTCTTCTTGACCCACCAGGGCGCCGAAGTAGTCCTCAATGTCCTCGTCGCGCAGTTCCTCGGTCGACCTCTGGAGGTCGGCCACGCCGGCCCGCCGCCGGGCGGTGAGCCACGGCCCCGGGCGGTGCGTCATCGCCGACAGTTCGTGGGCGTTGTGCATGTTGAAGCTCTCGATGACGACCTCCACGGACTCACGCTCGCCGTCATCGAGGGCGGACGGATCGCCGACGATGTCGCCAGCGGAGAGGTTGAAGCGCCCGCGGTGCTGGGCGTAGAGCGACGGCGCGACGGGGCCGTTCGCCCATGCCTCGAACCGCTCCGGGAAGAGCTGTCGGTCTTCCCAGGCGAGGTGGTATCCGTAGGAGAAGTAGCAGAGCTTTTGCAGCTTCATCGCGGACATCGGCGCAGCCTTGGCCAGTATGTAGGCAGCTACGTCGTGCACGGTGGCCATGATCGGTCCCCTCTGGTGTCTCCTCTCCAAGGTAGACGAAGTGCCCATCCCGTCACTTCGAAGGGGCTACCGGAGGGGAGAGCCCACCCAATCGCGGTAAGAGTAGCGCCCGCCTGTGACGCCCGGAAGATGGCGGTACGTGCTGCTCAAAGGTGACAAGGTCGAACCTTTATTCTAAGTGACGCTCGCACGGACGGAGCTACTCCATTTGTGCCAGTTACCCATCGTTCCCCTGCCCCGTGTTCACCTTCGGGCGCGTGGTCCCGGAACCCTTGCCGCGGAACACGGCCTGCACCGTCGCCTTCTTGATCTCCAGTCGGTCGGCGATCTGCTGGTACGACAGCCCCTTGCCGTCATCCCATAGCTCGCGGATCAGGGCGTCGCGCTCCTGCGACCAGTCCTTGTTCCGCAATGCCTGGGCAGACATGACCCTGCTCTTCGCCTTGACCCGCTCTTCACGGTCGGCGATCTGCTCCACCGCCTCCAGGGCGTCCGTCACGCGCCGTACCTCCTCGTCGCCCATCCTCAGCCCTTCGTACGGCGGGCCGCTTGCGTGAACTGTAGGGGACCCCTACGGTGGTCAGCAAGCAGCGCACGCTGCCCAACTGAAACGGCCCCGGCCGGAGTTGCACCTCCATATGGCCGGGGCCGGACCTCCGCACACCGTGAAGCGACCGGAGATCGTCATGAAGCGTACCCACCGGGCCCAACCGCCCGACACCCTCGCGTTAGGCACCGTCAGGTGTCCCCGCTGCAAGCAGCCGTGGCGCGCCGGCCACCCCTGCGAAGGGGACGAGCAGTGAGCGAGCAGCAGCCCCCGGCCCCGATCGGGACACCCGAGGAGCAGACCGTCCACCGCCCGCCCGCGCCCAGCGTCGCCGAGAACAACGCCTGGATGCGCGAGCACCGCCCCGACGACTGCGTCGGCAAGTAGCCACCCGACCGCCGCGCCCGGCAGCCACCCCTCCGGCAGCCGGGCGCGGCCCCACGACGCCGAGGAGCGACGTGAAACCCCGCACCCAGCAGCGGACCCGCCTCGTACCCCACACCATCGACGGACACACCGAACTCGTCCTCGACCGCTACACCGTCGACGTCCCCACACCCCCGCGGGACTGGGACCGCATCGTCCTCGCCGCCGTCACCGCCGTCGCCGGGCTCATCGGCGCTGCGTCTGCCCTGTGGTCCACCGCATCCATCGGTGCCCTCCTCAACCTCGTCGTCCTGGCCGCCGCCGCCTACGCGGCCGCCGCTGTGTTCGACCTCGTGTGGCTGTCCTGCATGGCGCTCGAATGGCTCGCCCGCTACGACTCCGTCCGCGCGCAGGGCCCGCGCCGTGCTGGTCACTGGGCACTCGCCGTCGCCATGGGCGCCGTGTTCGCCCACGGGTACCTCACCGGGCACACCGTCGTCGGGGCGATCAGCGCCACGATCTCCGGCCTCGCCAAGGGCCTGTGGACGCTCGTGCTGCGCCACCACGCCAAGCCGCTGGACGACCGCACGCATCAGTGGGTCGACCTCCGGCGTGCGGCGATCGGCGGGCAGCTCGCGATGGTCGCCGTGCAGCGGCAGATGACCCGCCAGCAGGCCCTCGTGGACGCCGAACGGGCCGCGCTCCGGACGGGTCCGGATTCCGGTCCGGACGAATCCGCAGAGGACGCGGACGATCCCGGATCCCCCGGACCGGCTCCGTTCGTGGCACCCATGACCATCACGGAGGCCGTCCGGACTGCCGTGGATTCCGGCATCACCGATCCGGAAGCCGTGCTGCGGTACGTCCGGCAACGGTCCGACGCGAACGCGAAGCTGGCCACCGTCGAGCGGTACCTGCGCATGCCCAAGGCTGCGCCGTGAGCGGGCAGGGCGCCGACGAGCGCCGCATCGCCCAGCTACTCCGCGCTCGTGGCGTCGGACCCGACGCAACCCTTCCGCCCCCACCGCCCCCGCCCGACGACTGGTGGGACCGTTTGTACGACGATCGCCAGGCCCGTCCGGACGGACCTCGTCCGGCGGCTCCGCGCCTTCCGGACTGGCGGAAGGGGAAGCTCGCCGACCTGCGCGGACCCGATCCGGACAGCCCGGACACCCCCGCCAAGCCGACCCGGAAGCCGGACGCCGACGAGCCGGAGGACGACGTCGAGCCGGACGGCGAATGGGCCGACCTCGACGACGAGCCCGAGGCCGCGCCCCCGACCGTCCGGCGTCCCCAGTCGAGCCGCCAGGCAAACCGACGAGCCGCCCATGCCGCGTACCTCGGCCTCCCCGGCCGCACCCGCTGGTTCCTCTACACGGGCAGCGCCGCGGCCGCCGGGTACGTGGTCGGCCTCGTGCCCCTGATGAACGGATGGATCGCCTCCTGCGGGCACGACACCAGCCCCAGAGCTGCGCTCATCCTCGGCCTCGGCATCGCCACCGCGGCCGCCGTCCTCATCGACCAGCGCACACGCCGCTGGTGGGGGCCCCTGCCCTGGCTGTGCCGCATCCCCCTCGCCTCCGCCGTGCTCGCCCTCCTCCTCTACGCCCCCGGAGCCACCTCATGAACCCGCTCGCCACCGCCCCCGCAACCGTCCAGGGCATCCACGGCAGCCACTTCCTCGGCTCCCTCACACTGTCCAGCCTGTCCCTCGCCTGCGGCATCGTCATGCTCGCGGCCTGGCGCGGCGCGAAGCGCCTCACGCTCCTGCGAACCCCCGACGGCGCCGCCACCTGGGCCCTCGTGACCGGCAGCGTGTGGATGGCCGCCGGCGCGTCCTGGGGGAGCGCCGCAGGCGGCATCGCGGCCGTGCCCACCAGCATCATCGCGGGCGGAGACGCCGGGAACGTCGGCGCCGGAGGCACCGCGCTCGTGCTGACGCTCGTCGCGTACATCTGGCCCTGGAAGAAGACGCTGCTTCCAACGATCCTCGGCATCGGTTGCGCGGTCACCTACGCCGCAGCAGGGGGCATCTGGGGTGTCGTCGTCAACGGCATCCGGGTCGTCGTCGGCCAGGTCACGGGCGGCGCGTGATGGGAGCCCGGACCGTCCTGGACAAGCTCATCGAGGCCGGGGAGCAGCACCCGGGCCCGGCGCCGCAGCGCGCCATCGGTCTCCCCTCGCTGGGCCCATACCTGCCCACTCGGCGGCTCCTGCGGCGCATCATCGGCGGCCTGGCCGTCCTCGCCAAGGTGGTGTGGAAGGCCGGCGGGACGGGTCTCCGCTGGGTCGCCGAGCCGCCCAAGCCAGACAAGCCGCAGAGCAAGGAAGGCGAGAAGCCGAAGGGTCACAAGGAGGAGAAGAAGGACGACAAGGCTGCGGCCCTCGACGCGCTGGAGAGCGCCGGTGCGGCCGTACTGGCCGTCGTCATCGGGCTAGCCGCAGCGGCCGGCGTGGCGAGCACGCTGTGGATGCAGATCGCGCCGTACGCGCGGACCGCGGGCGGCGTGGCCGTCGTGCTGCTGCTGACCACGGCGTGGATCGTCGGGCCGAAGGAGCCGAAGGCGGGGGAGCCAGATCCGTCGGCCGCCGGGGGAGAGGCGCAGCCCGAACCGGCCCCAATCCCCCAGGACGCCGAGCCGCTCACCGCCGACACCGTCGCCGCCGCCGTCCGCCAGCTCGCCACCCCGCGCGGCTGGAAGGGCGCCCACCTCGACGACGTCCTGGCGCTCCTCCCCGGCCGCTCCCGCGAGGAGCTGCTGGAGGTCCTCGCCACGGCCTCGATCCCAGTCGCCGAGCAGCTCAAGTTGACCCTCCCCGGCGGCCGTCAGCGCAACCGGCAGGGAGTGCGCCTCGCCCACCTCCCCCAGCCCCCCGCTGAACCGGCCGTTGAGGCCCCGCCCGAGGCCCCCGTCGAGGCGGCCCCCGAGCCCGCTCCCCCGGCCGCCTGCCTGACCGTCTACGGCGCCGAGTAGGCCGGTAGGAACCGCAGGTCACACCATGTCCTACCGCCCGCCTACCGCCTCCCTACCTACCCGACGAGCCGTCACCGGCCGTATCCTGCAAGGCATGTACCGCTACCGGTGCGGCCAGTGCGCCACCACGAGCCCCGTCGTACGGACCCGGGTGGAGATGACACGTGAGCGCGACACCCACCGGCGGCGCATACACGGCGGCCACATCCCCGACGGCGAGCGATTCCAGCGGACCGCCCCGGCCATGTCCAGCGACCGTACGGCGCTCATCAGCCTCGCAGTCCTCGCCGTCCTGCTGCTGATCTACACCCTCGCCTGAGGGGAAAGTCGTACATCGGCGGTGTCGACGGCCAGGATGATGGACGCATGACCGAAGAAGACACCACCCTGCTGATCCAGTTCCTCAAGAACCGGATCCAGTACGACCGCCAGGCGACCACGGCCGCCGCGAACACCCACCCCGGCGCCTGGAAGGCCAACGCCACCACCGTCTACGCCGACGAGGGCACGATGCTGGCCGAGACGGTGCACAGGCCGACGGCGGAGCACGTCGCCGACTGGCAGCCCGGCCGGGTGTTCTCCGAGGTCGAATCGAAGCGGCGGATCGTGGAGCTGTTCACGACGATCGATCCCGCTGAGTCGGCCGACAGCGACACGGCATCGGCGGGGGCGTACGAGACGATGCTCGCCGTGCTCCGGCTGATGGCCGCCGCCTATGTCGACCACCCTGACTACCGGGCGGAGTGGGCGCCCAGCGCCTGACCCCGATCAGCCTGCAATCCGCCCCCGCCGGGTCTAGGAAGACCAGACGGGGGCGAATTGCGTCTGTGACGTTCATCACGTATCTGAGGCCAGATCTGTCCAGCAGGTTCCAGGAAATTCCAGGTGATTCCGGCTGAGTCCGGTTCAGTCCGATCCAGTCCGATCCAGTCCGACAACGTGGCCTGGCTTATTGACACTTCAGAACATCGGCGATGAGCGGAATCCGAAGAAGTCGTCTAGGGTCTCCCGCAGCGTGCGAAAGGGAGCCCCGTAGCACCACCCAAGGCGCCAACCGGCGGGTGGAGAGGCTCCCAGCACGGCCCCACCCATCCGCAAGAGTTGAGGAGACCAGTTGGCATACAAACACGCCGCACCTCGGGACCGCAAGGCAGCTTCCGAGGAGTCCACGGCGTTGATCACGAAGCCCGAGTTCGGGAAGGCGATCGCCCTCGGGGCGGTCCAGGGCGTTGGCCGTAAGGCAGGTGGCAGCGTCATCTCGCTGCTCCTGTGGTGGATACGCAACATCCTCTGAACACGACAAAGCGCCCCCGCCCGGCCCGAAGGCCAGACGGGGGCGCAGTCGTGTCAGGGGTCAGGCGCCAAGCGGCCAGTGCCAGACGTCGAAGCTGCCGATGTACCCGTTGCCCCAGTAGAGGTGGTTCGAGTTGTCCACGATCGCAGTGCCCTGGTACACCATCTCGATCGTCCACGTGCCGTCAGCCGCGATCTCGCCGGCCTCAACCACGAACGTCCGGAAGCCGTTGACCTCCTTGAAGGACAACTGGGGGTACCACGGGGCGTAGCCCTCGGGACCCGGGACGCCAGAGCCGTCGTCCAGCGACGACAGATAGCGGCTCGGGGAGCCGTCCGTCTTCAGGATCCGACCGTCCAGGTAGTACGCCGTGCCGATCCGCAGGAACGACGCGGTGAACTGCATGACGTCGCCCGCATGGACGTTGGGGATGACCCGGCGGACATGGACACCGTTGGAGCCAACGACCTGGTCCCACGTGCCGTTGGTGGTCAGCACGACGATGCCCGCGTCGATGATGTCGGCGTACGGGATCGGGACCACACCGCCGCCACCGCCGCCGGGCGGCGTCTGCCACGAGATCGCCGTCCCCGAGCTGGCCGTCGGGACCTTCCCCGCCGCGGGCGTGCCCGACACCGCGATCCCGCCGATCGTCCCGAAGCGGGAGTCATCCCCCGTGGCGACCGTGCCCGCCACGGTGCCCACGTTCTTCGTCGCCGCGTTGCCCAGCTCCGACAGCGGAACCAGCAGGTCATAGGTGCCTGGGTTCGCTGCCACCGGCGTCAGCGCCGACAGATCCACCGTCGCACCCAGCGACGCTGGCACCTCGACGAAGTACGGCGGCCGGTCGCCGCGCCGTACCTCGTACGTCCAGCCCGACGGCAGGTAGCCGTCCGCGTCGGTGTTCAGGAGCCGGATCTGCCCGGCCCCGGTCGCCCAGTCCGGGGTGAGCGTCACCGGGTCGGACTCCCTGATGTCCTTCAGGGCGGTGTTGATGACCTGCTGTGGGGTCGGGGTGAAGGTGATCGGTTCGTGCTCGACCGTGCCGTCGGTCAGCCCGGCCGTGACGGTGACGGTGGTGGTCTGCGCACCTTCGGGAAACACGGCGGCTCCTCACGTACGGCGGCGGTCGAGGAGGGCAGGTGGGGATGTTGACGGGGACGGCGAGGGTGACGGGCTGTCGGGCGCGTTGTCCTGTCGGCAGACGAGGGCGTACGGGTCGTCGACCGCGGGCTGCTGGGAGTAGCCGTCCGGGCAGTTCGGCCCCGCGTCGCCCTTCGGCCCGGTATCGCCCTGAGGTCCGGCTGGCCCGGCCGGACCCGCGGGGCCTTGCGGTCCGGACTGTCCGGACGCTCCCGCCTGGCCGTCCGCGCCGCTCACACCAGGGGAGCCGGACGGGCCTGGGCTGCCTGCGGCACCTGTCCGGCCGGGGGATCCGGACTGTCCGGACAGTCCTGGCGGTCCGGATGGTCCGGCAGGGCCCTCCGCGCCGGGTGGCCCAGAAGGCCCGGGGACTCCGGCGGCGCCGGGCGAACCGGCATTCCCCGGTGCCCCGCGGGATCCGGGCGGCCCAGCAACGGGCTTGCCGCCCATCTGCTGCACCTGCGTGGCCAGCTGGTCCCTCGCGGCGTTGGCCTGGCTCAGCTGGCTGGACAGGCCGTGCAGGGTGAAGACGATCCACACCAGGACCGCCAGGGCGAAGGCCGCACCAGCGCCGAACACCATGTCGGCGTGCCGCTGATCGACGGCCAGCGGCCGGGCCGGGGCGAGCTTGACCTTGCGATGCTCGTTCACGACCCCGCCCCTCGCGCCGACAACCATGCCTGGAACAACACCAACAGCACCGGGACGACCAGCGCCGAGAACAGCAGCCGCCGATCCGATGCCCGCTGTGCGGCCGCGGCCCGGCGCTCCGCCGCGGCTTGCTCAGCTTCCTTCTTCCGGGCTTCCTCGATCGCGGTCAGGCGCTCGAGGACCAGAAGGACCGCCCGGTCCTGGGCGGCCTGCTCCAGCTTGAAGACGTCCGAGCTGACCTTTCCGTCGAGCCGTCGGGCGATGTCCCGCAGGTCCTCCTTGAGGTCGTTGTGCATGGCCTCCTGGCGGCGGGCGAGTTCACCGTTCGACGGCTCGTCGGCCATGTGCGGCTCCTACCTCACTGGGTGGGGACTGCGGTCGGGGCCGCCGGGGGCGCGGGCGCGATCGGCAGCTTCCGGAAGGCGTCCGCCGGTACCGGCGCGGTGACGTTCTGCCTCGTGAACCACTGGGCGATCGCGACGATGACGGCCATGACGTAGAACTGCTGGTGTGTGGTCATGTTCGCGCCGAGGCCGACGGCCAGCGATACGACGCCCTGCACGAAGCCGCTGATCGCGGCGATGACGCCGTCGTGGGTGACGATCGCGACGATCAGGTTCAGGCCCGCGGCGATCGCTGCGATGACCCAGGACTGCATGTCGACGCTGAAGCCCGCCCAGAAGGCGCCGATGCCCTGGACGATGATGGTGGCGAGCGCGACCCAGGCCGCGGGTTCTCTGCCGAGGATTCTCATGGTGGTGATCCGTTTCTGCTGGGAGGGGTCAGACGTTGGGGACCTGGAGGGCGTCCCAGGACTCCTTGCCGGGCGGCCACTTCAGCGCCGGGCCCGACCAGCCCTTGTGGTGCTCGGTGCTGTACTTGCGCTGCCACGCCTCGTACGAGGCGACGTCGCCGGAGCCGATGACGTCCTTGTTCGCAGAGCTCTGGTAGTGGTTGCAGCCGACGGCGACGAGGCGGTCGTGCATCGCGGCGACGATCGGCGAGCGGCGGCCGACGGTGAACCAGGCCGCGCCCGGGAACGGCTCATGCCCCACGGGCTTCGGCTTCGGAGTCGGCTTGGGCGCCGGCGGCTTCACCGGCGTGACGTGCGCCCACGCCTTCAGCGCAGCCGCGTCGGCGAACGCCCCCACGTTGCGGTCGGTGCCGGCGGTCTCGCCGTACTGGTGGAACGTCCACGGATGCTTCACCCGCGGGTGACCGGGGGCGGCTTCGGGGTCGGCGATCCACAGGCCGTCGCCGCACACCGACGTCCGGTCGCGGACCAGCCAGAAGTCCCGGTTGCAGTACAGAATCACGCGGTGCGCGGCGGCCTTGGCCTTGACGTCGGCCAGCCACGCGTCCTTGTCGGCGTTGGACACGCCGCCGTCTTCCCAGTCGAGGACCAGGATGTCCCCGGCCTGGGCGGCCGCGTGCGCCAGGAAGTAGTCGGCCTGCGCCGACATCGAGCCCGGCCGGGCAAAGTGGTAGTGGCCGATGGCCAGGCCGTTCGCCCGCCCGTGGGCGACCTGCGCCGTGTGCTTCGGGTTGACGTACGTGGTGCCCTCGGTGGCCTTGACCATCACGAAGACCAAGTTCTTGGCGGTGTAGGCGGCGTCGTTGTACGACGCGACGTCGATCCCGGGGACGGTCATGCCATCACCGGCTGCACGACGTCCCCGCCCGCCTGGAGGAGCTTGTCGAGGTCGGCCCAGGAGATCCACGCGTGCCCCTGATCACCCCAACCGCTGCCCCAGGAGTTGCGGATGCGGACGCGGCGCTTCTTGGTGTCGCAGGCGACGATGCACACCTGGTGGCCACCGGCGAGCCCGGAGGACTCGTCCACGTGGATGGTGTTGTCGGCGTCCGGGGTGAACATGCTGTTGTACCAGGCGATGCCCACGCTGATCGGGCCCTTGTTGAGCATCCGCAGGGCGGTGTGCAGGGTGCGGCAGTGCCGCCACGACCGGATGAGCCCCAGCTTCTGCAGGACGCGCATCGACCACGGGCCGCACGACCCGGTGTCGTCCGGCGGGTACTGGCCGGGGATCTGGCTGTCGTCGAGCTGGGTCTCCAGCTCGTATCCCTTGACGATGTCGTCCTCGGTGTACGCGGTACCAGGACGGCCGAACGGGTCGGTGACGATGCAGCCGTAGGCGGCGTTCATGGTGCAGTCGCCGATCTGGCCCTGGTCCCACACCGGCTGGCGCTCGGTGTGGTCGACGTCCTTGATGGGCTCCAGGAGGTCGACGATCGCTTCGAGTTCGGCGACGAGCGCGTCGTGGATCTGATGGCGGCCGAGCCGGAACGGGTTGGCCGGGGCCTCGGCAAGGTAGCGGAATGCGGGCACGGGAGTTCCCTTTCTGGACGTGCAAAAGCCCCGCACCACAAGCGGTACGGGGCGAGCTCTATCGGGAGATGCGCGGGAGCAGGCTCAGTTGTTGGCGATCCACCACAGCCGCAGATGGGAGAGGTAGTCCAGCCCCGCGTTCGCGGTCAGCGTCAGCGAACTCCCGCTGTTCTGCAGGCACTGGAGTTCCACGTAGTCGCCCACGCCCAGCACCACGTCGGTGGCTACCCGTACCGAGGTGTTGAACGTGGTCGGGGCCACCAGGCTTTCCGACGCCGGGACGGACGTTCCGCCGTTGATGAGCAGCTTCGCGGAGCGGAATCCTGCCGTGTTGGACGAGAACACGACACAGCCCTCAATGTGATACCGGCCCGGAATCTGGCAGGTGTACCGAGAGTTGTTGGTCGACGTGCTATGCCCGTTCTCGCTGTCCGCGTATTCCGCATCCAAGGTCACGCTGACGAATGTGCCCCCGCTTGACGCGATGCTCTGCGCGGTAGCCGACAGCTGATAGCCGAAGAAATACGGCGGGTTCAGCAGGAACGTCAGCCCGTTGTACAACTGCGCATCAAGCAGCGCCGCCGAGCCGACGTCCGAGACCGCCCACTGGTACGGGATAGGCGGGTTGATGCCCGGCACGGGACCTCCAGGGGGTCAGTACGCGACACGAGGCGTCGTCGCGGTCAGAGTCGCCGACGAGTCCAGCGACGCGGGGAAGCCCGCCAGCGTCGCCGGAGGGAGGGTGACGCCGCCGGGCACCGGCTGGCACACGGTCTCTCCGACAGCGTGGTTGTGGGCGGTGTTCGCGGTGAACGTCACCGCGACGCTGCTGTAGCCGGGCGA
>Ga0209177_10000020_pt1 | contig 17324 bp, 17 predicted proteins | sample GAControl_FD_187519 | JGI IMG/M metagenome (GOLD analysis project Ga0209177, IMG submission 187519) | Agricultural soil microbial communities from Georgia to study Nitrogen management - GA Control (SPAdes) (version 2) | ecosystem: Environmental > Terrestrial > Soil > Agricultural land | place...
TGGCGGAATTTCGTCCAGGTTGTCGGTCGGCGATCTGATGATCATCTGCGATCACCTGAACCTGATGGGCGCGAATCCGCTTGTCGGTGCAATGCAAGAAGGAGACGTTCGCTTTCCCGACATGACCGATGCGTATGATCCTGGATTTCGGCGAGTGTTACGGAACAGCGCCGAGCACCTTGGCATCACCATGCGCGAAGGCGTGTACGCCGGATTGCTCGGTCCGTCCTACGAAACGCCGAGCGAAATCAAGATGCTGAGAATGCTCGGCGCGGATGCAGTTGGAATGTCGACGGTGCCGGAGGTGATCGTCGCGCGCGCTCTACGGATGCGCGTTGCCGGAGTCAGCTGCATTACGAACGCCGCGGCTGGCCTCACAGGCGAGGCACTGAGTCACGCTGAAGTGCTCGAGACCACGAATCGGGTGAGCGCGCGTTTCGAAGCGCTGGTCACCGAGTTTCTGGGGAAGACAGCCGCGCCTCAGCCCTCTTCTGCGAGGTGATTCAGCGGGCCGTTGCCGGACCCAAGGCCCGGCGCGGTCGCAATCGCTTTATGCACGTACTCAATGGAGCGGCGCACAGCCGCGTGCAGCGACTCGCCGCGCGCAAGCAGTGCTGCTATCGCCGCCGATAGCGTGCAGCCGGTGCCATGAGTGTTGCTGGTTTCGAGCCGCTTCGCTCGGAATGTGCGAACGTCGCCGTCAAACAGAATGTCGACCACACGATCACCGGACGCGAAGTGCCCGCCCTTGATCAGCACCGCCCCAGCGCCCATGTCGTTGACGATAGTCTCCGCGGCACGCGCGATCGCATCCTCGTCCTCCAGTTTCTCGCCGACGAGAATCTCCGCTTCGTGCAGATTGGGTGTGACAAGTGACGCGAGCGGAAGGAGCTGACTGCGGATGACATCGATCGCGCCGTTCTCGAATAGCCTGTCGCCCGATGTGGCAACCATCACCGGATCGAGCACGTAGTTCCGAAGCGAGTGGTCGCGAATTGCGGCGGCGACGGTGAGCGCAACGGCGCCATTTGCAATCATGCCGGTTTTGAACGCGGCGGGGGGAAGGTCCTCGATCACTGAGTCGATCTGAGCGCGCACGAGATCCGGGGAGACCGGCTCCCACTGTCTGACGCCGCGAGTGTTCTGGGCAGTGATCGCGGTGATGGCAGACGTTCCAAAAACGCCGAAGCGCTGGAAGGTTTTCAGGTCGGCCTGAATTCCCGCGCCGCCGCCCGAATCAGATCCGGCGATGGTGAGCGCGATGCGCATGGATAAAAAGATGCGCCGTGGGGTTCCACGGCGCACGAATCAATCAGCTAGAGCGTCACTGAACCTGTCGCGGCGGCGGCGAAGGCGGCAACGATTGGATCCGTGTCTTGAACGCGTGGAAATTCCGAGTGTCAGTGCCGAGCTGTGCAAGCTGATTGGGCGGGATCGCGTTGATCATGCTCTGCACGGCAGTGATGCGATCCTCTTCCAGCGGGTGAGTTAGAAACCAGGACTCCACCGCGCCGGGCCGCGTTTTCCTCTCCTCGAGAAGCTTCCGAAACATCGTGACCATCCCGACGGGGCTGATTCCGGCGCGCACAGTATTCTTCACGCCCTCTGCGTCTGCCTCTGCTTCGTCCTGGCGACTGAACTTGGCGAACACCGCGCCACCGGCGATGTTGATTGCCGCACCCGCTGCCTGGCTGTTGCAAATACTGGTGAGAACGCACGCTAGCGTGACACCAATGTTTGCGCCCTGCGCCTTCTCCATTTGCTTAACCGTATGGCGGCGGACGACGTGCCCGATCTCGTGACCCAGTACGCCGGCCAACTCGTCCATTTGATCGGCGCGCTGAATCAATCCGCGGTTCACATAGACGAAGCCTCCGGGTACGGCGAACGCATTCACTTCCTGGGCATCGACGATGAAGAACTGCCAGTCGAGGTCTTTGCGACTCGTCAGCCGCGCGATTGAATCGCCGAGTACGTTGATGTAGCGATTCAGCTCTGGATCCTGAATGATCGGCAGCTGGGCGTTGATCTGTTGCACATACTGCTGTCCCATCTGAACTTCCTGCTGCTGCGAAATGCCGCAGCCGAGCAGAGAGACGGTAACCGCAATACCTATGAGAACCCGTTTCATTGGTACTCCAGCGATGAAATTTCTATTGAGAGGCGGGGCAAGTCCCATTCCAGCCATGTCGCCGGGCGAAACGTGAAACTGCTGACGCTCGCTCGCGATTTAAGCCGCAGGAAAGCTCGCGAAAAGCACTCGATGTTCGTGGCGGAAGGTGTGCGGTCCGTCGAGGAGCTGCTGCGTTCCGGTCTGAACATCCGCGGTGCGCTCGTCGCGCCGCAGCTCACTGACGCTCCGCGCGGTGCCAATCTGCGCCGTCAGCTCGAGCAGTCAAAGGTCGAGGTCGCCGAAGTGAGCGAGAAAGATTTTCGCTCGGCGGCCGAAACCGATTCGCCGCAGGGAGTTCTCGCGATCGCCGATGTCCCGTCACGGTCTCTTGATACACTGCAACTGCCGGCGATGTGCCGTCTCCTTCTGCTCGATGGCGTGCAGGATCCGGGCAACGTCGGCACCATTCTGCGCACCGCGGCGGCGCTCGGCGCGAATGTTACGGTCGCATTACCCGGAACTGTCGATCTGTGGAATCCGAAGGTGATTCGCAGCTCGATGGGCGCCCAATTTCACCATCAAGCCCTCCACGCTGGGGTCGACGAAACGCTCGAGTTCCTTAAACGCGAATCGGTGGAGCTTTGGGCTACCGATGTGGCCGGAAGCCCGCTCGATGGCAAAGCGGCCCCGCCTAAGCTGGCCGTAGCGGTCGGCAACGAAGGCGCGGGAATATCGTCCTCTATAAGAGCGAAATCGCAGCGAACTATATCGCTTCCAATTTCGGGCGACGTCGAGTCACTCAATGTCGCGGTGGCTGCGGGAATTCTTCTTTACGAGCTTCGACGATAAATGGAATTTCTGGAAGGTTTGTTCGTTTTTCTGATCGGAGCCGCCATCGGCTCTTTTTTGAATGTTTGCATTGGGCGTTGGCCTGAAGGCCTGAGCGTCGTCAAACCGCGCTCCAGATGCCCGAAGTGCGGTCACCAGATCACGGCGTCTGAGAATATCCCGATCGTCGGCTGGCTGATGTTGCGAGGCCGCTGTAGTGGATGCCACGAACGCATTTCGATCCAGTATCCGATTGTGGAGCTGCTGGTCGCCCTGATGTGGCTCGTCGCGTATTTCCATTTTGGACTCACGGTGACAGCACTGCGCGTGGCGGTTCTGGCAACCGTGCTGCTCGGCATCGCGGTCACGGACGCCAAGCACTTCCTGATTCCCGACGGATTCACCGTCTTCGGACTTTTCTTCGTAATCCTGACTGCGCTCGTCGCGCTATACGTCGGTGAGGCCGAGCCGTTCGCGCGCCCGTGGGACGCCATCCTTGGCATGTGTGTGGGCGCCGGGGCGATCTCGATTGTTGGCTGGCTGGGCGAAGTCTGGCTCAAGCGACCGGCGATGGGCTTCGGTGACGTGACCTTAATGGCAGTCGTGGGTGCGGCCGTCGGCCCTGTACGCTCTCTGCTCACGATCTTCATTGCCTCGGTGCTCGCGCCAATCGTGCTGCTCGCGATCGTTTACCCACTGTCGGCCCGCGGAATGGCCGATGACAAGGGTCAGACTGAACTGGCGCTCGAGGAAGGCGGTGCCTGGCGCAAACGCGAGCTCCCATTCGGCGTCTTTCTTGCGCCCGCCGCGCTGATCGCGCTGCTGCATGGAGATGCGCTGATAGCGTGGTATCTTCGTATCTCGGGACTTTGATCGGCAAACCTTAATTCAGCACAACAAATGATCGTCGACGCGCGCGCGGGATCACTCGCGGCGGTTCTTTCGGTAATCCTTGTTTCCGCCTGCGAGAGTCAAAAGCCCGCTTATGAAGGGCCGTATGCGACTGAAGTCAGAGACGCGATCCCGATGATCGAGAAGGCGGTTGGATTGAAGTTCAAGACGCCGCCCAAGGTTGAAACGCGCTCTAAGGAACAGGTGCGCCAGTTCGTTACCCGCCAGTTCACGGATTCACAGGCAGTCCGGGACATCGCCGGTCAGGAAGCAGCTTACAAGCTGTTCGGAATGATTCCGGATACGCTCAAGCTCCAGCCGTTCCTGACCAGCCTGCTCGAAGAGCAGATCGTCGGCTACTACGACCCGCACACGAAGGTTTTGTACGTCGTCGATGGCGCCCCGAAGGACATGGCCGGGATGACGATCACTCACGAGCTGGTGCACGCGCTCCAGGATCAGTACATCAGCCTCGACTCGATTCAAAAAGTGCGCAACGACAACGACCGGTTGTCCGCGGCTCAATCAGTGTTCGAGGGCCAGGCTGTCTACGAGCAGATTTCGATCATGCTCGGCGGATCCAACATCGCGATCAATCTCCCCGGCGGCTGGGACCGCATTCGCGAGATGATCCAGGAGAACAAGGCGTCGATGCCGGTCTTCGCTGCTGCGCCAAAAGTCATTCAGGAGACCCTGATCTTTCCGTATCTGAGCGGCGCCGAGTTCTACCGCAATTACAAAGAGCGCAAGCCGGGATCGGTGATTTACAACGACATGCCGGTATCGACCGAGCAGATCATTCATCCGGCGGCATTTTTCGTGACCAGGGACAATCCGACGACGGTTGGTCTCGGTACGCTAGCGAATGCGACCAAGGTCTACGAAAACGATCTCGGCGAATTCGAGACGCGGCTATTTCTGTTTCAGCAGCTGGCTGACCAGAACGAGGCAGTGCGCGGAGCGACGGGCTGGGACGGCGATCGCTATGCGGTAGTAAACACGCCGCAGGGGCGGGGTATCGTTTGGCTGACCGTATGGGATTCCCAGGTAGAAGCGGGTGAGTTCTACCACATGGTCGGCGAGGGGGTCGAGAAGCGTTTCTCGACGAAGGCGGCAGCGGGGTCGACCGATCTCGTCAAGAAATACTCAGCGGGCGGCCGCACGCTGCTGGTTTCGACACAGGAGATTCAGGGGCGGCCGACGGTGATCTACGTTGATGTCCCGGCGGGAGCGAATCCGAACATCGTCAACACCGCGCAGGTGACGCTGAAGCAGTAGCGTTACAGCCCGAGGAGCTTCTGCAGCCCGAAGGTGCAGACGCCGATCAGTCCGCCCAGTACGTAGCCAGTGGTGATGATCAGATTCAGTTCGTTCTGAATCACGTTGCGCAGAATCTCTTCGACGCGATCGATCGAGAACGACATCACCTTGCGCTCGACCATTGCCTGGACGTCGAGTTTTTTGATCAACTCAGGCAGCTGATCGTGGACCCATTCCCAGATCACCGGCGCTGCCTGAGCGGCTAGACGTTTCGGCGCTTCGGGATCTTTCTTGGCTTCGACATCGCCGAGGATGTCGGAGATCGGCTTTTGTAGGTAGGTGAGGATTGCGTCGTGGATCGCCTTGGAGATCTCTTCGCGGATCTCGGGCTCTTCGAGCAGCGACACGACCTGCTCGACCCCGTCAGTCTCGATTGCATCGAGCACAGCTTCGAATTTCGACTCCGTCATCATCAGCTTCGCGAATAGCCGCTCGTGAAAGCGCATGTCGTCGACGAAGCGGTTGAACATCGTGTGTAGCGCGGTGCGCAGCTTGACGCGTGTCGTTGGCTGGCCGAGGAATGAGCCAAGCTTGGTCATTGCGACGGGTAGATACGACGTCATCGCGCCTTCGAGTGCGTTTACCACGGCGGGGGGCACCTTGTCGATCAGTGGCTCGCGTGAGGTGAGGATGTTGGAGATGACATCCTCGAGTCTCGACTGAAAGGCAGCGAGCAGCTCAGGCCGGGCAAGCTCTTTCTGCAGATCGCCAGGGGTCAACAATCTCTCGCCGACGGTGCGACCCAGACTTTTTGCGAGACGCGCCTGGTTCTTCGGGATCGCACCCTGAAATATCCAGTGCTTCTGCTTCGGGTTGAACAACATCCAGACTGCTACGGTGTCGGAAAGGCCTCCGGCCAGCGTGCCGACAACAACGTGGATGCCGAACTGAACCCAGACGTTCTCGAGATTCACCCTACTTTGGTCGCGACCGCTGGCTCCGTGCGATTGATCGATGCGGTGGGTGAATCGCCGACGGCGTTCTTGGCCGGGATGTCGCCATGCGGCTCCAGCGCATCCGCGAGCGTGCCCGGCGGCTTCGGCAGCAGCGCGAGGTGGATGATCTCATCCATCGTCGACACGAAGGTGAACGACATGCTCTTCACGACCTCGTCCGGGATACCGCGCAAATCCTTCTCGTTTGCCTTTGGCAGAATCACCTGGCGGAGGCCGGCGCGATAAGCCGCCATTACTTTCTCTTTGACGCCGCCGATCTCCAGCACTTTGCCGCGCAGCGTCATTTCGCCTGTGAGCGCGAGGTCGCGACGCACCGGACGCCGACTCAGCACGCTGGCGATCGCCAGAGTGACCGCAGCACCCGCACTCGGCCCATCCTTCGGGATCGCCCCAGCGGGGAAGTGAACGTGAAGGTCGACTTCCTTGAACTCTGCGTCATCGACGCCGAGTGTGTGAGCACGTGAGCGCACATAGGAGTAGGCGGCATCGACCGACTCGCGCATGACGTCGCCGAGCTGGCCGGTAACAGTGAGACGGCCGGAGCCCGGCATCCTCAACGCTTCGATCACCATTAGATCGCCACCGGTTGCTGTCCAAGCCATCCCGGTGACCGCGCCAACCTCCGGCTCCTGCTCGGCGTCTTCGAGTGTGTACGTCGGATTGCCGAGGATGTCGATCACCATCTGATTGTCGACGACCCAGGCTCCCTCTTCGCCTTCCGCTTTCTTGCGCGCGCGCTTGCGCATTAGCGCAGCGATGTTTCGCTCAAAGTTTCTCAAGCCCGCTTCACGCGAATAGCGGTTCGAGATGAAGCCAAGCACTTCGTCGGTGAACTGGATGTCCTTGTCGGTGATACCATGCTCCTCGATCAAACGAGGCAGCATGTAGCGCCAGGCAATCTCGACTTTCTCTTCGACGGTGTAGCCGAGCACGCGAATGACTTCCATGCGGTCGCGCAGCGGCGCGGGAATGTCGTAGAGATTGTTCGCCGTGCAGATGAAGAGAATGCTGGATAGATCGAACGGCAGATTCAGGTAGTGATCGACGAAGTTCGAATTCTGCGACGGATCGAGCACTTCGAGCATTGCAGCGGTCGGATCTCCCGACGGACCTCCGCTCGTCATCTTATCGATTTCGTCGATCATCAAGACGGCGTCGCGCACCTGCACACGACGGAGCGCCTGCAGAATGAGACCAGGCATTGCACCGACGTAGGTGCGACGGTGCCCGCGAATTTCAGCTTCGTCGCGCACGCCGCCGACTGAGATGCGATAGAACGCGCGGGAGATCGAGCTGGCGATTGCCTCACCGAGAGAGGTCTTGCCGGTTCCCGGCGGTCCCACAAAGCAAAGAATCGGTCCGTGCGGATCACCACCACGAAGTTTCCTCACCGCCAGGTACTCGACGATTCTCTCTTTCGCTTCCTTGAGGCCGTAGTGGCGGCTGTCGAGCAGGTCTTCGACTTTCTTGAGCTCGATCACATCGTCGGACGCGGACTTCTTGTTCCACGGCAGCGCCAGCATCCAATCGAGGTAGGTGCGAATTACCTGATACTCACTCGACGCGGGGGACAGGTTCCGCATGCGCTCGATCTCGCGACGACCTTCCTGCGCTGCTTTCTCCGGAAGATTTGCTTCCTCGAGCTTTTTGAGCGTCTCGATCGCTTCCTTCTCACCGGGATCGCCTTCGCCAAGCTCCGACTGAATCGCGCGCAGCTGCTGTCGCAAGTAGAACTCGCGCTGGTGCTGCTCGATCTTGATCTCTGTTTGACGCTTTACGTCTTCGGCAACGCGCGCGCGACCGACTTCGCGCTCGACTCGACCGAGGAGGAATTTGAGCCGCTGCCCGATATTCAGGCGCTGAAGAATCTCGTCCTTGTCGGAGACTTTGAAGTTCAGGTTGGTCGCGGCCAGATCGGCAAACCGGCCGGGATCCGAGATGTTCATCTTCAGAATCGCGGGCACTTCGTCCGGAATGCGCTCGATCAGCTCGGCCAGAGTTTCGGCTCCGGTGACGATGCGCGAGATGAGGTCATCGACCTCATTGGGATCGGGCGGGATTTCCTTGGCGGGCTTTACGCGCACGATCGGGAACGGATCGGTCTGGACCACGCCTTCCACGACGATGCGGCGGAGACCCTGCAGAGTGATTTGAACCGTCTCGCCGGGCAGGTTGATTCGCTCGTGGACGCGGGCGGCGACGCCAACCCGTCCGACGAAGCGCTCGGGGTCGAGCACATCGTCGTGGTCACCGCTGGCGACGACCAGGCCGACGACGAGGCCTGACTGCTCATTCGCCTTCAGCAGAGCCAGATTTTCCGGCGCGCCCATCTGAACGGCGATGGTGCCAAGTGGGTAAACGATTGTCGATCGCAGCGCCATCAAGGGCAGCGTTGCGGGTATGTCAGCCTGCAGGATGTCGTCTTTGCGCTGAGCGGGCGGCATTCAGTTCCTCAATTGCGTCGTCGTAACTCCAAGTTGTTTGAGAACTTAACGGCGCATAAGTTTAAAGGCTATGTTCGAAGATCTGAGCGAGAAGCTCGAGGCCACGTTCGCCCGCCTGCGTGGCCGCGGTGTCCTGACCGAAGCCGACATCAAGGAAGGGCTGCGAGAGGTCCGCCGGGTACTGCTCGAAGCGGACGTCAACTTCCAATTGACGCGCGAGTTTCTTGAACGTGTCGAGAAAAAAGCGACGGGCGTCAACGCGCTTAGCACGGTCTCGCCCGGGCAGCAGCTCGTCAAGATCGTTCATGAAGAGCTTGCCGCGATGCTCGGCGAAACCAGAGAAGGTCTCAAGCTGGGGACCGTGCCGCCATCGGTGATAATGATGGTTGGCCTCCAGGGTTCCGGTAAAACCACAACAGCTGCGAAACTCGCCCGCAAACTGAAAAGCGAAGGCCGGTCGACGAGACTCATCGCTGCCGACGTCTATCGACCCGCGGCAATTGATCAGTTGGAGACATTGGGACGCGAGCTCTCTATTCCGGTTCATGCGGAACGCGGGACCACCGATGTCGTCAAGATCGCCCGCTCGGGCGTCGCCGAAGCGCTCCGCGAGCGTGATCGTGTAGCAATCGTGGACACGGCGGGTCGGCTGCAGATCGACGACGAGATGATGAACGAGCTCAAGCATCTGAAGGAAGCACTGAGGCCGTCCGAGATTCTGCTCGTCGCAGACGGCATGACCGGGCAGGACGCTGTGAAAATCGCACAGGGCTTCGATCAGGCGCTCGACATCACCGGCGTCATTCTCACCAAGATGGATGGTGACGCGCGTGGTGGTGCGGCGCTTTCGATCTACGGCGTAACGAAGAAGCCGATCAAATACATTGGCGTCGGCGAGAAGCCGGATGCTCTCGAGGAGTTTCACCCCGAACGCATGGCCGGTCGCATTCTGCAGATGGGCGACATCGTCTCACTCGTCGAGAAGGCACAAACCGCGTTCGACGAAGCGGAAGCGAAGCGGCTCGAGAAGAAAGTCCGCAAAGAGGGAATGGACTTGAACGATTTCCTCAACAGCATGAAACAGATTCAGAAGATGGGACCGCTCGAAGGCATTCTGAAAATGCTACCGGGCGTGAACACCAAGGCGCTGAAGCAGATGAAAGCGGATCCGAAGCGGATCAAACACGTCGAGGCGATCGTGCTCTCGATGACGCCGGAGGAGCGCAAGAATCCGGGCATCATTAACGGTTCGCGCCGCGCCCGCATCGCCAGAGGGTCGGGGCGGCCGATCAGCGACGTCAACCGCCTGCTCGATCAGTTCCGCGAGATGCAGAAGATGATGAAGAAGATGGCGGGCGGGGGTCGGATGGGGATGCCATCAATGCCGGGAATGTTCGGGTCGCGGTGAGATGGTGCGGACTGCCAGCGCGGGCTAACCGCACTGCTGACTGCTGACTTGTTTCGGATCGGGAGCTGTGCGGGATTCGCAATTCGAACTGTCTCCCATTTCGCAACCCAATCGTTGATCAGCAGTGCCGTTAGTCCGCGCTGGTAGTTAAATTCACGGTCGATTTACCGGGTGCGAGTCGGAATTGCCGACGTCGCGAGGAGCCCGGTTCCGAGGCGCGAAAGCGCCTCATTTTTCACCCTCCAGGGAGAAGTACGAAATGGTAAAGATCCGCCTCCGTCGTGTTGGACGGAAAAACGCGCCGTTCTATCGCATCCTTATCGCCGATTCGCAGATGCCGCGCGACGGGAAGTTCATCGAAGTCATCGGTCAGTACGCTCCCCGGAAGAGTGAGGGCTCGCTCCAGATCGACGAAGCAAGAGCCAATCATTGGCTCAATCAGGGCGCGCAGCCGACCGACACCGTTCGGTCGCTCCTTCGGCGGGCGGGCATCCTCAAGCGCCGCCACGAGCAAAGAAAAGGAATCGAGCGTCAGTCCGGCGCCGTCCCGGTCGCAGAGGCCGCCGAGGCGTAAGCCGCACGCGGGAGGCGGGATGTCTGATCCTGAATACGCCCTCGTCGGACTGATCCGCAAAGCGCAGGGAATTCGTGGAGAGGTGATCATCGAGCCTCTCACAGACAAGCCGGACGTGATCTTCGCGTCCGGCAGTCGTGTTTTTGCAGGCACTGCCGATGGCGATCCGGCGATTGCACGCGATGTGAAAGGTGAAGAGGAGGTTCCCACTCTTACCATCTCTGATTCGCGCCCATTCAAGCAGGGCTGGATCGTTCGCTTCGAAGAAATTGCTGATCGTGATAGCGCGGAGTTGTGGCGAGGCCGCTACCTGCTCGCACGCTTCAGCGAGCTGCCGCCGCTGGAGGAAGATGAAGTCTATCTGCACGACCTGATCGGGATGAGAGCAGAATCGTCCTCCGGCGTCCTGATCGGCACCGTAAAGAGCTTCTACGAGCTGCCACAGGGTCTCGTGCTCGATCTCGAGACTCCGAAGGGCAGCATCCTGGTGCCGTATCGCCCGGAAGCGATCGTGCGCACCGACGTCGCCGGCCGCACCGTCGTCATCAACGAGGCAATGGGCTTCACCGACGCCAACTCTGGCGAACCGATCTAACCCGTGGCGCTCAAGATCAACGTCGTCACGATCTTTCCTGAATTCTTTGCGGGGCCGCTCTCGCTGAGCATTCCAGCGCGAGCGGTCGCCGCTGGCAGCGTGACCTACAACATCATCGATCTGCGTGAGTTCGCCCACGACAAGCATCGCACCGTCGACGACTATCCCTACGGCGGCGGTGCGGGGATGGTGATGAAGCCCGGCCCCTTCTTCGAGGCCGTCGAATCGTTGAGCGCGAAGCCGCCGATCATTCTGCTCTCGCCTCGCGGAAAAGTATTTGCCCATGCCGACGCCGAGCGATTCGCCACAGGTGACGAGCTCACCGTCCTCTGTGGCCACTACAAGGACATCGATCAGCGCGTCGCCGATCATCTCGCGACCGAAGAGATTTCCCTTGGCGATTTTGTACTAAGTGGAGGCGAAGCTGCTGCGCTGGCGATCATCGATGCGACGGTACGTCTGCTACCTGGCGCGATGTCGGATCTGGACAGTGCGCGATCGGATTCGTTTTTCGGTCGCGGTCTCAGCGCGCCCAGCTACACCAGGCCGCCCGACTACCGCGGCCACAAAGTCCCTGACGTGTTGCTGTCAGGAGACCATGCGAGCATCGACCGATGGCGAGCAGAGCAGGGTGCGCGTTTGACAGCCCAAAGAGGGGCGACTCCGGGTAGATCTGATAGAGGTAAGTAACTCCGCCTGGAGGCGTGTAACGCTGGCGTTAAGCGCTTCTGGAGTTTACTTTTCGTGGCTCCCTCAGAAAACTGTAAACAAGTCTTTTCCTAGGCTGTAACCTCAGCCGCGAGCGTCATATATGCACCCCTTCATCGAAACCCAGAAAGAGTGGCTCCGCAACGTCCCAGCGTTCAGGGCCGGTGACACACTTCGCGTCAACGTCCGCGTCCGCGAGGGTGACAAGGAAAGACTCCAGGCATTTGAGGGTGTTTGCATTGCCAAGCGTGGCAGCGGAGTCAGCGCGACCTTCACCGTTCGCAAGATCTCGAACGGCATCGGGGTCGAGCGCATCTTCCCGCTCCACAGCCCGATGATCTCCGAGATCTCGGTCGTGCGTCGCGGTCGCGTGCGGAGAGCTAAGCTCTATTACCTGCGCCACCTCACCGGTAAGGCAACCCGCATCAGGGAGCGTAAGGCAAAGGTCCTGGTGCCGGGCTCAGAGACGCTCGATACGGCTGCCGCGGAAACGGGAGCCGGGACCGGGGTCGAGGCCTAACGCCTCCTACCGGGCGGGCTGAGTAGAGTGCAGGACGAGGTCGAATCGGGCTCCCCCAACTCGACCCCGCTAAGCGATCCCACTCCGCCCCCCAGCGATCAACCAAAAACACGTCGTCGTCGCGTTCCGCGCCGCAAGCGCTGGACGACGATCGAGCGCGACCTGCGGCTCGAGAAGGGGCCTCTTCTCGCGGGCGTCGACGAAGTAGGACGTGGGCCGATCGCCGGTCCCGTGGTCGCATGCGCGGTGATCATGCCGCCCGATGTTCGTGCGATCGCCGGCGTCGATGACTCAAAGCTTTTGTCGCACGATCAGCGCGTGCGCCTCGCCGGCAAGATCCGCGAACGCGCCGTCGCTTACGCGCTTGGCGCGGCGTCCGTACGCGAGATCGACACCATCAACATCTATCAGGCGAGCGTGCTGGCAATGCAGCGCGCCCTCACTCGGTTGAGTGTCACGCCCAATCACGTCGTCATCGACGGCCGCGCAATGCGCACGCTGCCAATCCCTCACACCGCTGTCGTCAAAGGCGATCGCCGCTGCTTCAGCATCGCTTGCGCCTCCATTCTCGCGAAAGTCACCCGTGATCTGCTGATGACCCGCCTGGCGCAGCGGTATCCCCAGTACATCTGGGATCACAACGCGGGTTACACCACTCGCGAGCACGTAGTTGGTCTTACCTCGTATGGCATCACTCCGCACCATCGGAAAAGTTTTTGCCGCATCAGCGACCTGCTGCTCGAGCTGCAGCATCAAAGTGAGATGGAAGATCGCGAGGAACAGCAAGTGCTGGCCGACGTCGGGATTCCCGACGAAGATGATCTGGAAGACGACGAGTACTTCGAGGACGCCGATGGCTGATGCGGTCGTTGGAATCATCATGGGATCCAAGTCAGACTGGGAGACGATGCAGCACGCCGTACAGATGCTCGACTCCCTCGGCGTCGCTAGCGAGACGCGCGTCGTTTCCGCGCATCGCACCCCCGACCTCCTGTTCGAGTACGCTGAATCTGCCGAGAAGCGCGGCATCCGAGTGATCATTGCCGGCGCGGGCGGATCCGCGCACCTGCCCGGAATGACAGCGGCAAAAACCACTTTGCCCGTCCTTGGTGTACCGGTCGAGACGAAAACACTCCAGGGAATCGACTCGCTGCTCTCGATCGTGCAGATGCCAGCTGGAGTGCCGGTGGGAACACTGGCGATCGGCAAAGCCGGCGCGATCAACGCTGCGCTCCTCGCCGCATCCATCATTGCGCTCGATCATCCCGACATCCGTGAACGACTGAAGGCGTTTCGCAGCGAACAAACCAACGCTGTTCTCGCGCAACCGGACCCGGCGCAGAAAGGGTGAGAATCGGAATACTCGGCGGCGGCCAGCTGGGAAGAATGCTGGCGATCGCGGGCTATCAGCTTGGTATTGAGTTTCGATTCTTCGATCCAAACTCCGGTGCACCGGTCGGACAAATTGGCCAGCTCATCGCCGCGAGCTACGATGATCGCGCCGCTCTCGGTCGATTCCTGGAAGACGTCGACGTCGTCACTTACGAGTTCGAGAGCATCCCTGCTGCCACCGTCGAATTCGTGGCGGAGCGGGTAAAAGTTTTTCCGCCGGTCAAAGCGTTGGAGACCGCGCAGGATCGGTTATTCGAAAAGCAGCTCTTCCAGTCGCTCGGCGTTCCGACACCAAAGTTCGCGGCAGTCGACAGCATCGAAGATCTGAGACGCGCAGTCAGCGACATTGGCTTACCGGCGGTGCTCAAGACCAGACGCCTTGGCTACGACGGAAAAGGCCAGTACATACTCCGTGAAAGCGGCGACGTCGACCCTGCGTTTCGGGCGTTAGGGAAGTCCCCGCTGATTCTGGAGCAATTCGTTCTGTTCCAGCACGAGCTGTCGGTGCTCGGCGCGCGCAATGTGGGCGGAGCGGAAGTCTTCTATCCGCCGGTTGAAAACCGTCATCGCGAGGGCGTGCTACGCCGCTCTGAATCGCCGGCGCCGAACATCACGCCCGAGGTGGCAGCGATCGCCATCGATCACTGCCGCCGGATCATGGACAGCTTGGAGTACGTCGGCGTGATGGCGCTGGAGCTGTTCGCTGTGAATGGCACGGTGATGGCGAACGAGATCGCGCCCCGGGTCCACAACTCAGGGCACTGGACAATCGAGGGCGCCGAGACGAGCCAGTTCGAGAACCATCTCCGAGCCATCCTCGACCTGCCGCTGGGCGTTACCCAACTGCGCGGGCGATCGGTGATGTACAACATCCTCGGACACATTCCCGAGGTGAGTCACGTAGTGGCGATCGAGGGCGCCCATTTGCATCTCTATGGCAAGGCCCCAACTGAAAAGAGGAAAGTTGGGCACGTGACTTTGGTGGCGCAGACGGCGGCAGGCTCGGAGCGGGGGGCGAGGGAAATCGCCCAGGCGCTCGGTCTGGCGCCGGAAGATGCCTGAAAACGCAGTTTTCAGCGTTTAGCGCGCCGAAAGCCTGCCGAAAGCGATTTCAAACCCGCAACCGGGCTGGGGCTGTCATAAGGGCAGAGCCAGAAAATCACCGTTGCCGTCCATTCAAACCATTGAGCCAGCCAGAGTATCCAATTACCCAACAAAAGCCGGAAGACGATCTGATGGCAGGTATGGGGGCGACGGCGAGATCAAACGTGGTACGCGCGCCAATGGGTGATACCGCCGACGTGGCTCTGGCCGCGGCTGGAGATCGTCAGGCTTTCGAGAGGCTGTACCGCACGCATGCGAACAGGGTGTTCACGCTCTGCGCGCGCATGTCGGGGAGTCGCTCGAGAGGTGAGGAGCTGACCCAGGATGTGTTCGTTCGGACGTGGGAAAAGCTTCCGCAGTTTCGTGGTGAGAGCGCGTTCTCGACATGGCTGCACCGCCTGGCCGTAAACGTTGTACTGAACGCGAGGAAGATCGAAGGCAAGCATGCCTCGCGTACCGAGCAAAGTGATGTCGAAGATGAGCGAAGAGATGAGATGTCGCGCGCTCCGTTGCTGATTGAAAGGATGGATCTGGCGGATGCTATTTCGAAGCTGCCGGAGGGAGCGCGAAAAGTGTTCGTGCTTCACGATATCGAAGGATTCAAACACGAAGAAATTGCCGAGATGATGGGAATCACCTCGGGCGGAAGTAAGGCGCAGCTGCACCGCGCGCGACTTCTTTTGAGAGAGGCACTGCAACGATGACAAACTCCAACATGACCTGCGCGGCATTCGACGAAGCGCTCCCGGATTATCTCGAGGGCTCGCTTGACGGATCGCTACGTTCAGCAGTCGAGGGGCACCTTAGAGAGTGTGTGCGTTGCACCGGCCTGGTGAGGGATCTCCGCGCTATAGAGGCGGAGGCGGCCAAGCTTCCCGATCTGGTGCCGTCGCGTGATCTGTGGCAGGGAATCGAGACTCGGATCGCGGCACCGGTGATTCCGCTGGCGACGCGGCCGGAGCGCTCGCGGCGTTTTGCACCGACCTGGATGGGAATCGCGGCCGCGGCTCTCATCGTCAGCACGGCCGGCATTACCTATACGCTCACTGCCCGCACATTCCGCGGGAACGTTGCTCCTGCGCCGTCGAAGTCCGTTGCGACCTCGAGTCAGTCCCGCGGCGATTCATCCGCTCCGCAGGTTGCGGTGACAGAGACACCCTCTCAGGCGTCGCTGCCTGCGACGTCGACTACCAGAAATGGCAGTTCCAGTCGAAGCAGCGTCGGGACACACAGCGATGCGACTCTTCGCATGGTGAACGACCCGGGAGTTACGTCGGAAGCCGTTTACAGCAGGGAAATCGACATGCTGCAGCGGATCGTGACTGACCGGAAGACGCAGCTCGATTCGACAACGGTCGCGATCATCGAGAAAAATCTCCAGATCATCGATCGCGCAATCAACCAGAGTAAAGCCGCGCTGGCTCATGATCCTGCCAGCAGACTTCTCAGTGACCAACTGACTCATGCGCTCGACAAGAAAGTCGAGCTTCTCCGCCGCGCAGCCATGCTGCCGGTCAATACATGACAATGACTAATTCACTCAAGCTTACGGGGTTTGCTGTCGCGGCCTTGTTATGGGCCGCCGCTCCGAAGTCGGCGTTCGCCCAGGACGAAGAACAGCTTACGCAGATCGACACGACTCTGCGTCTGGACCGCGGTGGCGCTGTCGACCTGTCACTGATCTCGGGTCGCATCCGCGTCGTCGGCTGGGACCGACCCGACGTCCACATCAAAGCCTCAATCGAAAGCGGTTATCTCGATCTCAGCGCCAACTCGTCGCGGATCACGCTTGGCGTTGACGAGGAAGGCGGACGCCGCGGGCGTCACGGCCATGGGAACGTCGGCGAGGCTCAGTACGATGTCTCGGTTCCACGTGGAGTTCGGCTGATAATGGAAGCGGTCTCGGGCGATGTCACTGCCAAAGGATCGCAAGGCGAGATCGAGGCAACGAGCGTCAGTGGCGACGTGGAAATCTCTGATGCGTTGCGGGACGCAAGTGTCGAATCAGTATCGGGCTCCGCCCACGCGTTCAATGTGAACGGAAACCTGCGCGCCGAGACGGTTAGCGGTGATCTGAGAGCCGAAAACGTTTCGGGCAATGTCGAAGCGAGCTCGGTGAGCGGTACGATCCGGCTTGCCGGCATCAAATCGCGCGATGTTCGAACCGAAACGGTCAGTGGCGACATCATATATGTAGGAACCGTCGAACCGTCCGGCCGTTATGGATTCGAGTCGCACTCGGGGACCATACGGATGGACATTCCGAAGGATGCCGGCGCGCAGTTCAGCGTGGAAACCTTCAGTGGTGACGTCAGCACGAATTTCCCGGTGACCATTCCAGCGAAGTCGAGGCGGAATGAGGGGCACATGGAGTTCACGCTTGGCGACGGCAGGGCGAGAGTGACAGCGACGACATTCAGCGGGCGCATTGTGATCAACAACGGAGACTCTTCCACCCGGAGAGAAGAAGA
>Ga0209177_10000025_pt1 | contig 15688 bp, 14 predicted proteins | sample GAControl_FD_187519 | JGI IMG/M metagenome (GOLD analysis project Ga0209177, IMG submission 187519) | Agricultural soil microbial communities from Georgia to study Nitrogen management - GA Control (SPAdes) (version 2) | ecosystem: Environmental > Terrestrial > Soil > Agricultural land | place...
GGTATCGGCGAAGGCGCCGAGTTCCGCGCGCCGCTGGGACGCGCCGTAATCGGCGGTGTCATTACATCGACGTTGCTGACACTCGTGGTCATCCCGACGTTCTACGAGATTCTCGACGAGTGGAGAGAATGGGTGTTCAGGCGGTTCGGTGTCTACAAGCCGCGGACAGCGGAGCATCCGATTCCGCGCGGTGTCCATGCCCCTGCGCCGGCGGGGGAGAGAATCGAGAAACTGGCGTAACGAAACAAAAAACCTCCGCGAGTCATCGCGGAGGTTTTTTGCATTCAGTCTCGATCAGTATTCGGCGAACGCGTCGTCAGGATAGCAGTACATCCATCGCTCGCCGTCTTCGCCGGACGCGATCACCGGATGTCCAGTGGCATGGGCATGTTTGCTGGCGTGTTTGTTGGGCGAGCTGTCACAGCAACGCGTCCCTCCGCACTGCTGGCAGGTGCGAAGGTGAACCCACCGCGCTCCAATCTTGACGCAGTCCTCGCACTCCTTGCGCTTCGGATGCATGACGTCGTTGATGCTCTCGATGTGCTCACAGGCACCAGCGGGTGACATGGCGAATTCGCGGAGTCGTGATCAGGCCGTGAGATCGGCGGGTGGAATCGGTGCCGCACTTCCCGTAAAAGTCATGTCCGGATCGAACGCAGCTTCGACGTCTGTGAACGGCACCTGTGCCCGAGCGTTTTTCTCCGACCACTGGAGCGCAAAGTCGGCCACTTCTTCCCAACCAGGCTCACCGACGATGAAGTGCGTCCGCTTCGGGAACTCGCGGTAATCGGTGATCGCTGTCGAGCTCTGGTACTTCTTCACATTGGCTCTGTTGATCGACGGCGGAACGAGGTGATCGGCACTGCCGGCTATGAAGAGCAGGGGCGCGCGCTTGTCGTTGCGGTAATTCACCTTCGATGAGGCGTTCGGATTGAGCAACGCCAGGGCTCCTTCCCAGAGAACGTGCGCCGGGCCCGGCACCGCGAGATTCTCGTAGACTCGTTTTGCTTCTGCGTCGCTGAGTGAATTGGTGAAGGCGTAGTGGAATTTCTCCGGACTCAGCTCGACAACCGAATTGAACGTGAACGGATTGCCGAGTATTTGAATGGTCGAGCGAATCGTCGAGAGCGGCAGCACCGGAACGCCGGCGCTTTGCGCGGAATCGATTGCCACTCCAGCCGCGCCGAGTCCACGATCGAGAAGCAGCTGAACGATAAGACCGCCGAAGGAGTGTCCCATCAGGATTGGCGGTCTCTCCAACACGCGAATGATTCGCTCGTAGTGATCGACGATCTTCTTGATTGTCAGACCTTTGAGCACTTCGGGATGGTGGCGTACTGCTTCGACATCACTGGATAGACCTGGCCACGGTGGTGCGATGACGTTGTAGCCTGCTCGTTGGTAGCGGTCGATCCAACCCTTCCAGCTTTTTGGTGTTAGCCAAAGACCGTGAATCAACACGATCGTTGGCTTGGGGTGTGTGATGTCGTCAGCCCTCATGAGAGACACTCCTGCTAAGGTGATACAATGATTTCCCGAACAGGTAGTGCACCTGTCAAGGGTAGAGAATTTTGCTGCTTATCCCGTGCCGCCAGTTGGACCAAATCGCTCCGTCTTTACCAGGGTGGGCTGATGGCCAAGCTCTACAAGTGTTGCGGCAGCTGATTCGACCAGCGGAGTAGGTCCACAGACGAAGATCCGAGGATTCTCCGCCGCTGGCCAACCAACTTCATTGAGCATTTTCCGGTCGATTCGGCGCCGGTACCCGTTCCAGACCTCAGGTTGTTCTCGAGTGAGGGTGTGTATGACCTCGAGGGTGTTGTCATTCTCCGCCAGTCGCGCGAGCTCCTCGCGGTAGATGATGTCGTCCCAGCGGCGAGAAGAGTAAAGCAGCCGTGCCGGGATCTGCCGGCGAGTAGCTCGATCACGCGCTTTGAGCGCGATTTCACGATGCCGCAGCATTGCCATCAACGGTACGATTCCGGATCCACCACCAATCAGCAACAGCGGACCGCCAACGGAGATGTCCCACGCGAAGTACCCACCGATCGGTCCTCGAATCTCGAGCTTGTCGCCTTTGCGCAGCTCCTCCGTGAGATAAGGAGAGACTTCTCCCTCATCCAGACGTTCGACGGTGAGCGAAAGGTGTCGGTCCTCTGGCGCCGATGCGATCGAGTAGCTGCGCTCCGTTTGATAACCGTCTTCAGCAGTGAGCCGGACATCGACGTGCTGACCGGCGCGGTGACCGGGCCAGCCCGGCACGTCCAGCACTACGGTGCGAGTACGCGAAGTCTCCGGAATCACTTCGACAACGGTACCCAGTCGCCACTCGATTCGTGTTGGTGCTGGTGCCGTCACTAGTCGCCCGTGTAGCGCTGCTCGCGCCAGGGATCTCCATAGATGTGGTAACCCGCATCTTCCCAGAATCCGGGGACATTCTGGTCCATCAGGCGCAGCTCACGCACCCACTTCGCGCTCTTCCAGAAATAAAGATGAGGGACGAGCAATCTGGCCGGTCCTCCGTGTTCCGGATGCAGCGGTGCTCCGTCGTAGATGAAAGCAATCCAGCCCTTGCCGTTGACGAGATCAGCGAGTGGGACGTTGGTGGTGTAGCCGCCGTCGCATTTGGCCATCACGTACGGCGATGCTACCACCCCGCGTGACGACGCCTCTGAAAGAAGCGTGTCGATCGACACACCTTCCCACTGCGTGTCGAACTTCGACCACTTGGTTACGCAATGAATGTCGGTGGTGATCTTCTCGCGCGGAAGCTTCTGAAACTCGTCCCACGTCCAGCGCGCTGTTTTACCGGCAACGCTCGTTAGCGTGAGATCCCATTTATCGAGCGGACTCCGCGGCGTCGGGCCTGCCGAGAGAACAGGGAAATCTCGCGTCTCGTATTGGCCTGGTGGAAGGCGAGAAGCCTTGTCACTTGACGGGCGGCGACCGCGAAAACCGCGAGAGACTGGGGACATGAATTCCTTTAGCTCAGGATTTCTTCACCATCATACTACAACCTGCGCGAAGACGCTTTGCGTTTGGCAGTTTCCATCTTTAACGGAAGCCCGAGGAACTGAGCATAGCGATTCGCCTGATGCTCGACCGCGTCCAACTCGACGCGGGTCAGGCGAATGAACGGCTGCAGAGTGATTGTGACGGCATCGCTGCCAATGCTTCGCGTCCAGCGTCCCGCGATCTGGCCGTTGACAGTGATTACATAGCTGCCAAGAAAGTCGAATCTCTCACCGACTTTCGCAGGATCGACCCTCCTTTGCGTTGCGCTGCGATCCCTGTAACTCACCAGATACTCGTCGTATGCCTGGAGCAGTCGCACCAGCGGTTGTTTCGAAGGAGCGCCCATCATCGAGTACCAGTACGTTTTTCCACGGAAGATCTCGCTATTGAGGCCAACCACTGTGCGGACCGCGGCTCTGGCATCGGCCTTGGTCAGACCTGACCACCATGCGAAGTCATCCTCGGTGGCCGGGCCGCGGGTTGTGAAGTACGTCGTCGCGAGCTTCTGGAGGGCGACGTCTCGCATCAAATAGCGCGTCGCCGGCACACATTCATCGACGAGAGCGTAGGTGAATTGTTTGCCGCGACGAACGCCGCTGCAAACCAGCCCGTCGAGCTCAGCGTGCATCATCAAGTGTGCGAGGAACTGCGTTCCCTCGGCGCGCACGCCCCCGCTCGTCAGTTCCTTCGCCAGCTCCAGGCGGGTGAGATGGTTACTGCCGCGTAACGCGTTGCTCAGGATCGTGCGAGTCCTTCGGCGCACATCTGCATCGATGCCAAGTTTTCGATCGTAGGAAGCCACGGCAGTCCTGACGCGCGGCGCCGTGAGCTCGAGCATCCAGCGAACGTCAGCGGCTGCGATGAAGTGCCACGTCGGGCGGAGGATGTGCGTTCTCAGAATCCTGGCTTCTCTTATCTCCTTCTCGACATCGGCTTCGGTCGCACCAACGGTGCGCTGTGCGATTCCCCACTTTGCGCTCGCGTAATCCTGCGCCTGAACCGCACCGAGTGTGCTGACGACCTCGGTCGCTGTGCCGAGTGTCGGTTTGGCGAGATGTTGATTGACCAGGCGCGCCAGAGAGATATCGGGCCCGCCACGCGACGATCGCTTAGGGACTCTCAGTTCGCTTGCCCGTCAGCGCCTTATGCCAATACTAGTGGCCATAAAGCCTGCCTTGCTCACCACCGGGCAACCTTCGATTTGTGCCGGCTGCCACTCCGCCTTCATCACGAATTCCAGAGCTTTCTGCTTGTAAGACGCGTCATCCAATCCTGAGAACGCAAAGAAGGTCGAATCGAGCGATCCATTCGGAAGCATCACGACATCGACTACGATCGGCTTTGCTGGGGGTGCGTTTCTTGGGAGACGCGGATACCCGCCGTACGCGGCAGCCTGGTCCTTGATCTTTGCCCTCGGCCAATCCCTGGGCAGAACCTGCGCGAAAACGCTGTCTCTGACGTGCTCGCAGCGACTTTGATCGGCGATGTTCCGCTCGCTCACCGCGCGTGTAGCGGCATGCTCCACAAGTGCGACAAACGCTTCTGTCTGTAATGGATTGGCGAAAACGCTCTGCGTTCCGCCTATGCTGTCCGCGACCGTGATCACGAATCCGGCCGCTTTGGATTGATCAACGCCTTGTTGCAGCGCGAGGGAATTCTCGAATTCGAACGGGGTGCGCCAACCGAGAGCCAGCCCAACCAGCACGGACTCCGTCCAGCGTTGCAGCGCCGACGCCTGCATGTCAGCACTGATCAGAGTTTGTGTTGCGCTGGCGAAGACAACCCTCACTTCCTTTGAGGGCGAAACCTCCACGTGCACAACCGTCGAACCAATCGCCAGAGAATCACCTGGACGCCATTGCGCCGGTGTCTGTGCTCCAGTCGTGGTTATCGCTATAACGAGAAAACACAGAGGCGCGGCCAAACCAACCAAAACTTTTTTCAACATCTCAAGCATTCCGGGTGCGGGAACTCCGCGCGGTTGTGATAAGTGCAACCGCACAGATAACAATCGCAGCCGCAAAAACCGTTCGCACGGATAGTCTCTCGCTCGCGATCGCCCAGCCTAGAACCACAGCGACTACGGGATTGATGTACGCATACGTCCCCAGCCGCGCGGGCGAAACTTTGTCCAGCAGCCAGATATACGACGTGAAGCCGAGCAGGGAGCCGAAGGTGATGAGATACAACAGGCCCATCGCTGACGCGCGCGACACATGATGGACGTCGAAATGCGACAGCTCGCCGCTCAGCGCGCCGACAATGAGCATCAATGTTCCGCCGCCCAGCATCTCCATGCCCGTGGTGAGCAATCCTGATTCAGGAAGATCGGCATCGCGAGAGAAGAATGAGCCGATTGCCCACGACAGCGACCCCAATATCAGAACCAGCGCTCCGATCGGACGCACGTCTCCATGTCCTCCGATATTGCCGGGGCCAACCAGGACGACGATGCCGGCAAAACCTACGATCAAGCCGATTATCACTGCCGCGTGGGGGCGACGGCGCGGCGGCCTCACCCACTCGATAATCACCAGCCAGAACGGGAGAATCGAAACCAGCAAAGCCGTGAGGCCGGACGATACGAACTGCTCGGCCCACACCACGGCGCCATTGCCGCCGAGCAGGAGCAAGCCACCGGCGATGATTGCGTTGCGCCAGTTACGCTTCGTCGGACTGGGGGCGCCACGATAACGCGCCCACGCATAAAGGAGCGCGCCGGAAACCACGAAACGAAGTCCCCCCATAACAAATGGCGGAATCGTCTCCACCGCGTATCTGATTGCGAGATACGTCGAGCCCCAGATCAGATAGATCGAGGCGAATGCGGCAAGAATTTGGCTGCGTGTGGCGCGAGCGTGGCCGTCAGTCAAACGATCGCTCGCCCCGCTCGCGCTTCTTGTTCGAGTGCCGGCGCTTGGAGTTGAGCCGCGCTTCCTTTGACGCCTTTGTCGGTTTGGTCGCTTTCCGCTTTCTGGGGATGATCAACGATCGAGCGACCAAATCAGCGAGTCGCTCCTCGGCGATCTCACGATTTCGCGTTTGACTGCGCATGTCGCTGGCGACTACGCGAATGCTGCCGTCACTAGTGAGTCGCGATGCGAGCTTTTCCTGCAGGCGCGCGCGCTGATCGTCGGTCAGTGTTGGAGATCCGGTGATGTTCCAGAAGATCTCCACGCGCGACGATGTCTTGTTCACGTGCTGCCCGCCGGCGCCCGACGAGCGGGACACACGCACGTCCAGCTCATGCCGCGGAATCGACAGTGTTCCGTTGACATAAAGCGAGTTGTCCGCCACGATCGAATCTCAGCGCCAGCGAAACAGCTTGAGCGCGGCGAAGAACGTGACGATCCCCCACACGATGATCACTGCCAATTGCGGCGATACCGCAGGGAGCGTCGCCCCTTCGAGCATGTTGAGCCGCAGCGCATCGTTCACAGCCGTCAGCGGCAGCATCTTGATGAATGGCTGCACCGCTCTCGGGAAATTCGCCGACGAGAAGAAAACCCCGGAAAAGATCCACATCGGCAGCATGATGAAATTCATGATCCCGGAAACCGCTTCGGTGGTGCGCGCGCGGGATGCACTCAACAGTCCCAGCCCCCCGAACGACAACGCCGCGAGGAGACAAATCAGCAGCAGCGTCGCGAGTGAGCCCCGCAACGGAACTCCAAAGGCAAAGTGTCCGAAGCCGAGGAGTGTGACGATCTCGAGAATGAGGAACAGCAATCGCGACAACAGGAATGATGCGAGGTACTGCGAGCGCGACATCGGCGTCGCCATCAATCGCTTGAGCAGCTTCTTGCTGCGTGCGGTCACGATCGTAAAGCCAAGCCCCCAAATGCTCGAGCCCATCAGGTTCATACCGAGCAGGCCCGGAATAAGGAAATCGATATAACGTGACCCGGGCTCGGTTACGAACGTGTCAGTTGAGCGAACTACGCTGACCTGGCCGGCGCCGCGTTGAATTGCGCGATCGACCAAAACCCGCGCGTTGGCTGCATCACCGCGGCTCTTGTCGTAGATGTAGCCGACGCTGTCTGGTCGCGAGCTGGGCACGACGAGCAGGGCGATCCTTCCGGTGCGAAGGGCTTTTTCGCCCAGGCTGTCGCTGAAGGACTCGACGACGAGAGTCGAATCCCTGGTTAACGACTGAACAACCGTCGCGCTGTTGGCCGTGTTGGCGACACCAACGGGGAGCTTGTCCGGGCCACGTTGCCTGAACGCGATCCCCAATCCAGCCGCGAGCAGAATGGGGAAAATGAAAGTCCAGAACACAGCTTCCGGCTCGCGTATGAATTCTCGAAACCGCACGAGTGTGAGCTGAACCAGGGAGCTGCGCTTAAAGCCGCGCTCCTGCCTCGACAATGTTTTCGTCGCGGGTTCACTCATCGCGCAAGTGCCTCCCTGTGAGTACGACGAACACATCTTCGAGCGTCGCCGTCGTCTTGCGCGGCTCGGGTGGCGGGAGATTCGAGACGTCGATCGACTCCATCAGCTCGCGCGGTGTGCCGAGTGCGATGACGTGACCGTGGTCTACGATTGCAACCCGGTCACACAGACGCTCCGCCTCCTCCATGTAGTGCGTGGTCAGCACGATCGTGCGACCTTCTGATTGAAACCGCGAGATCAGATCCCATAACTGGCGGCGGGATTGCGGATCGAGACCGGTCGTTGGCTCGTCGAGAAAAATCAGCTGCGGATTTCCGACCAGCGCGCACGCCACGGCAAGTCGCTGCTTCTGCCCACCGGATAAAGTGCCGACGCGAGAGTTTCTCTTTTCACCGAGCTCGACCTCGTCGATCACCTCGCCGATCTCGCGCGCGTTGCGATAGAAGCTCTGAAAGAGCGTCAGCGTTTCATCGACCGTGAGCTTCTCCGCCAGCTGTGTGTCCTGCAGCTGAATGCCGAGCATCTCACGCAGATCGTCGGCGTCGGTTTCCCAGCGCTTGCCAAGCACTTCAACCGACCCCGAGTCGGGCGCGAGCAGCCCTTCGCAGATCTCGATGGTGGTTGTCTTGCCGGCCCCGTTTGGGCCGAGCAGGCCGAAGCATTCGCCGGTCTGGACCTGGAGGTCGAGGCCATCGACAGCGACAACGTCAGCGTATGCCTTTCTGAGCCCGGTGACGCGCAGCGCGGAACCTGAGCTCTCGGGAGTTGTAGCCATTATTCGACGTGCGGTGTCACTACATGAGGTCAGCCCCGCTGCGATGCTGCCCTGAAACCGGAGTTAACCTCTACGCGTACAATGAGCTAGCGTTGGCCGGAACAGAGGCATTGTCCGTGCGAACGCTAGCCGGAAACCAGAGGGGAGAAACTATGCTGTTCAAGGCCGTGATTCTACTGAGCACTGCTTCCTTTTTTGCGTCGGCACCGGCCGTTGACGCGCAGATCTACAACGTCCCGTCGATCCCTTCCCGTTTTTCAGTCGGAGGCGATTTCGCGATCTCGCAGCCGAAGGGCGAGTTCGCAACCGCTGGCGTCCCGACCGGTTACGGCTTCGATGTTACCGGCTTGATGAAGATCGATCCGACAGGATGGTTTGCGCTCCGCGCCGACGGCGGTGGCGTCCAGTACGGCCACGAAGGAGGGTTCGTCGGCTACTACGCCGGGATTCCGCTCGATCTCAACACGAACAATAAGATCGGATTCGGGGCGCTCGGGTTGCAGCTCCAGTTTCCAGACGGCCCGTTCCGCCCCTATGCGAGTGCGTCATACGCACTGGTGCGCTTCTACACCCAGTCGTGCGTCTCTGCCGAAGACAACTCCATCCAGGAACAATGCAACACCAACCATGGAGACTGGGCAGACGCAGGAGTCTTCGGTGGCGGAGTCCTGGTTCCCATCGGCACGTCGTTCTCGCTCAACCTCGGCGCTCGCTATCACTACGGCGCGAAGGCGACCTATCTCAAGAAGGGCGACATCGTCGACAACCCCGACGGCAGCGTTACGCTGAACGTGCGCAGCAGCAAGACCGATCTCGTGTTGTGGCAGATCGGTGTCAACTTCGCGATTCCCAAGTAACCAGGCAGGTAAATGCTCGTGCTCGCCCTCGCTGTCTTCGCGCAGACCCAGATCTCCGTAACGATCGGCAACAAGCCGAAGGACAGCGTCGACAAGGCGAAACGAGATTCAATCGCATACGCGCGCGACATCAGACGGGACTCCCTGCGCGCACGCCGGGAGCATCGCGATTCCCTCCAGCGTGCCGCTCGTATCGCGCGTCAGCTGCCTCTGACGCCGAAAGTTCTGGCAAACGCGTTCAAGGATCCCGCCGCGCGCGATCTGCTTCAGCGTGCGCGGACGGCGCGCCTGATTCAGGATTCGACACTCACCGGGTATGAGTCGAGCGGTTACGAGCGTCTCTCGGTCGGCATGGGATTCAAGAAAATCGGCCGCAGCAGGTTGCTGCTGCGCGGCGAGCGCGCTTCGCACGTTGTTTGGCGACGCGGCAAAGGCGCGATCGTCGATGTAACCGGACAGCGCGCGGTGTTTCCGATGATCCAAGGGATCAACGATGGTGATCCCGATCTAAACATGAGCGGCGAGCTGGCTGATATCCCCTACGCGCCCGGTCGCGAGACACTCTGGATCGGCTCCGGACTCGCCAAGGCGAAGATCGACGAAGACGAGATGATCCATCCGCTCGCCGAGGGAGCGGAAGCGTACTACACCTACGAGTCGGGCGACTCGGTCACCTTTCAGCTCCCGGGCGGCAAGCGCATCGAGCTACGCGAGCTGAGAATTCGTCCGCGGCAACCTAAATGGAACGTCGGTGTCGGATCTCTCTGGTTCGACATGTCGAGTGCGCATCTCGTCCGCGCGGTTTATCGAATGGCGCAGGAGATGGACATCATGGCCGTCGCCAAGGAAGAATCGCAGGACGAGCACGACCCTGACGACGATATTCCGGGCTGGCTCAAGCCAATCATGACGCCGATGAAGGCGAACGTCAGTGCGGTCACTGTCGAGTACGGTTTGCACGAAGGGCAATTCTGGCTGCCGCGCGCGCAGACGATCGAGGGCGAAACGCAGGTGAGCTTCATGCGCATTCCGTTCAAGCTCGAGCAACGCTACACCTACGCCAGCGTGAACGGCGACGAGCCGATGACACCCGTGACAATCGCGGTCGCGGATACTGCGACGGACTCGCTCTCGCGAGCCGTCAGACGCGATCGCCGTCACGACGAGTGTAAGACGGGAAAGGAGCGCGTGCGCGTCCAAAATCGCACCGAAGAAAATCTGCAGATCATGGTCAGAGTTCCGTGCGATTCCGTCGCGCTTGCGCACTCGGCCTCGTTGCCGAAATCGATCTACGATGAGGGCGAAACGGTTTTTGGCTCGGCTGAACGTGACGCGCTCGTCGCCGAAGCGTTGACACTTACTGCGCAGCCAGGCTTCTCGCCGCTGCCGGCGAACATCTCATATGGCCTGCCGTGGACGCGCTTCAATCGTATCGAGGGACTCTCCAGCGGATTCGCCGTCGACAAGGTTCTTGGCGAGGGCTACTCGGCGCATACGTCGTTTAGAATGGGAGTCGCAGACCTGTCGCCGAATGCCGAAGGCTCGATCGAGCGGACGGATGGGCGACGGACCATCGGCGTCGGAGTATATCGCCGATTGATGGCATCCAATGACTGGGGCGATCCACTCGGCTTCAGCAGCTCGCTATCTGCGTTGTTCTTCGGGCGCGATGAAGGCTTCTATTATCGCACGTGGGGTGGTGAGATAACGGGCGACGGCGGACCCGTGTTCACCAACTGGCGCCTGTTCGCGGAGCAGCACTTCGACGCGACTGTCCACACGGAGTTCTCGCTGGCGCATCCCGGTGGCGTCAAAGGCGACCTGACCAACATCAACGCCGAGAACGGAAAAATCTTCGGTGTGTCCGCGCTGCATCACTCGTCGTTCGGGCTCGATCCGCACGGATTCCGCGCGCTGACTGACATCAAGCTCGAAGCGGCGGCTGGCACGTTCGATTACTCACGTGGCATGTTGCAGACAACGCTGTCACACGGGCTCGGCGGCCTCGACGCAGCAGTGACGCTTGGCGGAGGAACGTCGGGCGGACACCTGCCGATTCAGAAGAACTTTTTTATCGGTGGCGTAGGAACGGTGCGAGGACAACGAGCGGGTGCGGGGGTGGGTGATACGTTCTGGACGAGCAGTCTGGAGATCGGCACGCGCAATGTCGGCTTCCGCAAAATCGTCTTCGGCGATCTGGGCTGGGCCGGTTCGCGTGACAGCGTCTCGCATCCGGGAAGGCCGCTCAGCGGTGCCGGTGTCGGCGCGTCTTTCATGGACGGTCTCATTCGCGTCGATCTCGCCAAGGGCATTTATCCAGAGAAGTCCGTGCGCGCGAATCTCTACGTCGAGGCGCGGTTCTAGACCGGGCTTTGGGATCTCTGCGCGACGGTCGAGGCGAGGTATCCGCCCCGGCGGCTAGTTGCTTACACGCTGCGAGCTTCGCTTGACTCCAACTTAAGGCCGAGGTCCATGTAGGACCGCGAGTCTCTTGCTACGCAAACACGCCGCCTTAGGCTGACACCTCGCCTCTCCCTCTCTCGATGGTCGAACTGCCCCGCGGCTGTAGGCGCCTCGACTCGTCCGACTGACCGGCGCAAAGATGTCGGCGTTTCAGCGCGCCGAGGTGACACGCGACTGGACTTCGTGTGCGGCGGGCGGTGAGAGGAGCGCGACGACTTCGCGCTTGCGCAAATTGAACTGCTGACCCGTTCCGACGATGCCGACGCGGAGCGCGCTTATTGTGAGCTCGGGTCCCTTCGTCACATCGCTGGCGTTATTGAAGCGGACGCTGCTGCCGTCGACGAAGGTCACGCCTCCTTTGCCGACGACTGTGCCGATCTCGCGCTTCACTATCAACCCGGTGTCTTCATCGATGCCGAGCCCCATCAGCGCCGGGAATTCCGCAATCGCGACAAAGAGGCGATAAAGCCGACGACGCTGAGTGAAGTGAGTGTCGACCAGCGTGTGATATCCGAGCAGGCCAAGCCCCGGACCGATGTACTGCTCCACGAGCTTGCCTTCTTCGTCGACTTCGTTGCCGGCGAGTGTGGTCTTGGTGAGCGCGGCGGCGCCGGCGCTGGTGCCGCAGATGATCGCGCCATCGAGATATGCGTCACGAATGGCTTCCTCGAGCGGAGTCCCGCTCAGGCACGATACCAGTTTCACCTGGTCGCCGCCGCCTAGAAAAATTCCCTTCGCCTTCCGAACTTCGGCAATGATTTGCGGATCCGATGCGTGCTCGCGCGCGTCCACGATCGGAATCGAAGCGTTGGTCGCGCCGGCCTGAGACAAATCGGCGAGCCACATCTCACGCGCTACGCTCACCTGACTTGATGCGGTTGTAAATCCGACGATTGGCGCGCCTTCGCGCGCGCCAGTCATCTCGATGAATGCATTGAGCGCTGCGCCGGTAGGGGTGGTGCCGCCGCCAATGAGTATCAAGGCACCCTTGGCGTCCCGCAGGCGCCGCCGCGCTTTACCGTTCGAGGAAGTTGGGTCTGTAATCAGTCACCTCCATCGCGGTCATTAGGCGATGAGCTGCGCGGCGATCCGTCTGCGCGCTGAGCGGCGACCGGCTCGAACTCATTCAGCGTAAACGCGGCGAGGGCGGCCGCGACTTGAGCTGCTACGGGCGCGCGGTCGTGCAGCCAGCCGCCTTCGACCACGGTATCAAACTGCTCGATCATGATTCGGCGGCCTTCCACCGTCGCGGAAGCGCGAGCGACTTTTTTGTCTCTGCGAGTGACATCATCGTCGGTCGCAAAAATCGCCACTCTACAACCGGCATCGCGGACGAGATCCTGAACCTCCCAGTTTTTTGCGGGGACGATCACGACTCCATCTTCAGGCACTGCGTCGGCAAGAACGGCCACCAGTCGGTCGGCGCGCCGCTGCACCTGGTATCGGTCGGGAACGTCGGTGAGCTGTGAGTCGAGAATGATGCCGACGTCTGCGCGCGAGTACGGCAGTCCCTGCTGCAGGATATACGCGGGGGACACGTCCACGATCAGCTCGCCGCTGCCAAAGCCGAGGCGAACGAGCTCGTTTCTTGTCTCATCCCGATAACTGCCGCCCGTAATGCCGCACAGCACGTGCTGAATGAGCGCAGGCGTCTTGGGCGTTTTCGAGAGAGCCTCCAGTTCTGCAACGGCATGGTCGACGGTTTTGAGCGTGCCGGCGAAGGCAGCCTGCACAATCTCGAGCGCGAGTGCGGCCGCGCGCATTCCCACTGCCTCGTGCTCGTGCTCGAAGATGAGCGTGTACTCACCGACATTGGGGCCGCCACGCGTACGACCGTAGCCAACATCGTAGCCGACCATTCCCTGCAGCTCGAGCGCGACGTGCTCGACGATGTGCGCGCAGTACGTGCCTCGCTTGAGTCTGATCAGAAACCCGCCCGGCTCGCCGATGCTGCAGCGGTGATCGCGTAGTCCCGGCATCGCTGCCACCAACGACTGGGTGAATCCCGGTACGTCAGCCGAAGAGATGTCCTCGTAGGCACCGATGGTGAGATCCATACGGGTGATCGGCATCCGCGACCAGTAATTCGCTCCGCGCGTCGCGTGAAGTGTCGTCATCCGAATCTCGGATTTTGGATCTGGCCGGCGATCTCCGTTCACTAGCGGACGCCGTCAGCGGAATATTTTCGCACGCACTCGATGCTGGCTTTGACATCGTCAGCCAGAATGACGACGAGGTCATTGTCCTTCATTCGCGAGATCGCGTGCTGGATTGCCTCCGTCTCGGTGTAGATGACCTCGTATTGATTGGCGCTCATGCCGCCATCCATCAGACCGTCGATGATCAGATCGGCGATCGCGCCCTTCTCCCGGCCGCGTCGCTCCTTGTCTTCCTTGACGATGACGTAGTCGAGATGCGCCGCGAGACGCCCGACTTCCCGCAAATCCTCATCTCTTCGATCACCCGGGGCAGTGACGAGCGCGATGCGTCGGGTGGCGTCGATCGACTCAACGAATTCCATCAATCCGCGAATCGCTGCCGCGTTATGGGCGTAATCGACAAGGACACGCCCGTTTTGCACCCGCATCAGGTTCAGCCGGCCCGGCGTCAGCGATGGCGATGGGAAGAAAGACAACAGTCCCGCGCGAATGTCGTCGTATCGCATCCCTTGCACGTACGCCGTCGCGATCGCCGCGAGAATGTTCTGCTGCTGGAATCTGGCGGCGCCGCCGAGCATCAACGGGACTTCGCGGACCGGCGCAATCGGAATGCGCAGCCGACCTCGCCGGATGACGAAAGTCTCGTTCTCGATTCGCGCACCGATGCCGTTCCGCGAGAGGTGATTCTCGAACGCCTCGCTTTCGCCCTCGGGCCTGGTGGAGAAGAGAACAAGATCGCCCGGCGTGCGTTCACGCATCGCATAAACCAGCGGATCGTCCGCGTTGAGTACGGCATGTCCTTCGCGCTTCACGACGGCCGCGACAACACCCTTCACGTCCGCCAGCTGCTCGACAGTGTTGATGCCGCGCAGGCCCAGATGGTCGGCACTCACGTTGAGCACGACGCCAACATCGACTTCGTCGAAGCCGAGACCTGAGCGCAGCAAACCACCGCGCGCTGTCTCGAGCACGGCGATGTCCACAGTTGGATTCGAGAGAATGATGTTCGCGGAAAATGGGCCCGTCATGTCACCCTCGAGCACCAACCTGTTCTGCAGATAAGTGCCGTCGGTGGTGGTGAAGCCGACGACATTCTCGCCGAGTCGGAAGAGGTGCGCGATCAGACGAACCGTGGTCGTCTTGCCATTGGTGCCAGTAACCGCGATGACCGGGATCGTAGCCTTGGTGCCCGGCGGGTAAAGCATGTCGACGATCGGCGCGCCGACATTGCGTGGCGTGCCCTCGGTCGGATGCGTGTGCATCCTGATCCCCGGCCCTGCGTTGACCTCGATGATGACCGCGCCGTTCTCTCGAAATGGAACGGAGATATCGGGTGTCAGGACATCGATGCCGGCGATATCGAGGCCGATGATGCCTGCCGCCATCTCACACGCAGTGATGTTGTCGGGATGCATCTCGTCGGTCCGATCGACGGAAGTACCACCAGTGGAGAGGTTGGCCGTGCCCCGCAAATAGACTTCCTGCCCTTTTTCAGGAATCGATTGAAGGGTGAGCTGCTGCTTGGCGAGGAAGGCGATTGTACGCGCGTCGGCGGGTAGCTTGGTCAACGTCTTGGTGTGACCAACGCCGCGACGTGGATCGCGGTTCTCCCGCTCGATCAGCTGGGCGATTGTGCTCGTGCCATCTCCGATGACGCGCGCCGGAATTCTCTCCGCGCAGGCGACGACTCTCCCGTTCACGACCAGCACACGATGGTCGCGTCCCTCGCTGTACTGCTCGACGACGATGCGATTGCCATACTGCCGCGCCTCGTCCCACGCTTCTGTCAGCGCCTCGTCGTTGTCGAGACGGCCGGAGATGCCGCGTCCGTGACTCGCGTCGAGTGGCTTGAGGATTACCGGATACCCGACTTCCTCGACAATCTCGAGTGCCCGCTCGAGAGAGCGCGCGACATCGCCCGTTGGAACCGGCAAGCCAATATTCCCCAGCACGCGCTTGGTGTCATCCTTGTCCTGCGCGATCTCCACGGCGATTGCACTCGTATAATCTGAAAGTGTGGCCTGGAT
>Ga0209177_10000032_pt1 | contig 14179 bp, 8 predicted proteins | sample GAControl_FD_187519 | JGI IMG/M metagenome (GOLD analysis project Ga0209177, IMG submission 187519) | Agricultural soil microbial communities from Georgia to study Nitrogen management - GA Control (SPAdes) (version 2) | ecosystem: Environmental > Terrestrial > Soil > Agricultural land | place...
ATGTCAAAGGCAGGTCAAGCAACTAGCGGTAATATGTCAAAGGCAGGTCAAGCAACTAGCGGTAATATGTCAAAGGCAGGTCAAGCAACTAGCGGTAATATGTCAAAGGCAGGTCAAGCAACTAGCGATAATATGTCAAAAATAGCTGGCGGTGTTTCAAAAGCTGGAAGTGGAGTTCTGAAAAATCTTGGCAAAACAGTGGGAGGAGGTCTTAAGGGTCTAGGCAATCTCATGACAGGTGGAAAGTAATAATTTGGGCTATATTGTTTATAGCACCGGATCTTAACCTTTTAATCTGCTTCAAATAAACTCCTTTATTTTTGAATATGCATAATTTTGTTGTACACTTAGCTTCATCGTGATTTTATCTTTATTTGTAGATATCAATTACCTGGATTAGTAAAACTGGTCATAGTAAACAATCTATAAGGGTTGATAGTTTATCTAATTTTATATCAACTTTGAATGGATTAATTTGAAATTTGTTCACCCCCTTAGCATTGCTAGTCTCGGTATAGCCCGGTATAGCCAGTACCAATGAGTTACAATATATTACTGACAGTAGACGTTTATTGGAATCATAATCTCATAGATATCGTGACATTATGGTCGCATATCTTTTTGTCAGTAGACTAACCCCGCAGCTCGGCCGATATTGGAATCGTACTCATATGTCTTATCATCTATCTTTTAAAGAATAGACAACGTGTTTTCTTTACCATTGGAGATTTCTGTAGTATAAGTTCTACTTTTCTTTACTTGATGGAAAATCAAGATCTTCCAGTATTTGTACTAATGATGCTGTTTTTGAATAGATTTCTACTTTTAATATCCTATTAACATTGTAAGTATTGATGTTGTTAATAACTCCATAACCAGAATTAACTAACTAAACAACAGATACATACATAAACTTGATGTACTTTGAAATTTAGTAACTAAAATTTATATGAATCCCAGAATTGGTAGGTATTGAGTGGTAGAAATTATTAGATCTTATTTGAAGCACAGTTTAACCATTATTGACGTTAATAAATAATGGAATTCTTAAATAATATCTAAGACAATTTATATGAATGGACCAGGGCGAACCCGGATTAGACTACAACGATCCTAACTTGAATCCATTGGAATGCGATCTCTGCAAGCAAAAGTTTGATAGTTTGGACAAGTTAGGAGAACATCAAAAAGTGGCACACGATATGTGAAACAGGATTCATCATATTAAAGCCGCTTAGAATATTCTCATTAGTGGATTATTCTTTACCGTTAGTATTAAATTGTTATCACGAGTGTTAGTAGGCAATGGAATAATTATAGCTACGATAATGAAAACATTTGTCTTTTTTTATATCCTCATTTTTTGTGCCTTATAACGACTCGATGGTATACATGTTACTATCCAATTGGAAAACATGAGATTAACCAATCAAGTTCGTAGATAAATGTATCGAAAACCGTCCTATTGAGAAGCATATTAAATTAGAGGAGGTTTAAATAGAATCTTATTGTATTTTGTTTTTGCAGCACCTGAGCAAAGCTTGCATTCCGGATAGCAAGAGAAATAATTAGCTTCAGTATCTCCTTTTCTTATGAAATTAGCATTGATAATAACTTCGTATTATACGTCGTCAAGAAGAGAGCTGCTCATGCTTTCCTTTATTATTGTAGGGCATACCAATTTATCAATCACCAGCTGCAGAAAAATAAAACTAGGGCTAACACTAACATGGCATTAAGGAGGCCTAGTCGATGAAGCAGAATTCAAGTTATTACCGGTAGGAAGCTACCAAGCCGTGTTAGTCATCAGTCAGGGTGAGAATGAATATCCTTTAATACCTCGTGTACTTTATCTCTAAATAAAGTTAAACCTATTCTTCCTTTGTATGGTTGGCCTTTAGCAAATGATTTTGCTAAATTATTTACAAACACCATATCGGTCTTTGGAGGCATGGGGGGTTCAAATGGATCAACATAAGCTTCGATCAGAGTAGGCTTGCTTTCTTTCATTGCATTCCGAACTGTGGATCGTACCTGATTAGGTTCCTTGATAGAGTAACCTATACCGCCGCATGCCTCAGCAAATTTTGCAAAATCAATTGGCGTAAATTCTACTCCAAACTCAGGGTTGCCTAGAAAAGCCATCTGCTCCCATCTAATCATGCCCAGAGTATCATTCTTTATAACAAATACCTTGATTGGAAGATCATATTGTACTGCGGTCGCAAATTCACCCATAAGCATCGCAAATCCTCCATCTCCAACAAATGCTATTGATTGTCTATCAGGAAATGCAATCTTTGCGGCAATTGCGTACGGCAAACTACATGCCATTGAAGCTAGTGTTCCAGAAACAGAAAACTTCATTCCTTTTCGTAAATTGATATGGCGAGCAGCCCACGTAGTGATAGTACCACTATCGACAGAAATTATAGCATTATCTTCCAACTCATCAGATAATATATCAGCTATATATTGTGGCTTTATCGGTCTATCTGTCCTGCTACTTCTTTCTTTTATCAACTTGTTCCAGTTTTTCATTGCCTCCTGTTTGGATTTCAAAAATTCAAGGTTTGTTTTTTGATGTAATAACGGAATTAATGCGGATAGAGTAAGTTTCGAGTCACCTACTAATCCAATATCGACAGGATAACGCACCCCTACTTTCTCTTGTTTGATATCAATTTGGATTCCTCTTGCCTGTCCTGGTCTAGGGAGATAGTCTATGTATGGAAATGAGGTCCCTATCATGAATAATGTATCTGCCTCGCTCATCGCATCACTGGCTGGTTCTGTGCCCAATAAGCCAATACCTCCTATACTGTAGGAGTTATCATCTGGAACTACGGCTTTCCCTAAAAGTGCCTTAACTATTGGTGCACCCAATTTTTGTGCGACAGAAACAAGCTCATCTTCGGCACCAAGAGCTCCTTGTCCCGCAAGTATTACAACTCTTTCTCCCGAATTCAAAATATATGCCGCATCTTCTATCAATTTTTTGTCGGGTAGAATTAAGGGATTGTAGATATCAGAAGTATGTCCTGCAACCTTATGTCTTGAATAATCGCCTTTCAATTTTCTTTCTTGAATGTCTATCGGTATCGTTATATGACTTACTCCTCTACGTGAAAGTGCTGTTCTGCAAGCAAAGTCCACCACCATCTCAGCTTGCTCTGGTACGTTTATCATACTATTATAGACTGATACATCAGAAAACAGCTGTATTAGATTGACATCTTGCTGATAATTTGAATTCATCATATCAGAATAAGTTGTTCTTGTGATTGCGATAACAGGTGTGTTATCTAATTTGGCGTCATACAGTCCATTCAAAAGATGAATTGCACCGGGGCCAGAAGTAGCAACACATGCACCGAGTCTTCCGGTATACTTTGCATACGCACACGCCATAAACGCTGCTGACTCTTCATGTCGAACAAGAACAAATCGGATTTTATCCTTACGACGCCTTAAGGCTTCCATGAATCCATTTATTCCATCGCCCGGTAAGCCAAAAATGACTTCTACTTGCCAATCAAGTAATGCTTCAGCCACAATATCAGCAGTTCGCATATTTTCATATTCACTCATATGTATACACTATCAAAGCGTATCATATAATATCTACCTAGCAATTTGGCATCATTTCTTGTCATCATTATTGTTATTCATACTGAATTAATTGAATCGCGGCGTAGAAGAAGAATAATAATACAGCCGCATGTCTTTGCAATAACTCTAACTGGTTGTTCAGACTTTGCAATGTTCATGATTCCATGAAATCTCCAATGTATAAACCTGTTAGCGAATAAAGATTATAACTCTCGTGAGCGAAGGATCTGCGTAAAGACTTATCTTTTGTATTGGAAATCTGCAATCATCGTATTAAATGGTCTCAAGAGATTCGATTGGAAGTGGAAGAGTCTATGTGTAACCGCTAAAATTCAGTATCTCTATGATAGTAAACGTTTATTGCCAAGACTAGATTTGAGTAAACGCTCTTGCTTCAAGAATGAAAATTCTGTGTTAAGTTTTTATTAATCTATTATGAAGAAATTCCACCATCTCACTATCATAGCTAATAAATTATGTCCGGCCCAATGCAATCTCAGATCAACTCGATCTATTGCTTATAAAGTGGGTTCTAAGAATTTAAGATAAATATAACAATTTGAAAGTAGTCTTAAAACTAGAAATATATAGATACTAAGTTGAACCATTGAAAGACAGTAGGATCATGTCTACGAGAAAAAGTGCACACCACTCACCTACACTTGAGTCTGAAACTGTTCTTGTGTTACAAGGCGGTGGCTCTTTGGGAGCATACGAATGTGGTGTCTATAAGGGCTTTAATAAGAATGGCATCATTTTTGACGTTCTGGCAGGTTCTTCTATTGGGGCTATAAACACCTCCATCATAGCGTCTGCCCAAAATGCAGGTATTGACGAACCATCATCTATTCTTGAAGACTTCTGGTTATCATTGTCTGAGAATATGAGCTTTCCGAATCAGTTCTTGCAGTCACCATTTCCATTCATGTCATCAGATGAAATGATGGCTATATGGTCTTCATTTTATTCTATGCTTTATGGCAATCCGAAGGCATTCCTACCTAGGTGGTTCAACCCAGATTCCAAAGATTACTTTATGCCTTACAAATGGACATATCTGTACGATAAAACACCCCTAAAAAAAACATTGAAACAATATATAGATATTGACAAACTTAAAAAAATCGACCGTCACAGAAACAATAATAATAATAAAGATAATAAAGCGCCTTCCAGACTCATAATAACCTCTACAGATATACAAAAAGGAGAACCTGTTATTTTCGATAGTGCTTATTCTGATATAGATATAGATAAAATAGTCGCATGTGCCGGATATCCATTCTACGGTTTAAGATGGACTGAGAAAGACGGCAAATATCTGTGGGATGGAAGTTTGCTTACGAATACGCCCATGTTGGAAGTATTAAGACGTTCGCCGCAGATAAATAAGAAATTTTATATCGTTGATGTCTTTCCACGTCAACAAAAAGAGCTTCCAACAAATATGATAGAAGTATGGCATAGGGCTAGAGATATTGTGTTTATGGATAAAACTGATAAGAATATTGAAATGCTGAAAGTTACCGAAAAATACCTATCTCTTATTAAGACTATATATGACATATTACATGATGATGCTGCAAAGGTTGATCAGACAACAAAAAATAAACTCAAAGAAATTGAATTGGAATATCACTCGTTAAATCAAAAGCATGGTGCATATATAACAGATTTAGTTAGAATTGGTAGAAGAGAAGGAAGCCTACATTATCTATTTGAAGATGCAGATTTTTCTACTTACAGAATTAAAAAGTTGATAGCAGAAGGAGAAAAAGACGTAGACCACATTCTAGCAAAACAGGACTAGGTCGATACTTTGTTTTTATTCGCGATCTGCTTTCATTTATGCATTCACTTTAAATATGAATAAAAGAGGTCATTGGTGTGGAAGGAATTGATAATTTTCCATTCTGGTTGCGATTTGCCCATTTTATCAATATCGTATTCATTACATTATTGATACGTAGTGGCATCGAAATATTAAGTGCCCTTCCGAAGCTATACTGGAATGATCATGCTAGACCTGGTACCGAATGGATTAAATTTACAAAAAAGAAAATGCCTGAAGACAGATTATGGATATCTTTGGAAGAAGAAGAATCGTTCTCTTCTTGGATTGCATTACCAGGACGCAAAAATCTTGGATTGGGAAGACATTGGCATTTTTTTTCCATCATTTTTTGGATAGCAAATGGAGCTGCATACTATTTGTTGCTTTTTACAAGTGATGAATGGCAGCGATTAGTTCCGACAACATGGTCAATCTTTCCGCAGGCTTTTCATGATGCAATATTATATACATCGTTTCACTTCCCGCCAGCCGGGCATCCTTATAATGCTATACAGCAACTCACCTATTTTGTAGTGATTTTTATCCTAGGTCCATTTATGATTGCAACGGGAGCAGCTATGTCACCAGCGATTGATGCAAGATTTCCAAGATATCCGAAGATATTCCGAGGACGACAAGTAGCAAGAAGTCTTCATTTTCTTGGCATGATTGCATTTGTTTTATTTATCATTATCCACCTAACTATGGTAATATCAGAGCGTTTTTCAGAAAATATGGGAAATATTGTATTAGGCCATACAACTAGTTTTGGAGTTGCAGTTGGTCTATTTACACTTATTGTCTTGTTTGTCATAATAATTCACATTTGGGTAACAGGAATATCGTTACAAAAACCAAGGGATATTCAAAATATTCTTGATATGGTGTTGGTTCCTACAAAATGGCTTTTGTTCCACAATGCGGTATCTAAACAACAATTTCCCAAATCAAAAGTTTCCTCCTTTTTCCGAATTAATGGGTATCCTCCTGACACTAATGAATACATAGAACTTTTAAAAAATAAATTCGATACTTATAAGCTTAAGATTTATGGACTGGTACAAAGCCAACTTGAATTCTCGCTCTCAGAGATCAATGCTATGAGCAAGCAAGAACAAGTTACTGAGCATTATTGTATTCAGGGATGGACGGCCATAGGAGAATGGGCTGGTGTGCCAATGCAGTACATTATATCGTTATGTAACCCGCTTCCACAAGCACGCTATGTTGTATTTCGCTCTTTTCAATACACTGACGGAGATGAATTCTATGAAGTACTAGATTTAGATATCGTAAAGCATCAGCAAACGATACTTGCTTACGAAATGAATGGTGAACCCTTGACTGTAGGACATGGTGCCCCATTGAGGTTGAGAGCAGAGACACAACTGGGATATAAAATGGTCAAGTGGCTTAGATCGATAGAATTTGTAAAAGATTACAAGAACATAGGCATGGGCCAGGGTGGGCATAGAGAAGATCATATGTACTATAGTCCACGTGCTGGAATTTGATATCCTATATTATGGAGACACACGAACAGAGTATCGTTATTGATTTTGTATCCAGTATTTACTTTTAGAGAAGTTCTTATTAACCAGAGTAACATTCAACATTATCTTACCTAAATTAATTTCCAATTAGGCACTCACAAATTGTCAAAAATAATCTTAAAAGTATCACGGTAGCAGCGTCATGTCATGTCATGTTACCTTTTTTCAGTTGTAATTTAGATATATTGTAGTGATACGGGCTTGACATTTAAGATTGGATAAAAATTACATAGGCCTGGAGATAGGGCTTTCTGATCTTAGTGACACAGCACTCAACCGCTTCGAAGGTCTATTAGATCTTCAGAGTTCTGAAGATTATTTAGTTGCCCCCAAATCCAAAATAGTAGCTATCACTTAGGGGGACACTCCATATATGAATATTCACTTCAGTAAATACAAAGGTAGCATAGAATAATTTCTAATAGGATCTATGCACAATAGTCATTCAGAATTTGACCAATATTTTTTAGTTAGCATAGTACGATGGACTGTTAATTTCAGGTTATGCAAGTGTTGAACAAATTCTGCACTTATTTGTAGATATCAGATAGCCAGATAAGGATTAAAACTTTCATTGAATAAAATTATTTTAATCATGTTTGTTCTACCCATATAAAATTTTTGATAGATCTACATTTTACGAATGCTATCTAAAGAGCACTAGTTTTATAGATGAAAATTATTAAATGAACATCTATACATATCAGATGTATGTCTGGAATAGCAGATGTACCATGGTAGGGTTGTTATTGGCTAGAATTAAAAAAAGTCTCGCACCATATTCTGTTTTTCATGAGACGTATTATTATTTATTGAGCCTCCTGTCTGTTGTTGTTGGTGGTCGTAGCATCAGTCATTTGCTCCTTGATTTTTTCAGAGCTGCTTCCCATTTCAGATCTCTTTATCATGGCTACGCCTGGTTTAAATATTAAATCTAGAGTCCAATCCCCCATAACCTTTAGTTTTTTATTTAGAGTTGGGAGATTGCCTAAATAGTAAGTACGCCAGAGCCACCATGATATAAATCCATGCAGTTTGATCCCAAATATCGTTGCCACACCTGTCCTTTTTCCTAATTCTGCCATCATTCCTTTTGTTTTATAATCAAATTTTGTTTTCTTGGTTTTTCCTTTTATTGCAAAAATGATATTTTTTGCAGCTACTTTTCCTTGTCTTATTGCATGCTGAGCCGTAGGAGGATAAGGCTTTCCGGTATTGGGATCGGTTATAGATGCACAATCACCAAGTGCATAAACACCATCATGATCAGGTACTTCTAAATAGTTGTTTGCTATTATTCGATGTTTTTTATCATGTTCACAATCAAGCTCACCGACTAGCTTACTTGGGCTTACGCCTGCAGCCCAAATAAGAGTATGACTAGGAATTGTAGTATTATTATCATCATCCAACTTTACAGCATTTTGAGTCGCTCCAACAACATGAGTATTCATTATAAACTCTACACCCTTGGCCTTTAGCTTTTCTAATGCAAACTTACCTAAATCCTCATCTATCTGTTCAAGTAATTTATCACCCGTGTGAACAAGTATTATCTTTACTTCTGTCATATAGATATTTTTGTAGAAATCCTTAATGGATTCGCGTACAAAATCATTAATCGTTCCCACTGTTTCAACACCATTGAATCCTCCTCCGACCACAACAAAAGTTAAAAGACTTTTTCTTAATTCTTTATTGTGTTCTTCAAGATTTGCTTGTTCGAGCATGTTTATAATATGATTTCTTAGAATAATGGCATCTCCAATATCCTTCATGGTAAAGGAGTGTTTCTCTATATCTACCATTTTAAAGAAGTTATTTTCACTTCCTAAGGCAATTACCAGGTAGTCATATTTTAGTAGGTGTTGATCCCAAGCAGTTGGATTAGACTGTCTACCAATTGCATGCATTATTACTACTTGTTTATTATCAAAATCGATTGACTTTACACTAGCCTCATTAAATTTGGCCTGTTTACAAAATTCCCGTATAGGCGTTACTATGTGTCTTGTTTCGATCATACCGGATGCAACTTCCGGAAGCATTGGAGTGAAGAGAAGAAAGTTGTCTTTACTTACCAGAGTAATTTGAACTTTTTTATCATTTTTAAATTTCTTTTGAACCCTTTTTAGAACCTCTATTCCAGCAAAGCCGCTACCCAGAATTAGTACTTGTTTGGTGTTACGACTTTGTTGGTGTTGGTGTTGTTGCTCTTGATACTGAGCGAAACCATTTGTATTATCGGACTTTGGCAACATCATTTCATCCCTTCGTAAATACCACTTATTTACTCCACATGGTGGTGATGCACCAAGTCATCATAAAATCGGACTGATTTTATATTAACAAACTCTAGCATTCCGTATCTTGATAGCTCTCTTCCAAAGCCACTTTTCTTTACACCGCCAAATGGTACTCTGGGATCTGATGCAACAACATTATTGACAGATACTATGCCAGAAGAAACCTTTCTCGATAGTTTTTCTGCCTTTTCTAAGTCTTGTGTCCATATGCTTGCTCCAAGACCATACTGAGTGTCATTTGCTAGTCTAATACCTTCATCTTCATCATTAACCACGAGTATCGGGGCCACAGGACCAAACACTTCTTCTTTGGATATACGCATCTTTGGTGAAACGTTTTTTATTATAGTAGGACAATAAAAATATCCACTATTTCCAGAACGTTCGCCACCTGTTAATAACTCAGCACCTTCTTTGATGGATTCATTAACGATAGATTCTATATTATTTAATCCTTGTTCATTTACCAAAGGCCCGATGTCAGTATCTTCAGACATAGGATCTCCCAACTTAAGTTTCTCAGCTTTTTGTACAAACTTTTCGACAAATTTATTTGAGATCTTCTTGTCGAGAATAAACCGCTTTGAAGCAATACAACTCTGACCGCAATTGATAAATCTTCCCTTGACGGCTCCATCTGATGCTTTTTCAATATCCGCGTCATCACAAACTATGAACGGATCACTTCCACCAAGTTCGAGAACACATTTCTTAATTTGCGATGTTGCTCTTTGGGCTACCTTTGCTCCGGCATATACACTGCCAGTAAAGGTCACAGCATTAACGTCTTGAGAATCTATCAGATTTTCTGCAACACTTGAATCACCTGTTAATGATTGAAATACACCATCTGGTAAACCAACAGCTGTAAACATGTTTTGGATTTCTAATCCACATTGCATCGTTGCACTTGCGGGCTTTAAAGCAATTGTATTACCAACCATCAGTGAAGGGGCGGCAAACCGTAAAGCTTGCCAATATGGAAAATTCCAGGGCATAATACTTCCTATTACCCCAATAGGCTGAAAAGTTACGAAGGTTTTTCTAGCATCAGTATTAATTATCTCATCATTTAAAAATGATTTTCCATTATCGGCATAATATTCTATTGCCCATGCACATTTTTCGACCTCAGATTTAGATTCTTTTATTACCTTTCCCATTTCAAGTGTTGCAGTTTTAGCGAGATGTTCTTTATTTTTCCTTAGTTCGGCAGCAAAATCATGAAGGAAGCCGGTCCTTTTATCAATACTTAGAGTACTCCATTCTCGAACATATGCATCCTTTGCTTTCTTAGTCGCTTCATTAATTTGTTGTTTATTTAGGATATCATATTCATCTACGATCTCCTCGGTTGCAGGATTTTTGGTCTTGATCGTTTTTTTATTTGACTCTTCGTATTGTTTCTGCTCTTGCTGAATCAAGGAGTTATCACTCCTCTTCCCATGATTTTACCATCTTTTAGTTTTGAGAGTGCCTCCGTTGCTTGATCCAATTTGAATTTATCTGAAACTACCGGTTTGATTATCTTTCTTTTTGCCAATGATACTAATTCATCCAAATCATTTAAGCTTCCTGTATACGATCCGATTATTTTATAAGCCCTAGTAGGCATTGTAACCAAGCTTAGTTTTAATTCTCCTCCATATAGCCCTACCAAAACTAACTTAGCTCTCCTTCTAAGGATTTGCATATCCGTTTCTACTGTCTTTGATCCATTAACAAAATCAATTACAGCATCGGCACCGATCTTGTCTGTCAGCTCCATTACTGTTTTTACTGGATCTTCTTTTTTTGAATTAATTATATTATCGGCATGTCCATCCTTTCTTGCGACCTTTAATTTGTCATCTTCTAAGTCTATTGCAATTATCTTCGCTCCAGCGATGGCCTTGGCTAGCTGCATAGCCATTAAACCCAATCCTCCTGCTCCAACGATTACAACGTTATCATCTGGTCGTAATCTAGCATTCTTTACTGCATTGTATGCTGTAAGAGCAGAGCACGATAGTGTGGCAGCTTCGTTGATATCAAGATCATCTTCTATTTTTACGAGATATCTATAGCTTGGAATAAGAACATGATCAGAGTATCCTCCATCATTATATATTCCCAATGATCTGGGTTTATCGCATAGATTTTCTTCTCCAATTCTGCATGCAGGACATGTTCCTTCGCCAATCCAAGGATATACCAGAACTTTATCATCTTTGACAAACCGATCTTCTGCCTCTTCACCCATACTTTCTATAGTACCTGCAATCTCGTGTCCAGGTGTTACCGGATATTTCACACCCCTGTCCGTGGTTTTTAGAAACGTGCCTCCTGGTCCCTCATACCCTCCTTCCCATAAGTGAATATCACTGTGACATACACCTGATGACAACACTTTAACTAACACTTGAGAACCTTTTGGTTTGGGGGTCTCAAGTTCCTGTACCTCCAGTGCTTCTTTCGGTTTTACAATTCGTGCAGCTCTCATACTAAAGATTGCGCAGCATTATATAAAATACTATATAAACAACTAAATAACGCATATAATATACAATAAGTGGAATATACTGCAAAATATTGCATTCACTTGCAATGTAATGCAAACCAACGGCGATTAAAAATAGATAATGTCTAATAATAACTTACAAATTCGTGATTCGTAATTGTATCATTACCGTCTACTTAATTAGTGACCTTTACCGTACGTACCACCTCTGGCCAAGTTAGCCCCTGCCTAAGCCTGCTGTATCCGGTTGTGGTATATACTTCTTTTTTACTTGGGCGTAAAATCCACTTTTACCTCTATCCCACTGCAAGACTAAGCATGATTTTAAATCCGTCATTACTGTAGCCCGCGGTATATGCAAAGCCGTTAAACTCGATGGTCAGATCATCGCTTTTCTCATAACATGGTATGATAGCATGGTAGAACACTTAATTAGGCCCCGGCTAATTAATTGCAAAATTCCTGGGCGTGTTAGCAATAGAATTACTAATAGAGACAATTGTTAGAACGGTACAAGTGCATGAATTGGCACGCCATCACAAGTAACCACATATTAACCTAACATGATCTGATGTATGGCAGGCAGTATATAATACGCGCCCACGGTTTTTATAAATGAAACGTTCTCATCAATGTATATGTACATCGGACAGTCCGTCTATACATATGATGTCTCATTTTTGAAAATATTTATAATGTGGTATGCTGTAAATCCACCTAGAACAGTTTTTCCGATATAACTAAACCGGATTTTAATCAAATATTATCCGATATGTTAAAACTTGTTTGTGAACTAAATACCTTGCTTTAGATTCATTAATTGCTACTATCTATAGATATCGGAATTTGTACTGTCGCCAGGTTGTTTCTGAGCCAGTGAATATATCATAAGTAATGATAATTTTAGCGTTTATTGAGCTCAGATTAATTTTGTCTTGTATGTGCATAGCTAGTTTGGTTGTGACCGGAAATACGAGCATGTGTAATTCTTGTACTACTCTTGGAGCGGTCAATGTTGTTGCTGATTCTCTGTAACTCTTTATAATTCCAGCTGCTGCATAACTATGACCTCCGCCACCTAATTTATAGGCGATCAAATCACATCTTATATTTGTTCCAGATCTTCTTCTGATACTTATCTTCCCGTCTTCAGCATATAATACTGCAAGTGTCACATTTGTTCTATCTTGAAATATTTTGTCCGCCAATAAGCTTTTAGACAATATTCTTGGAGCTTTAGTTATAGCAACAATTAAACCCTGTATATTATGTATTGAAAGTGATTTCATCGCAGATAATATAGCACATTCTTTGATAGGTAGATACTGTTTTTCGTACTCTTCCTGTAATTCTTCGTCCCAAAATATCCCTTTTGATGCCTTCTTTATTATCAACTGTAATTTTCCGTATCTATCAGGGAGGCTACGATAAAATGTAATAATCTCAGGCAGTGGCGGCAAAGTATTGATTTCTGGTAATCTTAAAGTCGAAAACGTGTGCAAACTTTGCCATTCTTTCACATGCAGTTCTTTTCTTAAAATCAAAATTTTTGACTACAAGTTCAGAAGCACAATTTTGTTCCTGGCCTTCTGATAAGATAAGAGTAGCAAATGATTGTACTCTTCTTCTTATTTCTCCTTGCCAACAATGATGGTCTAACCAAACTAAATTCCATCCTTTTCTCTTCGATTGATTTGACATCTTCTAAATTGTTGTTGTTAAGTGCTAAATCAAAAATTACAATTGTACCACTCTTGCTTGATCGATTCACATTAAATCTTATTACATCAGCGATTCTTTTTATGTTTTCATGTCCATAATTTGTAAGGAAGACTAGTGTATCTGGAAAAGCATTCTTCAAAATTGCTCCACAGAACAAACTATCAACATCTTGTTCATGAGTAATACACAGTATTCTTATTTTAGTGGTAGTAGTCCTAACCATGCCTTTAATTATCTACTTTATTGGATATTTGGGACAGTAAATATTATACTATCTCATCCAAATCCATAAAGGAGTAAGCAGCACCGTTGACAAAACACATGCAACTCCAACGTATAGAAAAATAAACATACAACACGGTAACATACAACTTAACTTCAGCAAAATGACAAGTAAATAAAGAGAAGGCAATCCTATCAAAGCCAAAGCCAAATCCAAGGAAACTGGTAATAGCATTATATTTTATAATATAATTTGTGCCAATACAGATACACTATCATAAGCATATCTAGTAATTTCTACTAATTTTCATCTTAGAAATAGCTTTCTTGATATATAGATAGGTATTGCAATTGAAATTGCACTTTAAAAAGGCACGTAGTGGAGATATATCGCAGAAACACTCTAGCACTAGCCCTTGTTATCGGTAGT
>Ga0209177_10000051_pt1 | contig 12553 bp, 10 predicted proteins | sample GAControl_FD_187519 | JGI IMG/M metagenome (GOLD analysis project Ga0209177, IMG submission 187519) | Agricultural soil microbial communities from Georgia to study Nitrogen management - GA Control (SPAdes) (version 2) | ecosystem: Environmental > Terrestrial > Soil > Agricultural land | place...
CGAATTGAACGACCCGTACAGCGTGCTGCTCTCGCCGAAAGAGCTCTCGACGTTCAACGCCCAAACCAACGGCCGCTACGCTGGAATCGGAATGGAAATCGCCGAGACTCAGGGCTTCATCACCGTACAGCGTGTATTCCCGCACACACCCGCCGAACAGGCGGGAGTGCAGGAAGGCGATCGCATCAACTTCATCGACACGACCAATACTCGGGGCTGGACGGTCTCGCAGACCTCCGATGCGCTCAAGGGTAATCCCGGCAGCAAGGTCCTCGTGAAGTTCTCCCGACCCGGGGTTACAGAGCTGATTCCTATCACCTTCACACGGGCCGTCATCAACATCCCGGCGGTGCCTTACGCCATCATGCTCGACGGCAACATCGGCTACATACCGCTCCTGCAGTTCAACGAGAGCGCGCGCGATGAGATCGAGAGCTCGGTCACGAAACTCTCCCGTCAGGGCGCGAAGGGCATCGTCATCGATTTGCGCGGCAATCCGGGCGGCATCCTCGATCAATCGCTCAGCGTCAGCAACCTGTTCCTTCGCAAAGGACAGCAGATCTCCAGCATTCGCGCCCGCAACGGCGAGAATCAGACATTCGTCGCCAGCGATGATCCGGTCGCTCCGACGATTCCGCTCATCCTCCTGACCGACGGCAGAAGTGCCTCGGCTTCGGAGATCGTCGCGGGTGCACTACAGGATCACGATCGCGCGCTGATCGTCGGGACCACGTCGTTCGGCAAGGGACTCGTACAGTCCGTATTCCCGCTCGAAGGCGGCTACGCACTCAAGATGACGACGGCGAAATGGTATACGCCCAGCGGCCGCTCGATTCAGAAGGAGCGCAAGCTTCTGCCGAGTGGAGAATTCGTCGAAGTGATGCCGGATTCGTTGGAGACTGATTCAGTTCGTCGCTCACGTCCAGCGTTCAAATCGGACGGCGGACGAGTCGTTTACGGAGGGGGCGCCATCACGCCCGACATCATCGTTCGGCCCGACACTCTAACGACTCCCGAGCAGAAACTCTTCAACGTTTTCGCTCCGAAGACTGCCGAGGTCAGGGCGACATTGATGGATTATTCGCTCGAGCTCAAGAAAACCGTCAAGCCCGACTTCGTGGTGCCACCGGCGTGGCGCGAAGAGTTCTATCGTCGGCTGCAGGCAAAGGGAGTCGCAGTGGACCGCACGCTCTACGAGCAGGCTGGTCCGGAAGTGGATCGTCTTCTCGGCAATACCGTCGCACGCCTTGCCTTCGGTGATTCGACAGCCAAGCGCCGCAGCGTCGCCGACGACAATCAGCTCGTGCACGCTCTCGACGTTATCAAGCAGAGCAACTCGCAGAAGGATCTCTTCGCGATCGCGGCGAGAGAACAGCAGGCGACAGCTTCAGCTTCAACCCATCGCTAAACCCGGATAGTCCGAAAAACTCCGGCGAGAAATCGCCGGAGTTTTTTTTCGTTCAGTGGCTACGGCCATCGGTGTTTGTTCGAATACTTGCTGCCGAAGACTGCCTTTAGCACCGCGCTGGCATCTTCGGCGCGCACCACGGCGTCGATTCGTCCGGAGACGAGAAGCGGTCGTGTGAACTGGCGATAGCGGTCGTAGCCATGACAGAAACAGAGCGGACCTTTGCGGGTGATGTCCCCAAGCAGGATGTCCGGCTCCCCGAAAAACGTCATCGCGTAAAAAAAGTTGAGTGTCTGCGGCCTGGGCAGATCGCTCTCGCGCGCGTTGCGCGGTAGACTTCCGTGTTTACCCCATTGGACATCGACTGCGACCTGGGATCTGGGCCACGCCGTGTGCAGGATGCGCCCATGCCAGTATGTCCACAGATCAACAGGGGCGTGAGTTGAATCGTATCCTACCCAGAGGACCTCTTCATCGGTGGGAACTGTAAACGGGATCCAGGATCCGTGGACATCATCCCGCCATAGCAAATGGTAGGCGATAATGGGGCGGGTGGGGTGCAGCACCGCCACCACCCGTTCGAGCGGGAACGTTTCATCCTTTTGTAGGTATAAGACCGGTGCCAGGCGCTGGGCCAACAGAGTTCCACTATCCGTTGGCGTAAGCACGCCTGGCAGATTGGTCGGTCGGAGCGGTATATGGGCATGCGGGCCGCACGCTGTGACGAGCACCAGCGTCAGCCCTGCGCCGAGCCGCTCATGAATCTCGATGGCTCTTCTTCCTCAAAAGGGTAGCCGTCAAAAAACCATATGCGACGCCAACCGAGCAGCGCCGCATTGTTGCAACTGGAGAGCTCATGCGCAAGCCACGTCCGAACGCGTACAATCCCGCTCAGGCACTGTTCCTTATCAGTAACGACCGCAGCGGATCTCCTCTCAGCTGTCCATCCTGCTCCGGCATAATCGAGCGCGACCCGCGCCAGGTGCCTCCGCCTCCCTACACCCACGTGACCCTTCGGTGCAAGAACTGCGGTCGCTCCGCGCATTACGTCGCCGGCGCCGCATAACCTCGTCCTCGATTTCTTGCACAAAACTTGCCCCCTCCGGGCACTGCCTTAGGGATAGTACATCAATCCGGTTACTATTCGGTGTTGCGTAAGGCGCAATCGCACTTCGCTCGCCTACGGTAGACGCTCTACGATTTGCCCTGTTGGGAGAGGATTAGTTCAATGGCAAGAATAACTGGAACGGTAAAATGGTTTAACGACGCCAAAGGCTTTGGCTTCATTTCGCGAGAGGGTGGACCCGATGTCTTCGTCCATTTCAGCGCGATACAAGGCAGCGGCTTCAAGTCTCTCGCCGAGGGGGATAAAGTGGAGTTCGAGGTCGTTCAGGGACAGAAAGGACCGCAAGCCGCCGACGTTACCAAAGCCGGCTGATAATTCGTTCGCGCTCGCTTGATAAAGCCCCGTTCTCAACGGGGCTTTTTTGCATCCATAGGTATCACAAAGCTGGCTTTCCACACTCGGCATTTGATTTGCTTTGATGCACAGTGAATCAGAAACTCGAACGCGAGGGTTAGAGATGGCCGCGATCTGGAAGGGCTCGCTCACATTCGGCCTCGTAAATATCCCGGTGGAGCTGAAAACCGCGGTGCGCGCGGATCATATCAGCTTCCGGCTCCTCCACGAAGCAGATCTCTCCCCCGTGAAGTACGAGCGCGTCTGCCAGGCGGACGGTCAGCCAGTGCCCTGGAACGAAATCGTCAAAGGCTACGAATTCGAGAAGGGTCGGTTCGTGGTAATGACTGATGAAGACTTCAAGGCAGCGGCGGTCGAGCAGTCCAAGACCATCGACATTCTCGACTTCGTCCAGCAGGACGAGATCGATCCTCGCTACTTTGAAACTCCTTACTATCTCGTTCCGGCCAAAGGCGGCGAAAAACCATACGCCCTGCTGCGTGAGGCGATCCGCCAGACTAATTCGGTCGGCATCGGCAAGATCATCATCCGCCAGACGCAGCATCTCGTCGGCATCAAAGTCGTCGGCGAAGCATTGGTGCTCGAGATCATGCGCTTCGCGAACGAGCTCGTGGATATAAACGACTTCAATTTTCCGAGCGCGGAAGTCGTCCGTCCGCAGGAGCTGCAGATGGCCGAGCAGCTCGTCTCGAATCTCGCCGAGCAGTTCGACCCGGCAAAGTATACCGACGATTATCGCGCCAACCTGATGCGCATCATCAAGGCGAAGATGAAAGGAAAGACCGCCAAGCTCGAGGGTCCCCAGGAAGAAACGCCGGACAGCGGTGTGCTCGACCTGATGTCGAAGCTGCGCGCGAGTCTCGAGGAAGGCACGAACAAGAAAGGAGCGGTTCGCGCCAAGACGAAGGAAGTCGCTGCAACCCGCAAACCAGCGAAGCCGCGCAAAAAGAAAACGGCTTAAGCTTCACACATGGCTGTTAAGTTGGCTGGCAGTGCGTCGAGCGCCCGCTCGCAACTCGCCGAGTACAGGCGCAAGCGTGATTTCAGTCGCACCGAAGAACCTTCAGGCGATCAACCCGCCAAACCCGCCAGCGCCGGACGTCTTCGCTTCGTCATTCAGAAACACGCCGCCAGCCACCTTCACTTCGACCTTCGCCTCGAGCTCGACGGCGTGATGAAAAGCTGGGCGGTGCCGAAAGGGCCCAGCCTCGACCCATCGGTGAAACGACTCGCGATGCAGGTCGAAGATCATCCCATCGACTACAACACCTTCGAAGGCACGATTCCGAAAGGAGAGTACGGCGGCGGCACAGTCATGCTTTGGGATCGCGGCACATATTCATCCGACACCGCCGCCTCATCCGACGAAGAGGAGGACGTGCTCCGCGAACAGCTGAGAAAGGGTGATCTCAAAATCACTTTTCACGGAGAGCGACTGCATGGATCCTTCGCGCTGATCCGCATGAAGTACTCGCGCGACGGGTCGAGTTCCTCGAAACCTCAGTGGCTACTCATCAAGCATCGTGACGAGTATTCGACGACCGATGATGTAGTCGCAGAGAACATGACCTCGGTCGACACTGGTCGCACAATGGATGAAATCGCCGAAGGCAAGAGCAAGGTCTGGCACAGCAACCGCGAGCCGAAGGCGAGTGCCGTTTCGACACGCGCTCGAAGTGTTGTTGCACGCGGGGCAAAAAAGCCCGAGAAGACTTCGGCGAAAATGCCTTCCTCGCTCGAGCCGATGTACGCGAGCATCGGTACTGAGATTCCCGGTGATGGCTGGACCTTCGAGCCCAAGTATGACGGCGTGCGTGTACTTGCCTACGCGACGTCCAGCGATGTGAAACTCATCACGCGCAACGGAAAGGAGAAGGCGAAGCAATTCCCCGAGATCGTCGGCGCCCTTAAGAAGCTTTCCGCGCAGCTGAAGAGACCGCTCGTGCTCGACGGCGAGATCGTCGCGCTCATCGACGGTGAGCCCGCTCGCTTCCAGGAGCTTCAGAGCAGGATGCACGTCAAGGACACACACATCATCGAGCGGCACACGTCGTCGACGCCTGCAGCACTGATTCTGTTTGACATCCTGATGGACGGTGACGAAGTGCTGCTCCACGAGCCGTGGTCGGTTCGGCGCGAGCGGCTGGTCAAACGCGTCGGGAAGCACGTGACGCCGCAAGTGCGCGTAACCGAATCAGTCGAAGGCAACGGCAGGAAGATGCTCGACCAGGCACGCAAGCAGGGCTGGGAAGGCGTCATCGCCAAGCGGGTCGACTCGCGTTATGAACCAGGCAATCGATCCAGGAACTGGCTAAAACTGAAAATTGAATTCCGTCAGGAGTTCGTCGTCGGCGGTTACACCGAGCCACGCCAGAGTCGAGAGCACATTGGCGCTATTCTGCTTGGCTACTTCGACAAGGATCGCCTTATCTACGCCGGCCATACCGGTGGCGGCTTCTCACGACAGGGACTCGTCGACATGTATCGGCGGCTCAAGCCGCTCGAGCGGAAAACGGCTCCGTTTTCGGAAACGCCGAAGACCAATGAAAAGGCTCATTGGGTGGATCCGGAAGTCGTCGTCGAAGTGAAGTTCAGCGAATGGACCGCGGATCGCCGTCTTCGTCAGCCAATTTTCCTTGGCGTTCGCGATGACAAGAACGCACGAGAGGTAGGACTCGAGAAGAAAAGCGTGCAGAAAAAAACGAGCAAAACCGAGCGCGTAGCGAGTCGCGAGGAAAAACAACCAGTGCGCGCCGCGACCAGAAAGTCACGTAAGAGCGCAGCGAAGGTCGATAGCGGATCCATCCTTGAGCAGCTGGTGGAAATCGAGAAGCGTCGTGGCGATGCTACGCTCGAACTCGGCGGCGGCAAGAAGCTCAAGGTATCCAATCTCGACAAAATCTTTTTCCCCAAGGCGAAATACACCAAGGGCGACGTGATGCGGTACTACGTGCGCATCGCTGACTTGATTCTGCCGACCATGAAGGATCGGCCCCTGGTCCTCAAGCGCTTCCCAAACGGAATCGACGCCCAAAGCTTCTATCAGCAAAAAGCATCTGAGACAACACCGCCTGAAGTGCGTGTCGAGGAAATAATCACCGACAACGGCGAGAAGCAGCCGCGCTACATCGGTGGAGACATGCTGACCCTTCTCTACACGATTCAGCTCGGCGCTATCTCAGTAGATCCGTGGCACTCACACGTTCCGACATTGGACTTCGCTGATTATACGATCATCGATCTCGATCCCGGACCGCGCGCCAACTTCCAGCGTGTCATGCAGGTCGCCAAGTGGGCCAAAGAGGTGCTCGATAGCTTTGGCCTCCACGCCGCGATCAAGACATCCGGGTCGGAAGGATTACACATTTATCTACCGCTGCCGCCCCGGACTCCCAACGAAGCGGCAACGCTCGTGGCCCAGGTGATCGCCACCAAGGTGGCTTCCGCACATCCGAAGGAAGCTACGATCGAGCGGATGGTGAAAGCGCGCGGTGCAGCGATGGTTTACGTCGACTACCTGCAAAACATCCAGGGAAAGACTGTAGCCGGCCCTTACTGCGTGCGCGCGAAGGCCGGCGCGACGGTGTCGACGCCATTACGCTGGAACGAGCTCACCGACGATCTCGATCCACGCGATTTTAACCTCGGCAACGCGGCCGAGCGATTTGAGAAGATTGGAGATATCTGGAACGAAGCGATGAAGAAAAAAAACTCGCTTCGAGCTTTGGTTTAGCGGATCCGTTTCTGGAGAATCAGCGCGTCAACTGACGCCTAGCGTCCGCCGTTCCCTACTTTGCGCAGCGGCAGCTCCATCTGGCCTCCTTCGGTGTCGCCATGCTTCGCTGCATCGCCGAAGATTGGGTCGCTCGACTCGTCAACCATGTGAGTGAGCTTGTAATAGAAATGGAGTGCGTGGATTGGGGCCATAAAACTTCTGTTGCCCGCGCGCGAGATGGCAACTGCCTCTTCGCGCACTCGACGTGGAAGATCACGAGCGGCTGGCAGTGAAAGCAGCCGCTGAATCTCCGCACTGTCTCGAGCGAGTAGTGCTGCGCACAAGCTATCGAGATACGCCAGCATTGTGATCAGGCCCCGGGTTCAGGGTGTTGGCCTTATGTACACATTGCAACTAATACACCGTGGCCGCAAGTAGTTCCGAGGGTCTGTGTTGATTGATTACTACCCCGTTACGCCCTCATGGATAGAGAAAATCAAACCTCACACCACGGTGGAGCCTACGCTTTTTCTTCGGTGAATAACGAAAAAGCTGCGCGGGTCTTCCTCGGCCTTCACTGCGCCATTCGTCTGTAGGTTCGACGAGCCAGGCGGCCTGTAGGGCACGACGGAAACTCGCTTTGTGCAAGCGTTTACCGAGCAGGAGCTCATACATCTGTTGCAGGTCGCTCAGCGTGAAAGTGCTCGGGAGGAGACGAAACGCGATCGGAGCCTGATCGAGCCTGCTTTGCATGACACGCGTTGCGGCCTCGACCATCGCGCGTTGCCGCGGAGAAATTGGCGGCAGATCCGACATCGGAAACCAGGTGTAGCCGGTGCGGGGTGACGCAGTCTCATGTGGCACCAATCCTACAAATGCGACTGACACCTCTGTGTCGCTTGGGTGGCGCCTTCCGTCACCAAACGCGGCGATCTGCTCGATCCAGCTTGGCTGCTCGCCCAAGGCTTCTTCCCCGCTCTTCGCAGCGGCGGCATCGAACGATTCCCCACTTTGAGCAAATCGCCAGGGCAGCGACCATCGTTCCCGATCACCGGCACTCCGCGTCAACAAAACCGCCAGCTCGTTTCGCATCGCCGTAACCAGCACCACATCTACAGTGAATGAACTGGCTCGGGATGATCGTTCGCGCATGGTGACAGCGAATTAGTCACCATCTGAGACTAAAGTCAAGATCGCGCGAGATGTTTGAAGAAAAATTGCCGAGTTATTTGACTGCGGCGGCGGGAACCAATGATATAAGACTGAAGATTCGAATCGTCAACGCGCCGGTCTTTCTTCGCCGGCTCCGATCACCGCATAGGGCGGAATGCTGATCGGCAGACGTCCCGAGATTGGCGCAGCTCCTGTCAGTGCGCGAGCAGCTGCAACTTGTGAAACCGGAAATCCGCCCCACGCTACGAGATACGTGCCGACCCACGGAAGTTGTTGGAGCAGATACGGATTACCGAACGCGACAACAATCGGCTTTCTCCCACGCGATACCAGCGTCTGGACAAAATTGGTGAATGCGTCGGGCGCGTTTGCACTCACCGCGTCCCAGCTCTGTCCCACATATGATCCGACAATCACCACATCTGCCGAATCTGCGGCGGCTAACAGGCGCGGATAGTTGAGTGTCGCATCCTCGGTCGAGGTGAATTCCGTCCGCAGTTTTGGCAGCCGTGTCCGTAGTTCGCCGTTGAATGAGTTTCCGGCGGAGAGATCCGCACGGCGAGCGAGGGTTATCGACAAAACTGTCTTCGTCGAATCGAGTACCGGAACCTGTCGCGCCGAATCGCGAACGAGCGTAATGGATTTTTCCGCCGCACGGCGTGCGACCTGAGCATCAGTGCTATCACCCACCGCGAAACGTAAAGCGTTGAGATCAACCAGCTTGCTCTGCGCGAGGCCAAGCTTCCGTTTGGTTTCGAGTACACGACGAACCGATGAATCGAGACGGGCCTCCGTATATCTGCCTTCGCCGATGCCCGCAATCACCGCGTCGATTGTCTCTGAGACATCCAGCGGTTGGATCAAAACGTCGATCCCGGCTGCGATTGCGCGCTTCGCGGCTTCGTCTGCGCCGTATTGGTCGAGCACTCCGCGCATATCCATCGCGTCGGAAATGATGATTCCGCGAAAGCCCATCTCGCCACGCAAAAGCCCTGTCACGACTTTCGGTGATAGCGTCCCGGGAACCCCGGATGAATCGAGAGCCGGCATTGCGCCGTGAAATGACATTATCGCGCCGACTCCGCTGTTCACGGCAGCCCGAAACGGCACCAGCTCCACGGTGTCGAGGCGACTTCTGCTTACTGTCACGACCGGTAAAGCCAAATGCGAGTTGACACCCGTGTCACCGTGACCCGGGAAATGTTTACCTGTCGCGATCATGCCGTGGTCCTGCAGACCGTGGATGAATGCAACGCCCATCCTGGCTGCCAGCGCTGGGTCCTCGCTGTAGGATCGCGTGTTGATCACAGGGTTCGCCGGATTGTTGTTGACGTCCAGTACGGGCGCGTAGGCGATGTGTATTCCCAGCGCACGCCCTTCCTTAGCGGTCAGTCGCCCCTGCTCATACGCGAGTGTCGTGTCGCGAGTCGCGCCAAGGCCCATCTCGGGCGGGAAGACCAAGGCGCCGCCAAGATCGATTGCGTTGGGGACGAAGTAGCCGCCGCGTGCACGGAATCCGGCTCCTGCTTCGAGGTCGGCGCCGATCAGTAGCGGCACCTTGCTCATCGATTGCAGCGCGTTGAGCTTGGCCGCGAGCTCCATCGGAGACCCTACCGAAATCGTGAACCCGCCAACCTTCTCCTGCTCAACGTATTGCGTGAGCCGCCGCCACTGTGGCGAATCGCCCGAAACGTAATCCCCAAACACACTCGGCCAAACGATCTGCGCCACTTTTTCGCGCAAGGTCATCGAGCGCATGACCGAGTCGGTCCACGCTGGCGAAGTTGTTTTCGGGTTGGAAGTGTTGCCGCTGCTTACTGTTGCGCAGCCAGCGGCGAGAAAAAGGAGAGGTAGAGCGGCGAACGTTTTCAACTTCCGCGTCCTCAGTGGGAGATCGTGCCCTTTTTGCTCGTGTCGATGTCCGACGACGCACCGCTCTTGAAGAGAAACGCGCTGAGATTGCGCGTCAAAAAAGTGCGAGCCTGCGGATCCATCACGTTCAGCCCGTAGTGATTGATAAGCATCGTCTGCTGCTTGAGCCAATCCGCCCAGCATTGCTGGCAGATCTCTTCGACGACGCGAGCCCCGATTTGTCCGGGGAAAGGAGGCTTAACGAAGCCTGCGCGAGTTTGCCCGCAACGCGCGCAGGTAACTGTTTCAGGCACGCGTAGCTCTAATTGCGCGCGTACCCGATCTCAGCCAGCCCGAAGAAGGAGAGTAATCGCAGATAAGCCCAGCCAATATCGAATTCATACCACTTTGCCTTGAACTTCGCGGAGTGTGGATCAGCGTGATGGTTGTTGTGCAGCTCTTCGCCACCCAGCCAAATCGCGATCGGCGAGATGTTCCGGCTCTCATCCTTGACGTTGAAGTTCCGGTACCCAACTGCGTGTCCGATGCCGTTCACGATTCCAGCGGCCCAGAAAGGTATCCAGATCATCTGGATTCCCCAGACCAGTGGCCCCACGAAGAAGCCAAAGAGGTAGATGTCGACGCCCATCATGATGACGATGCCCAACCAGTTCAGAGGCGAGAGCAGATGCCGCTCGAGCCAATCGTTAGGGGTTCCCTTGCCGTACTTGTCGAGAACGCCCGGCTGGCGAACAGTCTTTCTATAGTAGAACGCGCCCTTCAGGACGATGTTCCGCAGCCCTTCCATTAGCGGGCTGTGCGGATCCCCTTCGCGGTCAGCGAAGGCGTGGTGCTTCCGATGGCAGGCGACCCACTCCTTGGTAACGATCGCCGTCGAAAGCCATAGCCAAATGCGCATCGGAAGCGCAGCGAGGTAGTGGAGTTTGACACCCCGATGCGTCTGCGCTCGATGCAGGAACAGAGTAACGGACACATTCGTGAGGTGTCCGGCAACGATGATGAACAGCACTGGCTTCCACCACGCTGACGCCCAGCTTCCAAAATCCGGCATTACTTGCTCCTCTCGCTGGTATACTGGTACGCCTGCAATCTATCGGCAGGCTTCTCCTATTCCAAACGACCACATCATTGTCTCGTAACCGGTCCTGCAGGATTTGCTGGCGGCGCATTTCCCCATGTGTCATTCGCGGAATTCCAGTCGGGTACTGAGGGGTCCGGCCACAGCCTCACTCCTACAACCCGCGCTCGGGCTGGAACCACCGCTTCGAACCTGTTCCCGCGCGCCCAGATATTGACCGGCAAGCTCACATCCTGGGTCGTCCCGTCAGCGTATGCGAGCCGCAACCTCACCGGAAACGGGATCGACGTGTTCCGTCGAAGCTCGATCACTGCGAATTGCTCTCCGTCGGCCGTGCGCATGCTGACGCTGTCGATGCCGATGTCGAGGACATCGGTCGTATAAAAGAACGCGCGCCAGAACCACGACAGATCCTCGCCCGTCGAATTCTCAATGGTGCGGAAGAAATCGCCGGGTGTCGGATGCTTGAATGACCAAGCGCGAATGTACTCGCGAAACGCGGCATCGAACGTGTCACGGCCGACTACGTGGTTCCGAAGCGTCAGCATCACGACCGCTGGTTTCCGGTAACCGATTGCACCTAGCGCGTTTGGATCAATGTTGTCTGGCGCAGTCATCAGCGGCGATTGAGTTCCGGCCGCGACAGCGTCAGCCCAGTTCTTCAGATAGGTCGGATACGCCGACTGACCGGGATACCGTCCTTCCTGGGCGAATGCATTTAGATAGGTATTGAATCCCTCATCCATCCAGGCGTACCGACGCTCGTTAGATCCCACGATCATCGGGAACCACTCGTGTCCATGTTCGTGATTGATGGTGCCAAAGATTGAAGCCGGATCATCGGATCCGTAGTGCACCATCACGAACATCGGATATTCCATTCCTCCAACCGGTCCGGCCACTGATGTCGCTTGCGGATACGGAAACGGCAGAAACAGCTGCGAGTACTGTCTGATCGTCCATTGCGTTTGCTCGGCGGCGTGTTCCCAGGCTCTGCCGGCTTTAGGAAATTGATAGTAGGCCTGCGTCAGGACTCCGTTCCAGCTCGTCGCGTCCCATCTGAAGTCAGGGGCACCTGCCCACGCGACGTCGTGTACGTTGTGCGCGCGAAAGTGCCACGTCTTCGTTCCAGGCACGTTTCGCGTCCTGGCGGCTGCCGCTTCGCTCTGCGTGATGATGGCAATCACTTCACTGCCGCGTGACGCCGACGCAAGCCGTTGTCGCTGCGTCGCGGTGAGAACTTCATCCGGATTTTGCAGCACGCCGCTCCCGGCGACGACATAACCGGCGGGCACCGTTACGGAATAGTCGTAATCGCCGTACTCCAGATAAAACTCGCCCTGGCCGAGATACGGGTCGGTGTTCCAACCGCGCACGTCATCGTAAACAGCCATGCGCGGATACCACTGAGCGATCTCGTACAGAAGGCTGTCGCGTCCCATTCGATCCGACCCATGCTGGGGTACTCGGAACGAATAACGGATTGCGATGGTCGCCTTGCCACCGCGAGGTATCAATGGACTCGGCAGATCCAGTCGCATCATCGTGTCGTTGATGCGCGGCTGCACTGCAGCACCGTTTATCCGGATATCGCTGAAGGTGTAGCCCCCCTCGAACCCTCTCACGCCCCAGCGAGAATCTGCCGGAAACAGGGCCGAGCCTTTACTGCCAGTCCTGTAAAGGTTCTGGTCGGCTTGCACCCACACGTAACGCAGCGTGTCGGGCGAATTGTTCGTGTATCGGATCTCCACCGCACCGCTGATCTGCGTGGTTGCCGTATCGAGGGATGCGTTGATTGTGTAGTCCGCACGTTGCTGCCAGTAGTCA
>Ga0209177_10000058_pt1 | contig 12192 bp, 11 predicted proteins | sample GAControl_FD_187519 | JGI IMG/M metagenome (GOLD analysis project Ga0209177, IMG submission 187519) | Agricultural soil microbial communities from Georgia to study Nitrogen management - GA Control (SPAdes) (version 2) | ecosystem: Environmental > Terrestrial > Soil > Agricultural land | place...
GGCGGCCAGGTGCGGCGCGACGACGGACCATGCCAGCAGCTCGCGCGGGACCGTGAGCACGTGCACGTAGCCCTGGCGCCAGCCCTGCCACAGATCCTTGGCGCGGGGGCTGTGGCCGAAGGGGTTGAGCGGGCGCTCCGCGAGCCACGCGGGATTGCGGAGCTCCAGCTTGCGCTCGATGAGCCACTTGCCCATGTGCTTCGCCCACCGCACCCGGAGCGCCGGGTCGTAGGCCGCCAGATCCTTGACGAACGAGCGGGGCGGGGTCATCAGCTGGACCGCGTGATCGAGGTCGGGTTGACCGGATCGTTCAGGGTGAAGTGCATCACCGTGGTGGTGCCATTCAGCCCCTTGACTGACACGTCGGTGCCCACGATCACCTTCTCGGCGGTGGCCGCCGCCCACAGCATGTACATCAGCTGCGCCAGCGTGGCCTGCGCCCCGTCAGCCGCGTAGCTCTCGGTCATCACCGTGTTGAGCACCGCGTCGGCCACGGCCGCCGGGGTGGCGCCGCCGCTGGCGTCCACGATGTTCGGCACGGTGAAGGTCAGCTGGTCCGTCTTGGCCTGGATGGTCGCCAGCGTGGTCGTGATGCCGGCGGCCGGGGTCGCATCCACGATGTTGGGCGTGCTGAAGGTCAACTGATCGGTCTTGGCTTTGATCGCGTCGATGTCGGCCGAATCGCCGCCGAGATTGCCGACCACGTAGCCCGCCGTCCCAGCCGCGTAGGCGCCCGGAATGGTGGTGTTCCATGGATCGCCCGCCGAGGCCGCCGCGTTGAGCTTGTTGCCCGTGGTCCCGGCCGTATTGTGGCTGGAGGCGGTCTCTTCCCACACCGCGGCCGCGATGGTGCCAACCGAGTTGAGGCTGCGCGTGGTCGCGCCCCAGACGGCCGTCGCCACGTCGGCCACGAGGGTGCCGAAGGACGTTAGCGTGCGCGCGGCGCTGGTCCACACCTTGTCCGCGCACGCCTGCGGGAAGTCGCCCGCGATCTGGAGGATGGCGGCCACCTTGCCGGTCGCGGGGAAGGTGAACTGGTCCGTCACCGCCTTGATGGCCGCGATGCTCGAGTTGGCCGGGGCCGGCAGGTTGCCGAGGATGTTGCCGGCCTTGCCCGAGGCATAGGCCCCCGGCAGGCTCACGTTCCAGGGGTCGGCGGCCACGCTCAGCGCATTCAGCACTGCGCCGGTGGTGCCGGCCGTGTTGTGGCTGGCCGCGACCTCGTCCCATACGTCAGAGGTCAGCGTGCGGGTGCCGTTCAGCCAGACCGACGCCGGCAGGCCGGCCAGCGTGGCGCCATACCCGTCCGTGGTCGTCTTAATCTGCGACACCACCGTGAACACCTCGGCCGCGCCCGAGGTCTCCAGGGCCATCGTCAGCGAGGAGACGAACGAGGAGCCGTCGGTGGCGAAGAGGTCGATTTGCACGGCATCGGCGCCGGTGGCAAAGGCCGCGTTGGGCACGTCCAGCCGATAGGTGCCCTTCATGTTGGTCGCGTCGGCCTCTTTGACGCCGCCGGAGGTCCAGGCCGTGGTGATCGCCGCCAGGTCCGACAGCGTGATGGCCGTGGGCGCGACGGGCGTGCTCACGCCGACGCGCCAGTAGTAGGCGGTCAGGCCGGCGGCGACCTTCCCGGTGATCTCCGTGCCGTCGGCGATGGCCCGCAGCTTCGGCATGTTGATCGTCACGCTGGTGCTGCCGGCCTTCACGCCGCCCGCGATGCGATCGCTCACTTAACTCCTCCCAAACGAGTACCGGCCGAAATCGAGCGGGATGACCGCCGCCGGCACCGCCTCAAACGTGGCCTGCGAGGCCTCCACGATGTTGGTCGCGCCCTGCGCCACGCCCTGGATGCCGCCATACCCCCCCGTGGGGATGACGGCGTCGATGGCCCGGAGGCGACGCCGCCCCGCCCACCAGCCGCCGATGACGGTGCCTTTGGCGCTGACCGCCAGATCATTCGGCAGGCTCAGGCTCGGCAGCGTCAGGCTGGCCAAGGTCGTCGCCACGCCGCTCACCCAGCGCGCGAGGAAGAGGGACACCGGCCCGGCGTCCGCACAGAGCAGCCCGCAGGTGTAAAACGTCGATGCGCCGCCGGTCGAGAGGCGGCAGCAGGCGCCGATCACTTGCGTGCCCGCTCGATCCGTCGGGAACGTCACGATCGGCAGGCGAACCCGGAAGTCATTGGTCTGCAGATCCACGTTCAGCCGGTCGATGCGCGTGGCGCCCCCGGCGTTCGCGAGGGAGGCCTTATTGCCGCTGATGCCCCAGCCGCTCACGACCGAGACCCAGTCATAGTCGGCGTCGAGGTTGTTAGCCTGGTCGGCGTGCGTCCACGTCTCCGTGATCGGCAGTCCGACGCCCGCCGTCTGCACAAAGTCCGGGGTGAAGACGCGGCTGTAGCCGCCCGTGCGCAGGCGCCGGAAGGGCATCAGGGCTCCGTCACGATCAGCTCGTCGAGCTGCTTGGCGTTGGTGGCCGTGAACTTGAGCGCCACCGTGTCGCCGTTCACATCGCCCGCCGCCAGGGTGATCTTGTACCAGCCGCTCCCGATCTCCGACACGGCGTTGGCGCAGGCGGCGAAGGCGGCGCCGTCCAGCGACCGCTCGGCCGTCACGGTCAGGCCCGTCTTGGGGTCACCCGTGGCGCTGTCCGACATGCGGAACATGTAATTATTGAGCGCCGTATTCTTCTTGATGCCGGGCGGATTCGAGGAATAGAGATCGCGCGGCACGTAGGCCGAGGCGTTGCCAAACGTGAAGAAGTCGAGCCCCTGATCCTCGACCGCCTTCGTGCCCTGGTCGATGATGTCGAGCATGAGCACGCCGCCCGTGGTCTCGCCCGTGGTCAGCGTGAGCTTCCATGACTTGCCGACGGCCGTGGGCAGGTTCGTCGTGTTCGCCAGCGCGCCGCCGTCGATGCTGAGCTTCACGTCGCCGGTCGCGGGCGTCCAATCGCTCGACCCAGCGAAGTCCGTGCTGCCGCGCACGATCATGCGGAAGTACACATCTTGCGACGTCGCGTAGCGCACGGGCACTTGCATGCGGGGCTCCTAGAAGACCGCCAGGGCCGCGCGGCCGGTCAGGGCACGAGGATTCGGGGCCGCTGGGGCGCTATCGGGCTCGACCAACGTGTCCACCCCGGCGGTCATGGCGACAAGCCCCGCCCAGTCCACGCCCGGGTCGGTGCCATCCGGCGCCGTGCCCTTGAACCCGACGGTGAAGGCCGTGGCCTGGCTGTGATTGCCCACATCGCCGGACCAGCGCACGATGTTCGTGCCGCTGCCGCCGCTGATGATTCGCTTGAGTGCTCCGCTGACCGTCAGGCGCACGAACTGGCCCGGCACGACGGTCGCCGGGAACGTGCCGCTGATCGTGAGGGCCAGCCCATCGCTCGCAATGGTGCCGGTGCTGGCATACACATCCGTCAGGCTGTAGTTGCCCCGGAAGCGGCTCGGCAGGCCCGTGGGATCGGGCGTCGGATTGAGGTAGCCGATGCGATCCTGGGCGGTCAGGATGGCGTTGTCGGGGAAGGCGCTGTTGGCCGTCGCCCCGGCGCCGACCAGGACGTTCCGGGCGTGCGAGTACGGGGCGGTCCAGTATTGTCCGGTGCCGTCCATCATCTGGCACCCGGCATGGGTCAGCCCATCGGCCACGTTGGCGTCGAAGTCGAGGTCCGTGGAGTATTCAGACGGCTGCGGGATGCCGTTGCCCAGTTGCGGCATCGTCTGGATCACGGGGATGGCTTTATAGGTATGGAAGCGGACGAAGGTATTGTGGGCGACCTGCATGGGGGAGTTTTTCCCGTACCGCGGACCGGGCCACACGTCTGCCGAGCGCTTGCAGCCATGCCAGAACGCAAAATTGGCCTCGCCGTCGGCATAGGCCCCGACGGGGCTCGCGCCATTCACCCCGAGCTTGCTCTTGTCGCCCGTGTCCTCCTGGACGTTGTGCGTGTACGAGAACCGTTCGCCGAGCCAGATTTCAGCGGCATTGATCGCGTTGCCGTGGATGCTCGGGCCGGGCTGCATGCCGCGCGCGTGGTTGTAGCGAATGGTGAAGTCCTGGTCCCGCGTGAACGGCACGGGCATGTTCCAGAACTGCCCAAAATTGGACTGGGCTCCGAGATTGTTCGCGCCCGCCTTGAACGTGCCATCGACGCCGGTGATCGTGTCCACCAGGGCCACGGCCCCGGTGAAGGGCGAGCCGATCGACCCGGCCACGAACGCGGCATAGGGCCAGGGCGCGCCGTTGTTGTGGCGATTGGTGACCATCGTCTGCATGAACGGCTCAAGGCTGAAGCCCGCGTCATTGATATGGAAGGAGCCGTTGGCTTGGATCGTCATGGAATTGACGACCTGGCGGCCCTCCCACTGGTTGGAGGGATGGATGCGCCAATACTCTCGGAAGTTCTCGACGATGTTGCCCTCGAAGAGCACGCGCTCGCCGCCCTTGTGCTCGATGATGGCCTTGCCCCGGTTGCTGTAGGCGCCCTCGCCCACGCGCAGGCGGCCGTCGTTGGGCGAGATCAGGTACGGGAAGGTCGCGCTCGTCGGATAGGCGCTGGCCAGCGTGCAGCTCAGGCGATTCGCGGCAATCGACTGGATCTTGCGCCGGGTCATGCGGACGTTCGCCCCGTCCGCGATGCTGGCGTCGTGCTCGGAGGCGAGCGAGAAGTAGTGCGCGCGGCGCCCGGCGATCCGGTCACCGACCGTCAGATCGTCCTCGCAGACGACCTTCGCCGGGAGCGGGGCGTCCAGGAAGGTCACGCTCGTGCCGCTGACCTGCGCGCGATCCTGCGTGGGCGCGGTCAGGCCGCTCACGTGGATCATGTGGCCGTAGAGCGGGTAGATGACGAGGTTCGTCTGGGCGCCGCCGGGCCACGGCTGGGTCAAATTGAAGCGCGAGCCCCCGGAGCCATCCCCACCCGGTCGAAAGCCGTAGGGTTCCCCGGCGATCTCCCGCGCGATGCCCGTCGCCGGATCGTAGATATACGTGCCCTTCTCAAAGCACTGCCCCGAGAACATGTCGACGTTGTCGAGCCAACTCGGCGTGCCGGAGACGTAACTCACCACCCCAGCGGCGTCGATGTTGACCGTGTAGGGGCCGGAGGGCTGCACGTTCACGCCCGGGGACGGCTCCGTCGGGAGCCAGAACTCGGGGCGCCAGATGTGACAGCGGCGGAAGACGATGTCGTGCGGGTTCTCGCCCACGTAGTAGGCGCCGCCCCCGGAGCCGCCCGTGAAGAAGAAGTTGAGGCATTCCGCCCCGACGTTCTCAAAATACCAGGTGCTCCCACTCGTGAACATGTGGATGCCCGCGTCGCCCGCCGTGTGCCCGCAAAAATTGGAATAGGTCGAGTTGATGACGGTGTAGTTGCGGACCGGGCCCGTCACGTAGGCCCCGCAGAGCTGATGGCTGGCATTGCGGGCGGGATCGCTGTTGAACAGACAGCGGTCCCACGTCAGATGATGCGGTTCGGTCTGATTGTTCGGCGTATTCCAGCCGTGGCCGGCGTCGAAGCCAAACCCGTCGGAGAACTCAAGGCCCACGAACCGCCAGTAGGCCGGATAGGGGGCGGCGGTGAAGTTGATCGACGCGCCGACCGGGAAGTAGGGCAGCAGCGGCGTCGCGCGCGTCTCGTTGTTGACATCGTAGCCGGCGTCGATGTGCGTGACGCGGTTCGAGACCTTCATCACCGTCTTGCCGCCGGGATAGGCGGCGTTCGTGAGGACGCGCGTGGCGGGCGGGATGCTCGTCTTGTTCGCGAGGTCATAGAACTTCTGGCTGCTGCCCGACGGCAGGCCCATGACGATCAGGATGTCCGACGGGTTGCCGTTTTCCGGCCGCGTCGGGTAGCTGCCGCGCGCCTTCACGGCGGCCTCGGTCGGGAGCAAGGTGTTCGTGAGTTGCGTGCCCGGGGCCACGACGATGGTATCGCCGTAGCGCGCCACGTCCACGGCCGCCTGGAGCGTGGCGTACTGGCTCGGCACATAGCGGGCCGTGCCCGAGCGGGGGCCAGGGCCAAGCAATTCGGCCAGCAGGGGCTCGGTCGGCAGGATCGGCGGGCTGACGAGGGCCATCAGTGGCTCCCGCGCCCGGGACCGCGCCAGGAGCCGCGCCAGCTCGCGCGGCCGAGGCGCGTCAGGAGCGGATAGGTCGGCGGGGGGGCCGGCGCGCCCGCCGCGACCAGCTCATAGATCGCGCCGGCCGGCTCAAGATCCAATCCCCCGGCCTCGCGGTAGATGCTGGATACCGGATCGCCGCTCAGCCCGTCCACATGGCTGAATCCGGCCAAGCCCCGGACGGCGTCGGGAATGCCATAGAAGGCCGCGGCCTCGGCCGCCAGCCAGGTATGGCTGTACCACGCATTGCCTTCGGGTAGGTTCAGCGGAATGCTGCGATCCCCGATCTGATCGTCGTACCAGACCGCGCGCCCATACCACGAGGTCACTTCGAGCGCATAGATGTCGGCGCCCGGGATGTTGTTATGGACTGCCGTCAGCGCGTCGTGCGCCTGAATGACGTAGGTGCCGTCGTCGGGTTCCACCGGGGTTGTCTGGCCCGGTTGAATCCCAATCGTGACGGGCAGCGGCGGGCTCTGCACCTTCGCCCAGGCGATGAAGTCCAGGAGTTCGTCCATGATCGTCTGGCCCAGATGAAACCCCACGTCGGCGGTGAACCAGTCCACGAAGATGCCGGCGGCGCGGCACTTGGTGAACCACGTCTTGAGCGTGGCGCTCGACCCCACGGTATAGATCGCTTCCCACTCCCCGATCTGCAGGGCCGGGGTGACCGCCCGCATCGCGTCGTAGAAGGTCTTGTAGACGGTGACCGATTCGTCCTCGGTGTAGCCGAGCCCCATGGAGCGACCGCGGGGAGTATCCACGTTCAGGATGCTCAGATGGGCACCGCGGGAGGCCAGATTGCTCAGCACCTCGTTCATCGCGGTGATGCCGATCCCGGTATCCGGCTTGTCGAAGACCGCCGCCGACTCGACCCCAATCGGAATGTTCCACGCGGTCAGCTGCTCGAAGACCCCGTTATCCCGAAGGTGCTCCCAGGTATTCAGCTTCAAGGCCCAAGGGTTGGCCGGGTCGATGTGGGTCAGATGCCCCTCGTAAAAGAGCATCGCGCTGATCTTGTTGCGGACCGAGGCCCAATCGGCCTGCCGGGTCGTGAACATGCTGACCATGTCCGTGGTGTCGATGTCGGACTGATACCAGAGTGTGGGGGGCATCAGGTGGCCCTTAGCTGCCGGCCTGTGCGCTGGGGTGGGCTCACCGCTAGCCCTCGATGAAAGCCGTCAGACCCGACTGACACGTGCCGGCGTTGTCGCCGATGAAGACACACGTCCCGTCGGACCCCGCCTCGAGCATCGACAGGAAGTGGTAGCCAAGCCCCGGGGAGCCCCCATAGGTGTTGACCGACGCGGCGTTGATCGGCGTGGCGGATGTGACATAGCTCTCGACCGAGAATCCGCTGATGGTCGTTGAGGAATCGAGCCCGATCCCGGTCCGCGCGCCCCGGGCGGAGTTGCCGGAGAGTCCCACCAGGGCGTAGAAGGCGGCCTGCACGGTCAGGCTGGCATCTCCGGTCACATACTCGACGCAGTTGAGGGGGGCCGTGGCCCCGTTGGCCACGCGGACGGTGTTGGTCGTATAGCTCCACGTGTTGGTCGTATCCTTGACGAAGAGCGGCCGCCGCACGCGGTTGGAGTAGTTCCACAGAAACCGCTTGGCCCCCACCTGCGTGGTGCCCGTGTAGCCGCCGGAATCCTCCGTGGTCGTGGTGGACGTGGTGCGCAACGTGCCGAGGTAGCGCCGCGTGAGCGCGCCACTCTTGACCAGGATGCCGTCTTGCGTCGTGAGCGCATCCGCGCGGGTCGTGTCGTTGGTCCACGCCGCCGAGAGCTCAAGCGTCACGGTGCCCGAGGAGTCGTAGGCGAAGACGTCGTAGTTCTTGCCGCTCGTCAGCGTGCCGAGGGCCAGCGACTTGTCAGCCGCGAGCGAGTAGAGCCCCCAGGACGTGCCGTTGAAGAGGGCGAGGCGGTTGCCCGTGTAGGGCGTGAGATAGACCGTGGTCTTGCCGGTCTGATCGGTCGTGCTCACCGGGACGCCGGTTTCGAGCGTCAACCGACACTCGTTGATCGACGGCATCAGCGTCAGGATGTTATTCGTCAGCAGATCGGCCATCGCCTACGCCCCCATGCGGACGGCCCTAGCCGCCCTGCGTCACGCGCACTTCGACGCGCGACGGCGCGCTAGTCGTCGCCCCGGTGCCGCCATTGGCCGCCGTCGCCACGAAGGACTGCACGCCGGTGGCGCAGTAGATGCCGCCGAAGTTGATGTTGACCTCCACCGCCCGCGTCGCGGTGCTCGCCGGCAGCTTGACGGCGAAGTCCGGCGCGGTGGTGCCCGGCGTCGCGGTGATGCTGTCCCACAGCATCAGGTAGGACGCGGCGGCGGCGTCGGGGTTCAGGCGCACCTTCACGGAATCCAGCCGACAGGCGCCGGAGTAGTCGGTGACCGCTGTGGTGTCGGACCAGGCCGTCGAGACGGAGGGGGCTGTCGCCATTAGGCGTCTCCTGGGCGCGTCACCATGCGGAGGCTGATGCGCACTTGGTTGTAGAGGTCCACCTCGGGCACGTACTCGCCCTCGGGCGTTCGCGCCACGCGAATCTTGAAGGGCGTGATGTGGTCGAGATCGCGGTCCAGATCCACGTAGGGCTGGAACCCGGCCTGGAGCACCTTGTCGAAGAAGACGTGATCCTCGCCGATCAGGCCCTTGTGCTCGAACCACGCCGCGGTGGCCCACGGGCAGTCGCGCTGATGTGCGCGGTGCCGCGACTCCTCCTCGAGCGTGTAGGCGTAGGGGCACGCGCACTCCCCGCCCGCGAGCTTCGTGAGCACCGGGCGGCGGATCAGCACCCCCGCCTTGCCCGCCGAGACCACCGGGAAGAGGCCGGTCTTGCCCCGCGTCTCCTCGGGGGTCACGTACTGGCACGAGCCGTCCGGGTTGCGCACGGAGTAGGCCACCGGCCAGAACGGAGGCTTGCGCTGGAAGTAGAGCGGCAGCACGCAGTCCACCTGGCGGTCCAGCAGCTTGATCAGCAGATCGCCCGTGAAGGCGTGGTCGTCGTCCATGATCCACACCCACTCGTCCTTCGGGCGCATGTCGCGGATGAGGTCGTTGCTGTTGCTCGCGGTGTCGTAGCCGATGCCGTACCGCTTGACCGAGCCGGGCGGGGCCAGCACCGCGTCGAAGCAGGCGTGGAACTCGGTATAGCGGGCCAGCTCCCCGCACGACAGCCCCACGACGCCGGGAGGATGCGCCACGTCGGCGAGCATCATCGAACCATCCCCCGGCGCCGCGCAGGCACGCTAGGCGTAGACGAAGACGATGGTCGGGGCGTTGGTGGCGTTCACCGCCGTGGTATTGACCCCGCTGGTGACCGTCACCGCGCACGACAGCGCCGCGCCGAACGCGGTCGCCTCCGTGCTGTTGTAGAACACGATGGGCTGCCCCACGCCCGCGGCGTTGGAGAGCTTGATGACCATCTCCGGCGGGGTGGTCCCGAGGGTCACCGACGCCGAGGAGGTGTTGAACAGCTGCAGATACCCGGTGGTGGTCGCGCCGCTGGCCGTCTTCACATAGATCATGGCCAGCTGCACGCCCGCGTTGGTCTTGATGTCCGCCTTGGCCGAGGTGCCGACCACGGCGGTGACGAGGTCGTCCTGCTGGAGGTGCTGGCGGCCGGCCGAGCTGCGCATGTAGCGCACGGCGTCCTGAAAGCCGTCCGGCTCGTAGGCCATCCGCGCCTCGAGCGAGTAGAGCGTGTTGGCGTTGCTCATAGGGGGGTTAGCTCCTCACGCGCGCCGAGCCGCCGAGGTTGACGTAATCGCCGGCCTGCTCGCGGTGAATGGTGCGTGCCAGGTTGGTGACCGCGGCCCGCTCGGGGTCGAGGCCCACTGCCTCCGTGTTCCAGCCTTCTGCCCGCCCCAGATCGCGCGTCAGGGCGCTGGTCTCCAACACGTCCATGCCGACCGCGTTGACCCAGTCCTCGGGCGCATCCGTGACGCCGTAGCGGCGCAGGAATTGCCCGTCCGTGGTGTGGACCCAGTGCTCGGGGTTCTGGCTGGTGAAGAGAAACGTCGCGGCTTCGAGCGGGATCACCATCGTGGTCTTGCCCGGACGGAAGACGTAGGGGATCTGATCGTACTTGAACTCTTTTTGCTCGCCCGTGCGATCCACGATGGTGACCATGCCGTTCGCCGCTCCTTGTCTAGTCGTTGTGGACCACGACGATGGAGCTCGTGATCCCGTCCAGCCGGAAGCTGCGGGCTGGGTAGTCGTTGTGGAAGTTCTGCCAGATGCGGTAGACCGCCTCGTAGGAGTCGCGGAGGGTGTCGCCGGTGCCGACCTGCTTGAGAATCGAGCCGTCGTCCTGCATCCACTCGCCGCTGATGGCGGTGTACTTCATGAGCCCCGAGCGATCGACGCCGAACATGGTGCCGTAGGGGCAATACTTGTCCACGCGGATCGGAATGCCGCCGAAGGTGAGCACGCCGCCCTTGGCCGCCTTGGTGCCGGCGTCGGGCGAGGAGAGATCGCCGCCCGCGTAGCGCCGCTCGGCGTCGGTCATCGCCAGGTAGGCCCGGCGCACGGCCTGGTGCGTGATGAGGTCGCTGATCTCGCCGCTGCCCTTCTCGTCGGACACGTCGCAGCCGCGCTGGATCACGTCGGCGGAGAGACCGCCCACGGAGCCGATGACGGTCGAGGCGTAGATCGGGTAGAGCGTGCGGTTGACGTTGTGCAGCGTGGCCACGTAGGTGCCGTCGTCGATGAGCCCGCCCAGGCCCATCGCTTCCTTCGCGTAGCCGGTGTCGGCCACGTCGGTGACCGAGGTGTTCTGCGCGGTCACGATGTAGTCGTTGTCCGTCCAGGTGACGGAGGGCGAGACGGTGATGGTGGTGCCGGCGGCCGGGATCGTCTGCACGACGGTCGCCGAGGAGGCCCGGAGCGCGCCCGTGGCCGGGTTGATCGTGGCCAGGATCTGCCCCTTGTACATGAAGCGCGAGCCGTTGGTGGCGGTGGCCCCAGTGCTGGTCCAGCCGCCGGGGGTGTCGAGCGTCTGCGTGGTGCTGGTCGCTGTGCCGTTGACGAAGGCGACGATGCCGCGGCCGTCGCCGAAGATGGTGCGCGCCTGCGCGGCGGCCATGTCCTTCACCAGCCCCTGCATCTCCTGCGAGAGCGCCCGCTGGCCGGCGAACCGGCTCGAGGACGAGTGCTCCATGACCTGCTTGGTGAGGCGGATGCGGCCGTACATGTACCGCATCGGGATGCGCACATCGACGTACTGCTGGCGCCCGGCGGTCGGCAGCGCGCCGTCTTCCGACGCCCACCCGCTGCCGGGGTTGCGGCCCACGCGGGCCTCGTATTCGACGAACTTGCCGCCCCAGCTGAAGTTGTCGGAGCCCTGGAACATCTCGAGCGTGGGCACCTGCTGGGGGATCAGCTCGGCGAGCTTGTCCTGATAGACCGTCCGCAGGACGGCATCGTAGGTGGAGGTATCCTGTCCGGCCATCGACTACTCCTTGCCGACGCCCTCTGCGAGCATTTGCCCCGCGATCTTGTCGAGCTGGGCCATGTGTTTGCCCAGCGCGTTCGGCTGATTCGGGTCGAACTTCGGGAGACCGGGAGGCCCCGCAGCACTTCCCCGAGGGGCGGGCGGCAGCGATTGGGTGCGTGACTTGGTCTGGAGCAGCTGCGCCGTGCCGGCGCGCTGCGTGGTCGCCAGAAAATCGGTCTGGAGGGCTTTGAAGGCCTCGTCCAGCACGGAAAGATCCCCCGCCGCGAATCGGGCATTGCCGTCGGGAAGGCTCTGCGCCTCCGCGGCGACCGCACGGACGAGACGGGAGAGATATTTCGGCTCACTGGGTAGGCCCGCCGATTTGGCCAGGTCGTGGATATGGCTCTGGGCCTGGCGGTAGAGGGCCTGGCTCTGCGCCTGCTGGATCTGCTCCACCCCGCCGGTGGTCGCCATGAGCTTGTCGGCGTTCTCGGCGAGGGCCTTGAACTTCGGATGCGCGAGGAGAATCCGCTCCAGCGCCTCGGGGTTGCCCATCAGGATGCGCTCGAGCGCCCCGGCGGCCTTGCGCAGCTCCTCGGCCTCTTCCGGGGTGGACTGCCC
>Ga0209177_10000061_pt1 | contig 11974 bp, 14 predicted proteins | sample GAControl_FD_187519 | JGI IMG/M metagenome (GOLD analysis project Ga0209177, IMG submission 187519) | Agricultural soil microbial communities from Georgia to study Nitrogen management - GA Control (SPAdes) (version 2) | ecosystem: Environmental > Terrestrial > Soil > Agricultural land | place...
CCGTGACCCACGCGTGACGACGTGAACTCGCGCTTCACGGTGTGAACGTGAGCCGTCGGACGCTCGCTGCGCTGCCCCTTACTCGGGGGTGCAGATGGGTACGGTCCCACGGCAGATCGACACCGTCCTGTAAGCCCGACCTGGGCCGGCTGGCGCCTCCTGTGGAAGCGCCAGCCGGTCTGCGCTCGCTCGGCCCGCTCAGTGGCGGTCGTCGCCGCGGCAGCTGCCTGCGGGCTCGGGAGTGTCGGAATCGTACGATCGCCCTCGCCGCCGCTCCGGCAGATCCGCCCGGTGCCAACGGTACGGTCAAGATCGACGGTGTACCGCTCGCGGCAAGATCGACAACGGGCCGCACGCGAGCTGCGAGTTCCAGGTCAACTTCCTCGAGCCGCCAGCCTTTCGTTGACTGGTCCGATGCTGTCACCGGCCCGACGGGAGGCTCGGAGTTTCGGCGGCGGCCGGTCGGATCCGTTGTTTGGAGCCGAGGTAGTAGAAGCGGCGGGCGAGTGAGACTCGGCGGGTCAGCACCGCGTCGAGGATCCGAAGCACCGGATGGACCGACCGCGCGAGCGGTCTACCTCCGGTCAGTTTCACCCGCGCGAATCCGTGGTGCTCCATCAGTTCGCTGAACGCGCGCACGGTCGGAACGTGAATGTGGCCGTCCGGTTCATGCCCGGCATAACGCGCCGGCACCCCGACCAGAACCTCTCGGGAGATCTCCACGTCGCGCGGTTGATAGCCGAGCAGCATCAACATCCGGTTGTGCCAGCTCGCCAGGTTGGGAAGAGAGACCAGCACGTGCCCGCCCGGAACGAGTACTCGATTGATCTCGCGCAACAGACCATCGAAGGCGGGGATCTGGTCCATGATGCCGAGGGTCATGATCACGTCGAAGTGCTCGTCCGGGTACGGAAGTGCAGCTTTCCCGGCCTCGACCAGCACAGCCTCGACACCCTTCGAGCGAGCCTCGTCGAACACTTGAGGGTCGATGTCCAACCCATGTACCTCGACGGCTCCGATGCTTTCTCCGACGAGCTTCGCCAAGCCGCCGAAACCGCAACCGATGTCGAGGAGCCGCCGGGTCGAGAGGTTGCGCAGTGGCTGGACGGCCTCGAACAGGCCCACCAGGTCATGTGTGGTGCGGGAACGGATCCGGTCGTTGTCCGTGAGCCATCTTTCGACGTCCCAGGTCGGCATCATCGTCCTCCCGCGCTTTCAGAGCCCTCGGCCACATGCGTTCGCGATCCGACCGGCCCGATCGAGCATGATCACTCCGACGCTGATCGCCACCGGGACGAAGGCGCGGAGCTCTCGCGCCGGCCGGTCACGGGTAGGGACGACCACGCTCACGAGCGGCGTAAATCCAGCCATGGCGCATCGCTTCATCCCCCGTTTCCGTCACCAATCATCTCAAGTCGCGGTAAAGGTCGCCCACGGTCTCGTTTACGGGCGCCGACGATGGGCCAGTACGCTGCCCTGCCGTCCCTGGGTCTCGTCGACACCCTGCCCATGGGCACCACGGCGGACCTCGTCGGCTACGTGGTGCAGAACTTCGTCAACGGCGGCGGGCCGTGTGGAGGTCCGTGCAAGAAGCGCCGGGGAAGCGACCCGGTTCTTCGCATCGACCACGCTGATCGTCAGAAATGACTCGATCAGCGACGAGTTCATCAGGCTGCACTCCAACAAGGTGGCACCTGCTTCGGCGATTCCGGTGAGCCGAAACTGCTCGGCGGCACCAACATCGTCCTCGCGGTCAATTCGTTCGTCGCCAATTCCATCTGCTCCGGCCACACATATTCGTACCGGGTGGACACTGCCGAGGCTCTGGCGTGGATCACGGCCGCGCACAGATCGGTTTCTGGACCGAGGACGGCGGAATCGATGGTCGTACGCCGGTCGACGTCGAGGACACCTTGGCCACCACGCAGAGCAGGCGCGCGAGCTGTCACGCGGTGGCGGCCGGGACGACCGCGCTCATCACGCAGTTGCCCTTACCCTTCGATCGCTGGTAGCTGAACCCGAGCCGCTCGTACATGGTCCGGGTGGCGTTGTAGAGGAACGAAGCCGAGGTCTTCTTGCCCTCGGGCAGGTCGTGCGGGTACGCCTCGACGAGGCCGCCTCCTTCCGCGGCGATCAGCGCCAGCGCACCCCGCACGGCGACCGCGGCCATTCCCGCACGACGGTAGCCGCGGTCGACGAACAGGCACGTGATCCGGTAGTCCGGCATCTGGGCGACGCCCTTTTCCCACTCCTTGCGGTGGTGAATGTTCGGCAGCTCTGGAACCGTCCCGAACTGGGCCCAGGCGACCGCGACGTCACCGTCGAAAACCAGGGCGGCGTGCGCACGGCCGGCCTCGACCAGACGCCGCTTGAACTCGCGATGGCCGAGCGCCCGGCGCTCCTCCGTGGGATCCGGGTAGAGGTGGAAGTACGTGCACCAGCACCCACCCCACACGCCGTTGTGCCGTTCGGCGAGATCCGCAAACGCGTCCCACGTCTGCATGGTCAGGGATTCGATCCGGTAGCCGTCCACCGCCAGGGCGCCCATCCGCAGACGGTAGCCCCAGAGGGCGTCGCCCTCAGCCGGAGTGCGCCGTCGCGGACTCCGCTGTGGGTCGGGACGACGACGGGAGGGTCGGCTAGCGTGCGCCGACATGGACGACGCTGCTGCCGCCGTGCCGCCCGACCTCACGGTGCTCACCGGCACCGAGCGAGAGGTGCTCGAGGGGTTCCTGGAGCTGTGCCGTGGGGCCGTCGCCCGCAAGCTGGCCGGTGTGGCCGAGCTGGACGCGCGCCGGTCGCTGGTCCCGTCGAGGACGACGCTGCTGGGCCTGGTGAAGCACTTGGCGGCAGTGGAACGGGAGTGGTTCGGGATGGTCCTGGGCGGTCGGTCCCCGGACCAGCTCGGCGTTCCGGCCGACGACGGCTGGGGTCCGGGTCCGCACGACACGGTCGAGGGCGTGCTGGAGGACTACCGGCGAGCCTGTGCGGAGTCGCGGGCGGTCGCCGCGCGGTTCGACCTGGAGGAGACGGTGGTGCGCCCGCAGCTCGGATCGGTGTCCGTGCGGTGGATCTACGTTCACATGATCGAGGAGACCGCGCGACACGCCGGCCACGCGGACATCCTGCGCGAGCAGACCGACGGCAGCACCGGCGTCGACTGAGCACCTCAGAGCCGCCACGATCGCCCCCGCCGGGAGCACTACCGCATGCGCCGCGCCGTCCGCCGCCGGATGACTCTGCCGCTCTCCGCGGGACGCTCAACTCCCGCCGCGGAGCGGGTGGCTGATTCGGCTGAGGCCTCGGCGTGGGTTGACACGGGGTCCGGGGCCGCAGGTTGACTGTCGTTTACCGGGTCAGGAAGTCCTCGATGACCTTGTCGAGGAGCTGGTTGAATCCCGAGGCGTCTTGCAGCATCAGGAAGTGCCCGACGGCCGGAAGCACTGCCGTCGCTATGCCGTGGCGGGCGAGTGACTCGATGTCGGTGGGTGGACTTCCAGGGTTGATCGCCACGGCCGGTACGGCGGCTTGCCGCAGGCCGGCGATCGCGGCCTGCTCGTTGGTAATGGCGTGCCGCATGGCGTCCAGGGCGATCTGAGGTGGTGCGGCGGCCATGTCGTCGGCTATCCGATCAACCAGGTCCGGGTCGGTGTCCGCGCCGGCGATGCGCCGAACGAAGGCCCGGGTGGCGGCACCGAAGTCGGCTTCAAACGGCGCGATGAACGCCGCGATCTCCTCCTCGGTCCCCGCGTTCGACCCGGACTCGTCGAGGCTGCGGTAGACGTCCGCCCAGACCAGCCCGCGTACCCGTGGGCGGAGCCGGCGCGCCGCCTCGACGATGACGTCGCCGCCCATCGAGTGACCGACCAGCACGACCTCGGGCAGGTCGAGCCCGGTCACGACGGCGGCCACGTCCGCACCGAAGGCGGGCATGGTCCACCTTCGTCGATCGGTTCCCGACTCGCCGTGGCCGGCCAGGTCGACGGTCACGACCGTGAACCGGGCGGCGAAATGGCCCACCTGGCCCAGCCAATACCGGCGGTCGCAGGACCAACCGTGGACGAACACGATCGCGGGCAGGCCGCCGCCGTACACCGCATACCGCACCGGGACGCCGTCGGCGGACATCACCTCACCGACCCGCCCGCCACGATCATTTCCTGGCACGAGGGCGGGCGCTTTCGGACCTGATGCCGGCGTGCTCATGCGCACCTCCTCGCAACCCTGTCTCCGGTCGGCGAGCAACCGACAAGCTGAGGTTCCCCCAAGATCGTGGACCTGTACGGAGAGGCTGTGCCAGAGACACGTCGGCGGTTCACGGCCGGTGTCGCGGGGCGGGCCGCCGTTGGTGCTCGCGCCGTCAGGCGTGGACCGCCTTGAAGGTGAAGTCGGTGAGCCGCTCCGGCTGCGCGAGGACGGTCCCGTTCAGCTCCGTCATGCTGGTCGGGGTGCCGTCGAGAAGCCTGGGCTGCCCGCTGGTGGCGAAGGCGTTGAGGTCGTCGAAGTAGACGAGGCCGAAGCGGGCCAGCGGCTCCGGCGGTCCGTTGAAGTGGTTGCCACGGGAGACCCCCGCATTGATCCGGTGCGCAGGCGGGAAGCCGGTGGGCACCGAGAAGTTCGTGGCCTGGCCGGTCGTCTCGTTCGCGAGGAAGTACGCGGCGGTGCCGGCGGTGTCGGTCTGCAGGCACAGGGTGGCGCTGATCGTGTCGCCGGGCCGTACGGGAAAGTTCGCCACGGCGCCGACGTGCGTCGACAGGCTGCTCGTGACGTTCTGCCCGGCGTCCACGGACATCTCGACGTGGACGTCGAGGAAGCCGAGGCCGAAGAATGTGTGGAAGAGGTTCGACAGCCCGCTCGGTGCGGGGTTGTACGCCAGGTTCGGCACCGTCCACCGCCCTGAGGCGATCGTGATCGGCGCGGCGGCGAAAAGCAGCTCGTAGCCGCACGACTCGACGGTGGACAGCTGCAGACCGGCGGCGACGACCTCCGCGGTCCTCTCGGCGGGGACGAGCTCCGGCCGGATGTGCTCGAAGCCGCGGTAGCGCCGCGCGCGCTCGTCCCACAGGGCGGCCGCCCCCGGCTCGGCGGGACGTTGCGGCAGCCCGTGCCGCAGCAGGTCGGTCCTGCTCGCCGTCAGCGGGTCGAAGTCCCGCGGCGCCGGCGGGAAGTCTCGGATCTTCGGCGTCGTCTCGGTCATCTCGTGCCTCCTGCTGGTGCGGTGGAGGCTCAGCACAGCGCGGTCCCACGCCGCCGCGGTAGGTCCTCCGGGCCAGCCTTCAGGGCAGCCCTGCTGACCGAACAGCCGCATCCACAGTCGATGCGTCAGCCGAGGGGGCCGTGCTGGGCAAGGCCCGTGGCCAGCGCGGCAGCCGCGAGTGAGAGGTAGATGAGCGGCCAGGCAAGCTGGAAGTCATGCGCTCGCAGGTGGGCGGCCACGGCGATGAGGAAGTATGCGACCAGTCCAGCCGCGGCGGCGGTCCCGAGCCCCGGGGCCGCGAGGCCGGCGAGTAGCCCCGCGGCGGCCGAGCCGAGAAGGATCGCGAACGGGACCGTCAGCGACCGGGGGATATCCAGCCGCTGGGCGGTATCGGTGATCAAGCTGGCCTGCGTGAGGTTCAGGTAGACGGCGTAGGCGCAGGCGAGCGCGGCGAGGCAGGTGCACGTGACGTAGGCCGCGAGCACGGGGATCGACCTCCTTGGCGTTGTCCGGGACGGGCGTGCGGTTCCTCGTCGCCTTGGTGGACCGCCTGGCGAAGGGTGCGCCCGCTCCGGAATCAAGCCTCGCCGGGCTGCGCAGCCGGGGTCCAATACATGGATCCATAACCTGGTGGCATGGATGTCGACACCCGCCTGCTGCGCTATTTCTCGGCCGTGGCCAGGGAAGGGAATCTCAGTCGTGCGGCGGAGGGGCTGTTCGTCTCACAGCCGGCGCTGACGAAGCAGGTTCGGCGGCTGGAGAGCCAGCTGGGAGTCCGGCTGTTCACCCGCTCCCGTGCCGGGATGACGCTCACCGCGGCAGGGCAGGCGCTGGCCGACCGGGTCCCCGCCGTACTGGCCGGCTGGGATCAGGCGTTGAGAGAGGCCAGAAGCGCGGCCAGCCAGGCCGGCCGAGTGCTCCGGGTCGGATTCCTGGCCGGCGCCGCCAACGAGGCCACCCAGCAGATCATCGCCGCCTTCACCCGCCGCCGGCCGGGCTGGCGGGTGGAGATGCGCGCTGCCTCCTGGACGGACCCCACCGCCGGGCTGGCCAGCGGCGACGCCGATGTCGCCCTGCTGCGGCTGCCTTTCCCCGGCCAGGCCGACTTCCGGGTCGAGGTGCTGATCACAGAGCCTCGGTACGTAGCGCTGCCCGCCGGCCACCGGCTCGCCGCGCGCGACCACATCCCCTTCCGCGACCTGTGGGACGAGCCGTTCGTCGCCGCCCCCGCCGAAACCGGAGCGTGGCGCGACTGGTGGCTGGCCGCCGACGAGCGCGAGGGTCACCCGGTCCGGATCGGCGCCGTCACCGACAGCGGTCAGCCCGACGATTGGTTAGCCGCGATCGCCAATGGCGGCGGCATCGCCCTCGCACCCGAGTCCGCCGCCCGGTACTACGCACGCCCCGGCGTCACCTACCGGCCGGTCACCGGGATCAGCCCCAGCCAGGTCGGCGTCGCCTGGCCGCCGGCGGCCGACACCAATCCTGTCATCCAGGACTTCATCCGCTGCTGCTTGGAGAACAAGCCACCACACGACATCGAGAACCCCACCTGACCCATGGCGACGGCCAGGCCGAGTATGGGTCGCTCATCGTGGCAACCTCCAAGGGACGTCGCGCAGCGGTGGTCAGGAACGGATCTCCATGTCGTGGACCAGTCCGTCCGCGAATCTGTACACGTGCACGACGTGCCCTTGCGCGATCACCGCGCCAGCGAGGTCGCGGACGACCTGCCGCACGGTGACTGCGACGCGGCCGTTCTGCTCCTGCCGGAAGTCCACCGGCTCGACCGTGGGGTCGCTACGGAGCCCGGACTGCGGCAGGGGATGAGCCGCTCCACGGCAGAGCGGATCCCAGCCGGCCGGGTGATGAAGGTGATGATCCATGCTGGTGCATCACGGGCAGCTCGTCCTAAGGAGCACAGCGATGTCTCGCACGCGTATCCATAACCTGTCCATTTCGCTCGACGGCTTCGCTACCGGGGAGCCGCAGTCGGCCGAAGCACCCTTCGGCCACGCCGGCGAGCGGCTCCACGAATGGATGTTCGCCACCCGGTTCTGGGCAAAGCCGGGCGGGAGCGTCGGAGCGGACAACGCCTTCGCGGAGCGCCACGAGCCCGGCATCGGCGCCGAGATCATGGGCGCCAACAAGTTCGGCCCGCCCGGCTGGCAGGACGATCCGGACTGGACGGGCTGGTGGGGCCCGAACCCGCCGTTCCACACGCCGACCTTCGTGCTCACCCACCGGCCGCGGCCACGGATCGAGATGGAGGGTGGCACCACTTTCCACTTCCTGGACGCATCCCCTGCCGAGGCGCTGCGGACCGCCCAAGAAGCAGCCGGCGGCCGGGACGTGCGCATCGGTGGCGGAGCGACCGTCGTACGCGAGTTTCTGGCCGCCGGACTCGTCGATCACATGCACCTCGTTCAGGTGCCGATCGTGCTCGGACGCGGGGTCAGGGTCTGGGACGGCCTGGAGGGGCTCGAGAAGGACTACGACATCGAGGCGGTCTCGACCCCGAGCGGCGTCACGCACCTGACCTTCACCAGGAGCGAGTGAGCGCGCACCCCCATGCCGGCCTCGGGCTGGCGGGTCGCCTCGGCGGGACGAAAACCGGTCCAGGACCGACCGGGCGGGTCGTAGGTTGTGCGCGTGGCCGGTCCGCTGTCGTACCTGCTGTGCGGCACGCCGCGGACCGGAAGCACGCTGCTGTGCGGCCTGCTCACGTCGACCGGTGTGGCCGGGCGTCCGGAGTCCTACTTCCGGCAACCGGACGAGCACGCGTGGGCTCGTCGGCTCGGGGTCCCGGTGGCCGGCGACGGGTCCTTCGACTACCGCTGGTTCGTCCGAGCCGTCAGGGGTGCGGGCAGCACGCCGAATGGTGTCTTCGCCGCACGGGTCATGTGGGGCACGATGGAGCGGATCGTCGACGGTCTTGACGAGTCTCCGCCTCGTCGTGACCTTGACGTTCTCGTCGATGCCGTCGGGCCGCTGCGGATGGTGCACCTGCGCCGGGACGATGTCGTCGGCCAGGCGGTGTCCTGGGCCCGCGCCGAGCAGACCGGCTACTGGCAGGAAGGCGACAGGTCCTCGGCGCTGGCCCGCTTCGACTTCGGCCAGGTTGCCGATCTGGTGCGGACGATCAGGGAGCACAACGCGGCCTGGAGCACCTGGTTCGCGGAGCAGGGCGTCGAACCCCACTCGGTGACGTACGAGGATGTGACCGGGAACCCTCGCCAGGCTGTCCACGGGATCCTCGACCACCTCGGCATCGAGTTGCCCACGACCTGGCGACCCGCAGCACGGCAGCGCAGGCAGGCCGATGCGGTCAACGCCGACTGGATCCGGCGCTACCGCGCAGCACAACAGCGGAGCTCGGACGCGGACGGCGTGGACGGCCACAGGTGGTGACGAGCAGCGATGGATGCCATAGCTGTTGCCGAGCTCGTGCGTGGCCTTTCGTCGTCGGATGCGGCCCGCGCGAGAGTCAAGTCCGTGCCGTTAGCCGCGCTGATACGTTCGGCGGGTGCCCCGGCTCCTGGTCCGTCGTCCCGCGCCGGATCTGAGCCGTGCGGAGTTGACGCACGTGGACCGGGTGCCCGTCGACGCGGCCCTCGCCTTGACGCAATGGGAACAGTACGTCGATGCCTTCCGATCGCGCGGGTGGACGATAGTAGAGATCGAGCCGGCAGACGGTTGCCCGGACGGGGTCTTCATCGAGGACGCCCTGGTCGCGTTCGACGACCTCGTGGTGGTCTGCCGTGCCGGCGCGGCGAGCCGTCGCGGTGAGGCGATTACCGCTGCTTCGGCCGCCGGAAGGCTCGGCCTCGAGAAAGTGGCGATCACCGCACCCGGCACGCTCGACGGAGGCGACGTCCTCAAAGTCGGCCGCACTGTCTACGTAGGCGCCTCCAGCCGGACCAACGCCGAAGGGATCGGCCAGCTTCGTCACCTCCTCGAACCTCGGGGTTGGACAGTGGTCGAAGTTCCGGTCACCACAGTGCTTCACCTGAAATCCGCGGTGACCGCGCTACCGGACGGCACGATCGTCGGCTACGAGCCGCTGGTCGACGACACGAGCCTGTTCCCGAGTCTTCTTCCCGTCCCGGAGGCGGCCGGGTGCGCGGTTGTCGTGCTCGACCCCACCACCGTCGTCATGTCCGCCGGCGCGCCGCGAACCTCTCTGCTCCTCGAGGAACGCGGACTCACTGTTGTCACCACACCGATCACCGAGTTCGAGAAGCTCGAAGGCTGCGTGACCTGCCTCTCGGTCCGTCTTCGCGGGTGAGACCGGCTCTACTCCGCGGGCGTTTCGGCGGCGCGGGCCAGGCGCTTGGCGGTGCGGCTGAGGTGGCGGTGCATGATCTCGGTCGCCTTGGCCGCGTCCCTGGCCGCGATCGCCTCGACGAAGTCGCGGTGCTCGTAGACGCCGCGCTGGCCCATCAGCGGCGCCGCCGTCGCGGCCTCGCGAAGCGACATGAGCAGCGGACCGTGGAACGAGTGCATCAGCATCTCGATCGCCCGGTTGTGCGTGCAGGCCGCCACCCGGTTGTGGAACTCGGCCGACTTGGCCATCGTGTATTCCCCGCGGCGCAGGGCCGCGATGTGCTCCCGGGTGAGCTCGCGCAGGCCGGCGATGTCTTCGTCGGTCGCCCGCTCGACCAGCATCGGGATGATGCCGAGTTCGAAGACGAGGCGGGCTTCGGTGACGTCGACGGCGGTGACGGGGGCGAGTTGGATGAGGTCGGCGAGGCCGGCGCCGAGGCGTTCGGAGGAGGGGGTGGTGACGAAGGCTCCGCCGCGGGCGCCGACGCGGATCTCGACGAGGCCGCCGGCTTCGAGGATGCGGAGGGCTTCGCGGACGGTGACGCGGCTGACGCCCATGCGTTCGCAGAGTTCGCGTTCGGAGGGGAGGCGGTCGCCGGGGCGCAGGCGGTTGGTCCGGATCAGGGTTTTGATCTGGTCGACGATCGCCTCGGACATGCGGTTGGGGGAGACGGTGGTGAACATGCCGTCCCGACTTGTCTCCGCGCTCGACTCACGCACGGCCACCACGCCATCACCTCACCTTTCGTCCCCGCTCGGGTGGGCGGGCCTGCTGAGGCGCTAAGGATAGTCGGTCAGTCCACCATTCCCCACTGTTCGTCACCACGGTGTCCGATCGGGCATCGGAACGGGACCCGGTGGGGTCGCCGGCCGGTGGTCCCGTCCCGGGTGGCGCGGCACATCGGCCAGACGGTCCTACCTTGATCTAGGTGGACCTCCCTGCCGCCACCCGACGGGACAGCAGCACCGGCACCGCTACGGCGATGCAGCAGATCCCGCCGAAGGCCAGGCCGTACCGGCCGCCGAGGGTCTGGCCGAGCAGGCCGACCACCGGCGCGCCGAGCACGGTGGTGCCCTGCCAGCCGATCGACCACAGCGCCATCACCCGGCCGCGCATCTGGTCCCGCGACGTGATCTGCAGGAACGTCTTGGACATCGCGTTGAACGTCACCGCGCCGGACCCGACGACCGCCAGCAGCCCGTACGCGACCGCCAGCGACGGGGCGAACGAGGCGGCGAGGATCGCGATCCCCCACAGCAGGGCCGATGCTGCCACCGACCGCTGGCTGACCACCCTGCGCCGGGCCGCGAGCAGGCCGCCGGCGATCGAGCCGGCGGAGATGGCCGACAGCGCCCAGCCGAACTCGCTCGCGCCGCCCTGGAAGGTGTCCGAGGTGAACAGTGGGATCGACACCGGGAACTCCCACGCGAACGCACCGGCCACGGCGACCAGCAGCAGGGGGGTGCGCAGGTCCGGTGTGGACAGTACGTAGCGCAGGCCGGCCCGGATCTGTCGCTTCGCCGCGAGCTCGACCGCGGTGGGGATCAGCTCGTCCCGGCGCATGAGCTGCAGCCCGAGCCAGGTGGCGCCGAAGCTGGCCGCGTTGAGCAGGAAGCACGGGCCGACGCCGACGGTGGAGATCACGAACCCGGCGATGCCGGGGCCGACCACGCGGGCGCCGTTGACGAGCACGGAGTTGAGCGCGATCGCGTTGCCGATCCGGTCCCGGCCGACGATGTTGTTCATGAACGCCTGCCGGCTCGGCGTGTCGACCACGTCGACCACGCCCGCCACCAGGATCAGTGTGGTCAGCGACCAGACGTCGATGACGTGCGTCATGGTCAGCACGCCGAGCACCGCGGCCACGACGAGCTGGATGCTCGCGGCGAGCCGCAGCAGCAGCCGCTTGTCGTGCCGGTCGGCGACCAGGCCGCCCCAGGCGCCGAGCAGCAGCAGCGGCGCATACCGGGCCGCGGTGACGACGCCGAGCACGGTGCCGCTCCGGGTGAGCTGCAGCACCAGCCAGCCGACCGCGACGTTCTGCATCCAGTTGCCGGCGACCGACACGGTCAGGCCGGCCATGTAGAGCCGGAAGTTGCGGATCCGCAGGGAGGAGAACATTCCTCCCGCAACGGACGGGGCGCTCGCGGCCTCGGCGGTCACCGGCCGGTCAGAGCGAGCTGGCCCGGGCGAGCCGGCGCGCCGTGCGGCTGAGGTGGCGGTGCATGATCCCGGTCGCCGCGGCGACGTCTCGCGCGCCGATCGCCTCGACCAGGTCGCGGTGCTCGTAGACGCCGCGCTGGCCCATCAGCGGCGCCGCGGTCGACGCCTCGCGCAGCGACATCAGCAGCGGGCCGTGGAACGAGTGCATCAGCATCTCGATCGCCCGGTTGTGCGTGCAGGCCGCCACCCGGTTGTGGAACTCGGCCGACTTGGCCATCGTGTATTCC